>Ga0209464_10000176_pt1 | contig 21836 bp, 16 predicted proteins | sample DOMMetBare1Fresh_2_FD_187473 | JGI IMG/M metagenome (GOLD analysis project Ga0209464, IMG submission 187473) | Wetland sediment microbial communities from St. Louis River estuary, USA, under dissolved organic matter induced mercury methylation -... | ecosystem: Environmental > Aquatic >...
GTACGGTGAACGGTGCGCGCAATGCTTTCATCTCGCTGCGCGGTGCGGCGGGCGGCGATGATCGGCATATCGTGATGAAGGATGTTGCGTATGCCGCCGATGGGTCTTCGGCTTCTTCGAAAGGGAATGCATCAGACTTGGCATGCCTCGATGAGTGCGTGTTCGACGGAGTGTCATTCTACGGAATCGACCAGCCCTGGAACGTGTCTTCCGACGACAAGCAGACGATCAAGAACGTACAATTCCTCAACGCGACACCAGCTCCCTAACCGGTGGGCGGTTTAGCTCCAGGGGTCCCGTTCGAATAGCGGATCCGGCACGGGCTGATCATGCAAGTCGGTGTAAGGGTCGTAGCCGTCGTCGTCTTCGTTGGCGGCACGAATTGGCTGGGGCGATGCGGCAGGTGCCGGCTGCCGGTGCGGCGTTTTGGCTCGCGCATCGTGCTGTGCAGCGCACTCCGGTTGAGGAGGGCGCTGCACTTCGTCGTCTTGTCTGATGGAATCTGCGCGCATTATGCTGTTTGGCCTGCGTCTTTCTTGATGTCTTCGTCATCGACGGCGCGGGCGATCTGCTCGATGATAGGATCGAGGGCACCTGCGACATCGTATTCCTCAACCTTGCCGGCATCGCACATGCGGGCGAATTCGGGGTCGATAGGCAGGGTGGCATACGCGGGAATGTCATATTTGGCGGCAACTTCCTTACCCTGCGGTTCACCGAAGATAAACTGCTTCGTGCCGCAGTCGGGGCAGGTGTAGTAGGCCATGTTCTCAACCAAGCCCATCACTTCGACATTCATGTCCTTGGCCAGATGGACGGCTTTGCCCACGATCATGGATACCAATTCCTGTGGTGCGGATACCGTGACGATGCCGTCTATGGGCAGGCTCTGGAACACGGTCAGCAGTACGTCGCTGGTTCCCGGGGGCATGTCGACGAACATGTAGTCGATGTCTCCCCAGTTCACTTCGTTGAAGAACTGGCGTACTGCATTCGAGACCACCGGGCCGCGCCAGGCGACGGGCATGTCTTCTTCAGGCAGCATCAGGTTCGTGCTGATGATTTTGATGCCGCTTTGCATCTGCGCGGGCATGATGCCGTCGGCATCCGCCGTCAGGGGATTGGTGATACCGAATGTTTTGGGAATGGAAGGACCGGTCACGTCGGCATCCAGGATAGCGACCTTCTTGCCGCGTTTCTGGGCTTCGCTAGCGAGCAGCGATGTGACGAGGCTCTTGCCTACGCCGCCTTTGCCCGATACTACGCCGATGACGTGTTTGACCTTCGATCGTTTGTTGGGCTCCAGCACCGTGGGCCCGGTTGCACGCTCGCCGCAGCCATCGACGCCGCAGCTATTGCATTCATGCGAGCATTCTTCAGCCATGCTTCCTTCTTTCGGGAGGGTCGTCTGTAGGCGCAATATTAGCACAATCCTGCGCATCCAATACACAACGCGCGCGGGTTGTCCGCAAAGGCGCCTCTGCCTGTCGCCCGCTGCAAACATGCTTGGGGTGGCAGGGATTATTCAAGCGCAATATTCGGCATATGTCAATAATTCAAGCCGCATCCATGTGGACGCTTGCTGCGTGCGATGGGTGGGTGCCGGGCGGTTTTCCTGTGTTTGCGACGGATGGCTGTATTGCGGTTTCGTGCATGTGTGGCAGACGGGCGTATGACGGTTCCTTTGCGCCTGCCGCTTCCCGGTCGTGAAGAGGGCCGCCCCTGCTATACTTTGCTGCTGATGCAATGGAATCCCACAGGGATCGGGCTGAGTAATCGGCTTGAAGCTCCCTTGCACGGCATCGCCTGTGCGATGCGACGCCACGAAGAAAGGAAGCGAATGAAAGTCGATCGGCTCCCCCTGGAAGGAAGCAAGCTGGGTCTGCGCATCGAAGTGGACCCTGAAGAATATCGGGAAGCCGGTGATAAGGGCGTGCGTGCGTTCTTGGCTTCGGCCGGTGCGCCGGTCCCCGAAGGTGCGGACCAGGACCAGGTTCTGGCCCAGCTTATCGGCGGCACCATCGCCATCGAGGATGTCAAGCTGGATTTGACCGTCAACTACCTGGTGCCGCACGCGGTGCAGCAGGCGGGTATCGTCCCGGTGTGCTCGCCCGAATTCGGCCATCCTACGGCTCCCGAAGAGGGTAAGCCGTTCGTCTTCGAAATCGGCACGTTTCCCAAGCCTTCGTTCGAGCTTTCCAGCTACGAACCCGTTTCCATCGAAATCGAAGCTCCTGTGGTGACGGAAGAAGAAGTCGACGGGCAGATCGATGCGATGGCCCAGCAAGCCGCCGTCGTTCAAACCGATATTATGACGGGCGAGCCGAAACGCGTGGCCCCTGAAGTAACCGATGCTTGGGTGAAGGAGAACGTGCCCGATCCCGCCATCGATACGGTGGCCGAACTGCGCGTACGCATGCGCCAGGCTGGCGAAGAATACAAGGCCGAGCAATTCGAACAGTCCAAGATGTCCCTGACCACGGCCGAAGCTGCCAAGCGCCTTTCGGGGGAAATCCCCGCAGACATGGTTGCTGCCATGAAGCGCTCTATGCTCGAAGAACTGCAGGGCCGTCTGCAGTCCCAGGGTATGACGGTGGCCCAGCTGCTCGAAGAGCAGGATATGACCGAAGACCAGCTGGAATACGATGCCGAGCGCAATGCAGTCGAGATGCTGCGTCAGAGCTTCGCACTCGATGCGGTGTATCGGCATGAGGGCTTGGAAATCACCGACGAGGATGTTATGGCGGCGTTGAGTGCCCTGGCTCCCGGCCAGGAAAAGGAAGCCGAGGCGTCTATGCGCGAATCCGGTTATCTGTTCACGGTGGAAGAAACCGCTCGCCGCATGAAGGCGGGCAAGCATATACTCGACCACGCACACGTGCAGGTCAACGAATAGAACCCCCGCAGGTTTTCTTGCGGCGGGGTTTGAACCCGTCTGAGAGGGCGGGTGCGATGGGTGCGGGCGCGTACGGCGCCCGCCGGGCAGAAGGAGTGCGCATGCTGTTTTCCGATATCGGCATCCTCGATGGAAATCAAGGATATCGCGAGCATTGCTGGGTGGGCGTCAAAGGCGCGTTCATCGACTATGTGGGCCAAGAGCCTCCGGCGGATGCTGCGGAATACGGCGAAACCTACGATGGGGCAAACCGCCTGCTCATGCCGGGTTTCTACAATGCCCATGCTCATGCGCCTATGACGCTGCTGCGCGGCTGGGGCGAAGCATTGCCCCTGCAGAGCTGGCTGAACGACCGCATATTCCCGTTCGAGGCCTGCATGACGGCCGAAGACAATTACTGGGGCACGCTGCTGGCGTGCGCCGAAATGCTGCGATACGGCACGGTCAGCTTCAGCGACATGTACTACAACGCCGATGCGCGTTTCAAAGCGGTCAAGGAAGCGGGGATGAAGATCAACCTGGGCGAAACCTTGGTTGCCTTCGAAGAACAGCCGTACCGCGACCATCCGCTGTGCGATACCAACAACCGCCTTTTGCGGGAATACCATGGCACCGAAGACGGGCGTCTGCTGGTGGATTTCAACCTGCACGCCGAATACACCAGCAACCCCCTTACGGCTGCCGGGCTGGCCGAAGCCGCGCGCGATGCGGGCGTGCGCATGCAGGTGCACGTAAGCGAAACCGCGCTGGAAGTCGAAGAGTGCAAGCAGCGCCATAACGGCATGACGCCGGTGGCGTATCTGGAAAGCATCGGCATCTTCGACGTTCCCTGCAACGCTGCGCATTGCGTGTGGCTCGAAGATGGCGACTTCTCGATTCTGCATCGCAAGGGCGTGACCGTTTCCACGAATCCCGTTTCGAACATGAAGCTGGGCAGCGGTTTCGCGCCGTTGAAACGATTGATCGACGAAGGCGTGTCTGTCGCCTTGGGCACCGATGGTACGGCGAGCAATAACAATTACGACATCATGCAGGATATGTATGTGATGGCCTTGGTCGCCAAGGGTGCCGCCTGCGATCCCACGGTGATCGACCCGCAGCAAGCGATCTTCATCGCCACGCGCGCCGGTGCTCTGTCCCAGGGCCGCGACGATTGCGGCTTGGTGGAGCAAGGCATGCGTGCCGACCTGTGCGTTCTCGACACAAGTGGCCCCAGCTGGACTCCCATGACCAATCCGCTGGCCAACGCCGTATATGCGGGGCATGGCGACGACGTATGCCTGACCATGGTGGATGGATCGGTGTGCTACCGCGATGGTGTATGGCCCGGCATCGACATCGAGCGGGCGAAAGTCGAAGTCAGCGCTGCTGCTGCGCGCGTCGCCGCCCAGTTGTAATCCAGCGCGATCTTTCCTGATTTAGATTTCTTGCGTTTGGGATGGCTTCCTTAAACAGGACGCTATCCCAAACCTATTTTCTAACTGCGCATTTTCGCATCGTGTGTACGTTGCACTGAAGCGCGGGTACTTGGTGCTCTTGAGATTTGGGTTGCTCTCTGCCATGCGAATTCATATGTCCTTCATGCTGCGCTTGCGCTACACTGAACCTAGTAGTTCTGTATCAGTCCGGCAATGGTTCGGGTCTCATATGGATGCGAAGGCGCGAACCGCAACGTGAAGGTTGGTGGTTTGTATGGCAGCTCCCGCTACCGAGCATGTGCGCAATGTCGTGCTGGTCGGTCAGGATGGCGCGGGCAAGACCTCCTTGGCGGAGGCCATGCTCCACATTTCGGGTAGGACCCCTCGCATGGGTACCACCCACGACGGCCGGTCCTATCTCGACTACGATTCTGAAGAAGTCAAACGCGGCTTCACGCTCGGCACCTCCCTTGCACCTATTCCATGGAGGAACTGCAAGATCAATCTTCTCGACACTTCGGGCCAGCCGGATTTCGTCGGCGACACCCTGGCTTCCATGCAAGCTGCCGAAACGGCGTTGTTCGTCGTGGATGCGGTAGAAGGCCCTCAGGTTATGACGACCAAGCTGTGGCGCGAGGCGGAGCATATGCGCATCTGCCGTGCGGTATTCGTGAACCACATCGACCGCGACAATGCCGATTTCGAATCGGCGATGGCCGTGCTGCATGCGCGCTTCGGCAGTCGGTTGGGCGCGGTTTCCATTCCTATCGGCCAGGCTGATGGATTCGAAGGCGTTATCGACATCTTGCGGATGAAGGCACGGTATTTCGAAGACGGCGGCGAACGCGTGGAGGACATTCCTTCCGCATATGCCGAACAGGCCGCTATTGCGCGCGACAAGCTGTGCGACCTGGTGGCAGAAGCCGATGACGACTTGATGATGAAGTACCTCGATGGCGTCGAGCAGCTTACCCAGGAAGAACTGGAAAGCTTGCTGGGCAAGGCGATCGCCCAGGAGATATTCATTCCCGTCTTCGTCGGTTCGACCGTTATCGAGCAGGGTATCGAAGGCCTGATGGAAGACATCTGCACGTATTTCCCGCATCCGCGCGCCCACGGCCCGTTTCGGCTGGTCGATGGAGGGCAGGCGTTCGTGGACGAGGATGCTGTGCCCTTGGCGTTCGTGTTCAAGACGCTGTCGGACCCGTACGTCGGCCGTCTCAGCTTCCTGAAACTGGTCAGCGGCATGTTCACCCCGGGTATGGAGTTGATCGATGCGCGTACGGGGAAGAAGGATCGTTTTGCGCATCTGTATGTGATGATGGGCAAGGAAATCGAAGATGTGAAAAGCGCCAAAGCCGGGGACATCATCGTCGTGTCCAAATTAGCCGATGCACGTACGGGCGACACGTTTTCTTCCGACGGGCGCGCGGCTATCGAGCGGTTGCCTCTGCCGCAGCCGCTGTACCCGGTTGCTATCGAGGCGGCAGACAAGAAGGATGAAGACAAGCTGGCTGCGTTTCTGGCCCGCGCCGTCGAAATCGATCCGACGCTTGAGGTCCACCGCGATGAAGAAACTCACCAGACCGTCATCCGCGCTCTTGGCGACATGCAGATCGAAGCGCTTTTGGCGCGCATGCGGGCGCAGTCGAGCATCGATGCAAAGCTGGTTCCCATTAGAATTCCCTACCGGGAAACCATCCGTAAGACGGCATCGGCGCAGGGGCGCCACAAAAAGCAGACAGGTGGGTCTGGCCAGTTCGGGGATTGCCGTCTTCGGTTGGAGCCCAACCCGGGCGAGGGGTACGAATTCCTCGATGAGGTGGTGGGGGGCCGTATTCCCCGCAATTTCATTCCCGCCGTCGATAAAGGCGTGCAGGAAGCCATGACCGAAGGCTTTTTGGCCGGGTATCCTATGGCTGACATCAAGGTCGCGGTGTTCGATGGATCCTACCATCCTGTCGATTCGAATGAAATAGCATTCAAATCGGCCGCGCGCATCGCCTTTCGGGCCGCTTGCGAAGAGGCGGATGCCGTCCTGTTGGAGCCAATGGCCGCTATGAGCATCCAGGTGGGGGAAGCCTACGCTGGTGCGGTTATGGGCGATGTGTCGACGCGTCGCGGCCGCATTATCGGCACTGATTCCAATGATGATGGGGATACCGTCATCATGGTGCGCGTGCCGTATGCGGAGGTTGTGGGGTATACCAAGGATCTTCGCGGTCTTTCTCATGGAACGGGTTCGTACTCCATCGAGCTGGAGGGATACGAGAAAGCTCCGGCTTCGACCGCCCGTGCGCTTGAAGAAGACTATCAAAGGCAGCGTGCCGAGGGTAGATAGCCCTTTGCCGCGGGGGCGCGTTTTCCGTAGCTAAGCGCCGGGATTCGCGTCCCCTTTATCTGTCCAGCACTCGAACTGTGATACTATTCCGCAGGTCGCAAACGATTTCAAAGTGAAATTTGACGAAACGGTGACGAAATCTGACTGGCTGGTCAGTTTTTCTTGCATGATGCCGCCTATACTCGTATACTGCGATTCGTTCAAAACTGACTAGTCAGTCAAAAAAGGAGTTGCAGTGGAAGAAGAACTCTCGGGTCGGATGGATGCGCAGGATGCGCTGAATATCCCCAAAGCGCCCATCGCCGCGGCAGTGCCCGCTGGCGGTAAAAAGGAGAAAGCCCATCGCATCGTGCGGGGCGGCAAAATCGAATCGGTCCCTGCGGGGCAGCCTATCATTTCGGCGCGCGGGCTGGAATTAAAAAACCTCATCGGCAACCCGTACTCGGGTATCGACCTCGATGTGCACCAAGGCGAGGTAGTTGCCATTCGCGGGCGTAACGGTTCGGGGAAGAGCGCGCTCTTGCTCACACTGGCTGGTCGTATGCGGTTTACGAAGGGCTCTCTCGACGTATTGGGCTACAAGCTTCCCCTGCATATAAACGCCGTGCAGCGCCGTACCGGCATGGCTCATTTCGACGGCCTGAACGATGTGGACGACAGCCAGCGCATCGACCGTCTGATTGCAGCGGAATTCGACCTGTACAATCGCCACCCCAGCAAAGACGAGGTAATCGCTTATCTCGACGAATGGGATTTGGGCGATATCGCGCGTATGCGCGTAGCCGATATCACTGAAGAACGCCTTGTCATGCTCTACGTGGCATTGGCCTGGGTGGGGCATCCCCATATCATCGTGGTCGATGATATCGAAAGCCAGCTGACCAAGACCCAATCGACTCAGATCATGCAGAAACTCATCGACTTGGCTCACAATCGCAACGTGACCGTTCTGGTGGGTGTTTTGGAGCGCGATCTGGCGGCTATGGCCGACAGTGCCCTCTATATGGAAAAGAAGGGACGTTAATCATGGCTTTTAAGGGGTTGCGTTTCGCGGGTGCGGAAATCCAGAACAGCACGGCCAGCAAGATCATGAAAGTGGTTTTGATCGCCATCAGCGTCATTCCCTTACTGTACGGCGCGCTGTACTTGATGGCATTTCTCGATCCCTATAAGCAGCTGAATACCGTTCCCGTAGCGGTGGTCAATGAAGACCAAGGGGCGGAAGTGAACGGCCAGTACCGGACGGTGGGCGACGAGCTTGTCGACCAGTTGAAAGACAACGATGACGGCCTTGGCTGGCAATTCGTGTCTGCCGACCAGGCTCGTGCGGGCTTGGAAAACGGGACATACTATATGACGTGCACCATTCCTTCCAACTTCACCCAGGAAATCGCGTCGGCCGATACGGACAGTCCTGAGCATGCAGAAATGGTCATCGACTACAACCAAGCTCAGAATATGCTGGCAAGCCAGATCGGCCAGACGGTGTGGAAGGAAGTACGCACCACAGTCAGCGATTCTATTTCGCGGGAATACTGGAATACCGTATTCAACAAGGTCAATGATGGAGCTGACCAAGTGCGCACGGCATCCGACGGAGCCGCGACCCTGCGGGACGGCCTGACCACCGCTCAAGATGGCAGCAGCACTATCACGACGAACCTGCAGTCTTTGACCGACGGGTCTTCTAAGCTGACGGATGGCCTGAATACCATGGTTTCGGGCACGCTGGCCTTGAAGAACGGAACCAGCACGCTGGCATCGGGCGCAACCCAAGTGGCATCGGGCGCAACCCAACTGCAGCAGCAGGGCACCGGTCCTCTGGCAAGCGGTGCGAGCCAGCTGGCGGCGGCAACGGCGTCGTTGCCCGATGATGCCTCCGGCGCAACGCAGATAGCGACGGGTCTTTCTATGACCAAGGAGAATTTGGGTTCCGTGAAGTCCCTAGCTAACAGCTTGGCCGCAGAATTAAACGGTCAGCCGTCGCAGGAGACGATTGCGGACGTGCAACGTCAATTAAATATTCTTGCGATGACAGTTGGAAACTCTGGTGATAGCTACGCGAAAGGCAATTTCTCTTACTACGGAGTGTTGAACGACTCGGCATCCGGCTATTCGAGCCAGGTTCTTCCCTTGGTCCAGGCTTCGCCGACTTTGAAGGAGAAGATCGCAGAGTTGTCGGCTGGCGCATCGCAGGTCGATACGAAGATGACTGCCCTTGCCTCAGGTGCCAATTCGGTGGCATCCGGAGCCCAGCAACTCGATAGTGCGGCGTCTCAGCTGCAGACCGGGGCATCGAGCGCAGTTGACGGTTCAAGCTCGGTTACCAGCGGCGCCCAGCAGCTGACCGATGGCAGTGCTACGCTTACCAGCGGTCTTTCGGATGCTATTTCCGGCAGTGATACATTGGCTACGGGTCTTTCCGATGGCGCCGATGGCATGTCCATCACGAATGCCGCTGCCAAGGCTGACGTTATGAGCGATCCGGTTCAGATGGACAACGAGTACTACACGACCGTAAAGAATTACGGTACGGGCTTTGCTCCTTACTTCATCAGCTTAGGTCTCTGGGTCGGCGCGTTGATGGCCAGCTTCGTATTCAAGCCGTTGAACAAGCGCCTGATCCTTTCGGGCGGCAACCCTGCGATGGTGGCATTTGCCAATTACATGCCGCTGGCAGTTATCGGTGTCGTCCAAGCTGTGCTGCTGATGGTCGTGCTGCAGTTCGGGTTGAATCTGCAGATCGACAACGTACCGCTCTACTATGCATTCGGTATTCTGACTGCTCTGGTATTCGCGGCGATTATGCAATTGCTCATGGCTGCGTTGGGCTTCCCTGGCAAATTCTTGGCTATCATCTTCTTGATGCTGCAATTGACCAGTGCTGCTGGCACATTCCCCATCGAGCAGACGCCGGCCTTCTTCCAGGCAGTGAGCCCGTACATGCCTATGACCTATGTAGTGGCGGCTATGAGGCAGATCATGACGGGCATGGACCTGACGGCGGCAGGCCACGACGCGATCGTGCTGATCTGCATCGGCGGTGCGTGCTTCCTGCTTACGATGGTGACCGCACGGGCGAAGCGCATCGTGCGCATGGATGACCTGCATCCTGTCCTCAAGCTCGGCTAGGATGCGGGAGCAGTAAAGCGATAGGCTCTGCAGGTATCTTTCTTGCGGGGCTGCACGGGGCGGGCGGTGACCCGCCCCGAAGCATATGCCGGAGATTCTGTCGCGTGGTGACGGGGTGCCTCGGGGGAAGAGGGATCGAGATGGTTTCGAACATACGGTTGAAAAAGTCGGACGAGACGCGGTCGCAGCTGATGGATGCTGCCTTGCGCGTTATCGGACGCAAAGGGTACACGTCGGCCACCGTCGATGAGATCGTGCGGGAGGCAGGCGTTTCCAAGGGCGTCGCCTACTACCATTTCAAGAATAAGGCCGATATGGCCATCAGCATCCTCGATCGAGGCCTCGAGTACCTGATAACGGATTTTCGTCAGATTGCATCGGAAGCTCCTGATGCCCCCACGGCTTTGAACCGCATGCTCGGATCGTTTGTCTCGCTGCTCTACGACAACCGGGAATTCGCTCAGTTCTTCATGACCGAGCTGTGGCGCGAAGGGCGTGTCTGGTCCGACGATATGCGTAAAATGACCGAAAAGCTGGTCGAGGTAATCGCGGATCAGCTGCGCCGCGGCCAGAAGGACGGCATCATGCGCACCGACCTGGATCCGTCGTTCGCCACCGTGAGCATCGTCGGCTTGGTTCTCACCGACACCATGTATTACGTGGGCGATGCAGGCGATCCGCTGATTTCCCGCGAGGACTTCGTCGAGAGAATATGTGACTTCGTGCGCCACGCAATCGTTGCTCCGGGGCTTTTACACTAGAATAATGCGCATCTGATACGCCGATCGGCATGATGCGAAGGAGTTACGGTATGTGCGGTATCGTCGGTTACACGGGTTGCTCTCCTGCAAAGGATATCCTGATAGAAGGCTTGCAACGGTTGGAATACCGCGGGTACGATTCTGCAGGCATCGCGCTTCAGAAAGATGGCGCTCTTACGGTGGTGCACCGTGTAGGCAAGGTTGAAGGCTTGGCCCAGGCCGTCCAGTCTCTGGATAACGACGGCACGTGCGGCATCGGCCATACCCGCTGGGCCACGCATGGCGTTCCCGCCGAGCGCAACGCCCATCCCCACACGTCATGCAATGGCGATATCGCCATTGTGCACAACGGAATCATCGAGAACTTCATGGAACTACGCGACGCCCTCGAAGCCCGCGGCCATGTGTTTTCGAGCGATACCGATACCGAAGTGATCGCCCACTTGATCGAAGAGGCCTATGCGGGCGATTTGTACCAGGCGGTTCGCGACGCATGCGAGCAGATTGTCGGAGCATACGGGCTTGCGGTGGTCTGCGCCCAGGAACCGGGCCGCATCGTGGTGACGCGTAAGGATTCGCCTATCGTGCTGGCCCATGGCAACGGCGGAAGCTACGTTGCGAGCGATATCATTGCCGTGCTGGATGCTTCGCGCGATGTGGTGGTGCTGGGCGATGACCAATTTGCCCTCATGGATGCCGATGGCATCGAGTACCGCGATCGTGAAGGCGCTGTTATCGAACCAAAGATTACCCATGTCGATTGGGATGTCGATGTGGCAGAAAAAGGCGGCTATCCGGATTTCATGCTGAAGGAAATCCACGAGCAGCCCCGTGTCGTGCGCGACACGTTGGCCGGGCGTTTGACGAATGGTGCATTGAAGATAGACGAACTCGGCTTGAGCTTGGAAGAACTCAACCTGATCGACCGAGTATATGTAATCGCCTGCGGCACCAGCTATCATGCTGGGCTTATTGCCAAGCAGCTCATCGAAGGATGGGCGCGCATTCCCACCGAAGTGGAAGTAGCGAGCGAATTCCGCTACCGCAACCCCATCATCACGCCTTCCACCTTGGTGGTCGCCGTATCACAGTCGGGTGAGACTGCCGATACGCTTGCAGCTATCCGCGACGCCCGCATCAAGGGTGCCAAGGTCTTCGGTATCACGAATGTGGTGGGAAGCCCCGTTGCGCGCGAAAGCGACGGCGTCATCTACACCAAGGCCAACAAGGAAATCGCCGTCGCTTCCACGAAGTCTTTCCTCGGGCAGGTGGTCAGCCTGACGCTGCTGGCATTGGTGTTGGCGCAGTCGAAGGGCAAACTGTCGGTATCTCAGATTCGCCTGCTGTTTCGTGAGCTCGCCGATACCGCCGAGCAGATTGAATGCATTCTTTCTGATACATCTTCCATAGAAGAAGCCGCGCAGGCGTGCAAGGATGCGCATGATGCCTTGTTCATCGGGCGCGGCATGGGTGCGGCCATATGCTACGAAGGTGCGTTGAAGCTCAAGGAAATCAGCTATCTGCATGCCGAAGCATATGCTGCCGGTGAAATGAAACATGGGCCTATCGCCTTGCTCACCCCCGGGTTTCCCGTTATCGTGGTGGCTACCCAGTCACCCGTTTATGACAAAATCGTATCCAACATCCAAGAAAGCAGGGCACGGGGCGCAATGATCATCGCCGTTGCCACCGAAGGCGATGAAGAAATCGCCAAGCTTGCTGACTATGTGATGTATGTGCCCAAAGTACGTGATTGCTTCAGCGCCATAACCGCTACAGTCCCGTTGCAGCTGTTCTCGCGGGCCATCGCTGTGGCGCGTGGATGCGATGTCGACCAGCCGCGCAACCTAGCGAAATCGGTGACCGTTGAGTAGCGTAGGACGAACAATGGAGTCTACGAACGAACATATACCCGCGGCTGCGGCCGCTGTCGTCCTGTCATCCGAGGATGCGGACCCTTCCGCTTCTGCTCCGCTGCCTATCGAAGACGGGGTCGGCTTAGGGGTTGATTTGGTTGAAATCGCCCGTATGCGGCGGGTGCTCGAACGCACCCCGCGCTTTCGCATACGGGTGTTTACTGCGGAAGAACGGGCCTACTGTGACAAGACCGCGCAACCTGCGGTTCATTATGCAACCCGTTTTGCTGCTAAAGAAGCGGTGCTGAAAGCGCTTGGCACCGGATTTGCCTGCGGTATCGCTCCTGTCGATGTGGAAGTGTCTCGCAATGCGAAGGGCCGGCCTATCGTCGTGCTGCATCGACGTGCCCAAGAAGTCGCTGTCGAACTGGGCGTCCGGGAAATTCCCCTGTCGCTTTCGTATACCCACACCGATGCGGTGGCATGTGCTATGGCTATTACGGCGGATTCTGTCCGCGCCAGTGAAAAGCGCGTCGACCCGATGGGCGAGCTGGCCCAGCAATTCAAGGAAGCGCGTGCGCTGCTTGATGAATTGCCCGCCAAAGAGGGGAACGGCGATGCATGATGCGTACGTACAACGATGAAGACATTGCACGGCTCGTGCCTTTTCCTTCACCTCAGGCAAACAAGTACACGCGCGGCAAGCTGACCTTGGTAGTGGGCAGCCCCGTGTATCCGGGTGCTGCCGTGCTGGCATCGATGGCTGCCCAGCGCGCAGGAGCCGGATATACCGAAGCCTATGTCGAAGACTCTATCGTCCCGCAGATACAGATGGCGCGTCCTTCGCTGGTAGTACATCCATGGAACAGATGGGATGCTTCCCAATGCAAACCGTGCACTGAAGAACATCCTTGCGCCTTCGTGATGGGATGCGGGTTCGATCCCCAGGATCCTTACTTGGCAAGCATCGTCAGGCGATTGCTTCGTGCTGCACAGGCGCCTGTGCTGATAGACGGCGGCGCTCTCGGGTTCATGTCTTCTAGAAAAGTACGGGAACTGTGCCGCGAGCGGTGCGAGCGTGGATATGCTACGATCGTCACCCCTCATGCAGGTGAGGCGACGACGTTGGCCGGTCCCTTCGGCCTTGCGACTGATGATCCGGAGCAGTTGGCGCTCGACTTGTCGCGCGCATACGGGGTTACCGTCGTATTGAAGGGGCCTGATACGCTTGTCTCAGACGGTGACGGCTTGTACCGCATGTCCCGTGGGACTGCAGCGCTTGCCAAGGCCGGTACCGGTGATGTGCTGGCTGGCATCACCGGCGCTCTGCTGGCACAGGGCCTCGACCCGGTTGATGCCTGCGTTCTGGGTACGACGCTTCATGCACGGGCTGCCTCGCTTGCCGAGACGGACCTCAGCGCCGTATCGGTGTGTGCCGAAGACGTGATCGAGTATCTTCCGAAAGCAGTTCTTGCTGTTTTGAACAGGGAATATGATGAGTGAATCGACTAATCCAACCGTATCTGCCGTAGAAGCGCCGAACAGTCTTTTCGATGACCCAGCCGCTCGCATCGAGGTTCTTCGCCGTGAAATCGAGCATAATTCCTATCTATACTATGCGCAGGACCAACCGGCTATCTCCGACGCTGCCTTCGACTCCCTTATGCGCGAATTGCGCACCTTGGAAGCAGCTCATCCTGAATGCTATGATCCGCTTTCGCCTACCCAGCGGGTCGGGGGGTATGTAGGAGACCGCTTCGCGCCGATTGTCCATGCCCAGCGCATGTATTCCCTGGATAATGCTATGGATCTGGATGAGCTGGATGCTTGGATGGATCGCACGGTCGAAGCCTTAGGCTATGAAGTGCCGTTGTGCTGCGAGCTGAAAATCGATGGCAGCGGCATAGCGCTCACCTATGAAGATGGGCGTCTGGTCCGAGCTGCCACGCGAGGGGACGGTACAACGGGCGAAGATGTAACTGCCAATATTCGCACGGTTCGCGATGTGCCGCTGCGCCTGCGTGCAGGAAGCTTGGCCGCGCTTGCTGATGCCGAAGCCGCTATCGAGCTGCGAGGCGAGGTGTATATGCCGAAAGCAAGCTTCGAAGCTTTGAACCATGCAGCCGAGCAAGAGGGCAAGCAGGCATTTGCCAATCCGCGCAATGCGGCTGCCGGCAGTTTGCGCCAGAAGGATGCGACGATTACCGAGCATCGCGATCTCTCCACTTTCATCTATGCTACGGCTTCGACCAGCACGTTTTCGCTTGCCGGTCAGTTCGAGCTGCTGGAATGGCTGCGCAGCGCGGGTTTCCATGTTAATCCCGATGTCGCCCTGTGCTCCGATCGTGCAGCCGTGCGTAGTTTTTGCGAGAACGCGCTGAAGAAACGCGGCGATCTTCCCTATGAAATCGATGGCGTGGTTGTCAAGGTGAACGATTTTGCCTTGCAAGATTCTCTGGGTTTCACCGCCCGTGCTCCTCGCTGGGCCATTGCCTTCAAGTTTCCCCCAGAAGAGAAGACCACGGTGCTGCGGGATATAACCGTGCAAGTGGGACGCACCGGTGCGCTTACCCCCGTGGCTGAACTCGAGCCGGTGCTAGTGGCAGGGTCTACGGTTTCTCGTGCTACTTTGCATAATGAAGATGAGGTGCATCGCAAGGATGTGCGTGTCGGGGATACCGTTATCGTGCGCAAGGCCGGCGATGTTATTCCCGAGATACTGGGAGCGGTCGCTTCGCTGCGTTCCCCCGATGCGGCGAAGTGGCATATGCCCGATCGGTGCCCGAGCTGCGGAAGCCCTGTGGTGAGGGAAGAGGGCGAAGTTGTTTCACGCTGCGTGTCCATCGACTGTCCAGCCCAAGCCCATGAGCGTTTGGTCCATTGGGCGAGCAGGGGAGCGTTGGACATCGAAGGTATGGGGGATGAAGTCGTCGGGCGCTTGCTGGAATCGGGCCGGGTAACAGATCCCGCTGATTATTACAGTCTGACCGAATACGATCTCGCCACGCTTGATATGGGTCGCGTGAATAAAGAGGGCGCATCGATACATTTGGGCCCTGTTGTTGCCGCAAAGCTCATCGCTGCTGTGGATGAGAGCCGATCGCGCGGATTTGCCCGCGTTCTCTTCGGGCTCGGCATCCGCCATGTGGGTAAAACGACTGCCGAGCTGCTGGCCCATGCTTTTCCGACGATAGATGCGCTGCGGGCTGCAACAGAAGAGCAGCTGGCTGCGGTGGAGGGTGTCGGCCCGGTTATCGCCCGAAGCATATACCTGTTCCTGCGCATGCCCGACAACGTGGCGGTGATTGATCGGTTGCGCACGGCCGGCGTGTCGATGGCGGCGGAATCATCCGAGGGGGCTGCTCCCCAGACGTTGGCAGGTCTTACCTTCGTTTTGACGGGCAGTTTGGTCCAGAGCGGCATGACGCGTGATGAAGCGGGGCAAAAGCTCAAGGCGATGGGTGCCAAGGTGTCGGGAAGCGTTTCGAAGAAGACAAGCTGCGTTGTAGCGGGGGAATCTGCGGGATCGAAATACGACAAAGCCGTATCTCTGGGTGTTCCCGTAATCGATGAAGCAGAGTTCCTCGGATTATTGGAAACGGGGAGTCTTCCTTCGAGTATCGCTGCGGATTCTGCCTCGTAGCGCAAGGATTCGCGCGGCGTTCGAATGTCAGGATGGACGGATGCGTTTTTGGGAGTGTCGCCTTCGGTGCCTACGGTGTTCCCTTGCGCTTACGCGGCTCCTGTTATACTTTGCCCATGAAAAAGATCAGACTCGACACATTGCTTGTCCAAAAAGGTTGTTTCCCCCATGTGGAGGCAGCCCTGCGCAGCGTGCTCGCGCATGAAGTCAAAGTCGATGGCGTCTATGCCGAAAGCGCTGCGCTCATGGTCGACCCTGCAGCCGATATACAGGTGAAGGATGCTCGCAGGTTCGTGTCGCGCGGGGGACATAAGCTCCAAGGAGCCCTCGACGCTTTTCACCAGGATGTTGCCGACATGCACTGCATCGATATCGGGTCGTCTACCGGAGGTTTTACGGATTGCCTTCTGCAGTCGGGGGCTGCCGATGTGGCATGCGTTGACGTGAATTACGGTCAGCTTGCATGGCAGATACGGCAGGATTCGCGGGTGCGGGTGTTCGAACGAACTAACATTAAGCTGGTTGATCCGGCTGTATTGGGAGCGCCTTTCGACCTTCTAGTTGCTGATTTGAGTTTTATCGGGCTGGCGCGCCTTGCTCCTGTTTTTGCGCGGCTTTCTCGCCCGGGCGGTGTTTTCATAGGGCTTGTGAAACCTCAGTTCGAAAGTCATCACGATGAAACAGAGGGAGGGGTCGTTGCCGATCCGGCAGTGCGCGCCCGTACGGTTGCAGAAGTGGAAAGCGCTTTGCAAGAAGTTGGATTCCGCGTCGATGGGGTGGTGGAATCTTCGATAATCGGTAAACGCAGCGGCAATGTCGAGTATCTGGTACGAGCTGTGTTCTGCAGCTCTCAACCATGAGGAGCCGTTTGATTTCGGGCCGCTTGGCTAGGTATCGGGGGAAGGAGCCGACAATGAGGGAAATCGTTAAAAAGAAGACGAAAGCCTATAGGCGGGCGTTGCATGCATCCGTGCTTACAGGGTGCCTGATGTGTGCGATGCTATGCGCAGGGTGCCTGCCCTCTAAAGCATCCACTACCATTTCACTTCCCGCCAACCCGTCAACGGGGTATGAATGGGTGTATACGATGGACAGGGATGATGTGCTTGTTTTTTCGAAGGATGAATACCGAGCCAATACCGTGTTGGGTATGCCTGAACATACTGGAGAGGGAGGGATGCAGACATATGTATTCCAAGCCGAAGGCGACGGTACGGTGACGATAAACTTCTCCTATGTGCGGCCGTGGGAAAAATCGGCTAAGCCTGCAGCTACTGCTACGTATACATATACGGTCAACAACGGCCGGATGACTCTCGACGCGCGCGGCGAGGATTTCAGCTGAAGATACCGCCGCTTGGCGACCTTCGGGCTGTGCTTAAAATGCCCAATCGCCGTTACGAAAAATCTCCAGCTCCGTTCCGTCGGCCTTTTTGCCGACGATCGACAGGTCGTCGGTTCCCAGCATGAAGTCGACATGCGTGGCTGAATCGTTCACACCTGCAGCGAGCAGCTGGGCCTTGTCCATATCGCGTCCGCCGTTGTGGCAATCGGGGAATCCCATGCCTAGGGCAAAGTGGCAGCTGGCGTTCTCATCGAAGAGCGTATTGAGGAACAGGATGCCCGTCTGCGCTATAGGGCTCGTTTTGGGAATGAGCGCGCATTCTCCCAGATGATGCGAACCCTCATCGGTTTCGATGATCTGCTTCAGCACGTCGGCACCGCGTTCTGCCGAGTATGCGACTACGCGGCCGTTGTGGAATGTCAGCTTGAAGCCCTCGATTAGGCTGCCGGCGTGGTTGAGGGGCATGCTGGCAGCCACTGTTCCCTCCGTGCGCAGGCGATCCGGTGTCGTGAATATCTCCTCAGTCGGCATATTGGGGAAGAAATCCGTACCTCCCACCGTCGTGTCGCCACCACCGTTCCATAGGTGCCCCGCAGGCAATCCTATAACGATATTCGTACCGTGCGCGTTGGAATAATGCAGCGAATCGAAATGCTGCTCGTTCAACCACGCCCGGCGCTTGACGAAACTTGCCTTATGCGCCGCCCATGCCGCTGCTGGATCTTCGCCGTCGCAGCGGGCGGTATGCAAGATGGCATCCCAAAGCCGGGCAACGGCTTCGTCTTCGGGCAGGTCGGGAAAGACCCTCTGGGCCCAAGCGGGGCTTGCGGCTCCGATGATGCACCAGACATTGCGCCCGAAATCCATGCCGTCACGCCAATCCTTGCAGGCTTCGTTACTTGCGATGATCCTGTTCATAAGCTTGGTTTGGTCGATGCCGGTCATAGCTTCGGGGTCTTCGCTGGATATGAACAGCAGGGCCGCTCCGCGTTGCGCCAGGCCGTTTTGCAGCAATGCCCGCCAAGCGGGGAAGTCCTTGAAGGATTCGGCCGACCGGTATTCGTAATGCATGCGCCCTACGTGTTCGTCGCCGAAAGACACGGTGACATCGCTTGCGCCTGATTCGTAGGCGCACCGCACGATGTGGCGTACAAGCGGTGCTTGACATACATCGGCTGACACGAACAGCTCTTGCCCTGGTTGCAGATTGCAGCCGACCTTGACAGTTGTCTCGGCGTATTTCCTCAGTTTTTCATCGAACGTCGAATCCATAGGTATCTCCTTCGCGCCTCTGTTCGAGGGCGTGTGCTCGGTTGGCTGTTCTCCTGCGAAGCACCGGGTTGCACCGTGTCAGTTCGCCAGTAAATGCTGTGCTTTGCGAATGGCTGCATCCGTCATGTTCGACGATCCGGTAATGGTGATATCGGCCGATGAGCCTGTTGCCAGATCCTTTGCCGATACATGTACGATTCCGTCGGTATCCAGGTCGAACGAAACTTCGATCTGGGGCTGCAGTCCGCGCTTGATGCCTGAAAGGCGAAAACGCCCGAGCGATCGATTCTCGCTCGCTCGGGAGCTTTCGCCTTGCAAGACGTTGATCTCCACCGTTGTCTGAAGTGGGGAGGCCGTCGTGTATATTTCACTGTGGCGGGTGGGGATTGACGAATTGCGGGGAATGAGGGTGCTCATCGCATTGCCGCGCACTTCGACGCCGAGCGACATGGGCGTTACGTCGAGCAGGATGAGGCCGCCCATCGAGCCGGCCAGCACCCCTGCTTGCAGGCAGGCTCCCAAAGCGACGCTTTCGTCGGGATTGATGCTGTGCACCGGTTCGCGCCCTGTCAGTTCCTTTACGGATTCCTGTATGCAGGGGATGCGCGAAGAACCTCCCACCATCAGGACTTTGCCGATGTCGTGGGCAGCTATGCCTGCGTCCGAAAGAGCTTGGCGGCAAGGTCCTAGTGTCGATTCCACCAAATCGGTGCAGAGTTTCTCGAACTGAGCGCGGGTTACCTGCATTTCCAGATGGAGGGGTGCACCGCCTTTAGTAGCGATGAACGGCAGGTTGATAGAGGTGCTTGCTGTTGAGGAAAGCTCCTTCTTAGCCGTCTCGCATGCTTCGGTTACGCGTTGCAAAGCCGTTTCGTCGCGGGAGAGATCGATGCGGTTTTCTTTCTTGAATTCTTTCACGACCCAGTCTACGAGCCGTTTATCGAAGTCGTCTCCGCCTAAATGGTTGTTACCTGCTGTGGCCAGCACTTCGATGTAGCCCGAGCTGATGGACAGCACTGATACGTCGAAGGTGCCGCCGCCTAGGTCGAATACCATAACAGCTCGGTCTTCTTCCCGGTCGACACCATAGGCAAGCGCTGCGCTTGTCGGTTCGTTGATGATGCGCTGCACGTTCAGCCCGGCGATGGTGCCGGCGTCCTTGGTCGCTTGCCGCTGCGCATCGGTGAAGTATGCGGGGACGGTGATGACCGCATCGGTTACGGGGCTACCCAGATAAGCTTCGGCATCCTTCTTGAGTTTCTGCAGGATGATGGCTGATATTTCTTGCGGTGCATAGGCGGTGCCATCGATCTTTATGCGTCGGTCGGTGCCCATGTCGCGTTTGATGGACGAGATGGTACGGTCGGGATTGATGGCAGCTTGGCGTTTTGCAGGAGTGCCTACCAGTCGTTCGCCGTCTTTCGAGAACGCTACCACCGAAGGAGTAGTGCGTTCGCCGTCGCTGTTGACTATGACGGTGGGTTTGCCGCCTTCCAAGACGGCCATGCAGGAATTCGTCGTGCCAAGATCGATGCCGATCATTGCGCTCATGCACATCTCCTTTTCCCAAGGGGGGGGTGCTGCCCGATGCTATGCATCGGGCAGCGGTTTGAGTTTGCAAATCCCATGGTAGGCTCTATCGGCTTCATCCGGCACGGCGCAGCCAGCCCTGAAACGCTTTCGTTACGCAGCGTACATGTTGGCAAGGTCTGCCAGATGAAAGCAGATGCGGCCTGCTAGTTCTTCAGCGAATTGATTGGCGCAGGCATGCGGCCGCCGCGATGGGCGAAAACGTCGCCGGCATAGGCATTTACCGGCATAACCGGCGCATAGCCCAGCAGTCCGCCGAAATCGAGCTTGTCGCCGACCTTCTTGCCGATAGCGGGAATGATGCGCACGGCGGTGGTCTTATTGTTGATCATGCCGATAGCGCATTCATCGGCGATGATGCCGAAGATAGTTTCGATGCTGGTGTCGCCGGGGACAGCGATCATGTCCAATCCAACGCTGCACACGCAGGTCATTGCTTCGAGTTTTTCCAGCGACAAGGCGCCCATTTCGGCTGCTCTGATCATGCCTGCATCTTCGGAAACGGGGATGAATGCGCCGGAAAGGCCTCCGACGCTGCTCGATGCCATGACACCGCCTTTTTTCACAGCATCGTTGAGCATGGCGAGGGCGGCCGTGGTGCCAGGGCCGCCGCAGCGGCCTACGCCGATAGCTTCCAGGATTTCGGCGACGCTGTCGCCTTCGGCAGGGGTGGGGGCCAAGCTGAGATCGAGGATACCCTTTTGGACGCCGAGCCGCGCACTGGCTTCGCGTGCCATGAGCTCGCCTGCACGGGTGATCTTGAAGGCTGTTGCCTTGATGGCTTCGGCAATACTGGTGATGTCGGCATCGCGGGGCATTCCAGCCAGCACGCTGCGCACTACGCCGGGCCCTGAGACACCTACATTTACGACGGCATCCGCTTCGCCGCTTCCGTGGAAGGCGCCGGCCATGAATGGGTTATCTTCGACGGCATTGCAGAATACGACGAGCTTGCCTGCGCCGATGCATTGCTGGTCGGCGGTTGCTTCGGCTGTTTCGCGCACGATGCCCGCCATCTTCAAGACGGCATCCATGTTAATACCGGCGCGAGTAGATCCGACATTAACGCTCGAGCATACGTTCTTGGTAACGGCGAGCGCGTGCGGGATCGACTCCATCAGCTTCATGTCCGAGCGCGAAGCTCCTTTATGCACCAAAGCTGAGAATCCTCCGACGAAATCGACGCCGACTTCCTTGCCTGCGCGGTCCATGGCGATGGCGATGGGGGTGAGGTCGACGGCGTCGGTGGCAGCGCAGATTTCGGCGATAGGGGTGACCGAAATGCGCTTGTTGACGATGGGGATGCCGAATTCGCGTTCCAACTGCTCGGCGGTGGGAACGAGCTGTTCGGCTGCGGTGGTCATGCGATCGTAGACTTTGCGGGCCATCACATCGATGTCCTCATTCGTGCATCCTCGCAGGTTTAATCCCAGCGTAATGGTGCGAATGTCAAGATGCTGCTTGCTGACCATGGCCAGGGTCTCGGCGTTGATCATCTCGTGGGTCTCGGGAGTCAGCGGTGCCGCGAGCACGATGAAGTCCGATTCGGCCAGCAGGTCCGGCAGCGTCTCCGGTCCACCCA
>Ga0209464_10000177_pt1 | contig 21819 bp, 21 predicted proteins | sample DOMMetBare1Fresh_2_FD_187473 | JGI IMG/M metagenome (GOLD analysis project Ga0209464, IMG submission 187473) | Wetland sediment microbial communities from St. Louis River estuary, USA, under dissolved organic matter induced mercury methylation -... | ecosystem: Environmental > Aquatic >...
TGGCGGCCGTACTCCTGCACCTTGTAGCCCTTCCAGGTGGCACCCTCCGAGAGGACCACCAGCGCGTAGTTGCTGGGGTTCTCGCGCTTCTCGGTGACCAGCAGGCCGACCAGCTTGTCGAGGTCGACCGGGTACTCGGGGATGACGCAGCGGTTGGAGGTGACGTGGGCCGTGTAGAGGGCGGTGAACCCGGCGTCGCGGCCGAAGACACGAAAGATGCCGAGCCGCTCGTGCGACCCCACCGTGGTGCGCTGGCGCTCGATGGCGTCGGTGGCGCGCGTGATGGCCGTGGAGAAGCCGATGCAGTACTCGGTGTGCTGCACGTCGTTGTCCATGGTCTTGGGGATGCCCACCACCTTGAAGCCCTTGGCGTGCAGGTGGGCCACCGACTGGAGCGTGCCGTCGCCGCCGATGGCAATGAGCGTGTCGATGCCCAGCCGCTCCAGGTTGCGCAGCGCCGGCCCGGTCAGGTCCCAGGTGCGGCCGGCCGGCCCCTCGAAGGACGGCAGGTCCTGCCCCTCCAGGTGGCGCGGCAGCCCCTTGGCCCGGTGCACGCTGGCGCGGCTGGTGTGGAGCACGGTGCCGCCGGTGCGGTCGATGGTGCGGGTGTTGTCGCGGTCGAGGAAGACGACGTGGCGGGCCACGCTCTGCGGGTCATCGAGGTCGACGTGGGTCAGCCCCTCGAAGCCGCGGCGGATGCCCACCACCTCGAGCCCGTGCTCCCAGGCCCGATAGGTGACGCTCTTGATGACCGAGTTGAGGCCGGGCACGTCGCCGCCGCCGGTGAGGATGCCGATCCGCTTCGGAGTCATCGGCGCAGTCTACTCGCCGCCGGCTCGGGCGCCACGGCGCGCCAGCTCGAGCCGCTCCACCGCGGCCACCAGCCGGTCGCGCTCGGCCTCGCCCATGGGGCCGAACTCCACGTGGATGCGCCACCCGCCGTCGGGGCCGCGCTCGGCGGACAGCACCACGGCCCGCAGGTTGCCGAAGTGGACGTCGCCCACCAGGAAGGAGGCGCCGGCCAGGGTGCCCACCGCCAGCCCCTCGCGGCACGACACCAGCGCGCCGCCGCCGCTCACGTCGAGGAGCTCGACGCGCAGGTCGCGGCGCGGCGAGGGGCGGCCCGGCCAGGTGGCCAGCGGGCGCAGCACCAAGGGGCCGCGCGCCGCCACGCGGGCGTACTCGCGCTGCTGGATGCGGACCGGCGCCTCGTCATGGGCGAAGACCAGGCGCCAGTGGCCGGCGCGCCAGGGCTGGGCCTCCAGCAGCCGGCAGCGCAACGTGTAGCGGGCCTCGCGGGCGTGGACCGTGGCGAGCGACACGAGCGCCCCCACCGCCGCCGCCGCCGGCTCGCGCAGCGCCACCGTGAAGGTCGACTCGCCCACCTCGCAGGCCTGGCCGGGGAGCCCGGCCACCTCCACCTCCGCTCCCGGCGCGAGCTCGCGCGAGGAGAGGAGCGGGGCGTGGTCCGGCAGGCGGTCGAAGCCGAGGGCCTGGCGCAGCCGCCGGATGCGTGCCGCCAGGCCGGGGGCCGGCTCCAGCTCGCCGTCGGCGCTGGCGGTGGCGGTGGCGCGCAGCGCCTCGGGGGTCGCCAGGGCGGCGGCGGTGGCGCGCTCGAACTGGTCGAGCTGCGTGAGGAGCTCGACCGGCCGGGCGCCGGCGTGGCGCGCCAGCTCGACCACCAGCGCCACCTCGCCCCCCGCGAGCCCCCGCGCCGCCGCCAGCTCCTGGAAGTCGGCGCGGCGCCGCAGCCAGCGGCGCGCCAGCCCACCGAGCTGCAGGGCCACGGTGATCGCCAGCAGGACGAAGATGCCGAGCTCGAGGAGCGGCATCGCCTCCCGGTTGCGCGCGAAGGCCCGCGCGATCGACTGGAGTGCCTCGTCCATCGGTCGCCCAAGTATAGGCGCGGCGGCGCGGCGTGGCGGCAGCGCGGCCGGGCGAGGCGGGGTGGCGCAGGCCTGGCGCACCCGTCGGCGGGACTCCCGGGCGGCTGGGTCGGTGCCGCGAGGCCTGCGCCGCCGGGCGCGGGTCGGCCTCTACAGGGCCCGAACCGCCGCGTCCACCACCGCGTAGTGGCAGGCGGCGCCGGCGATGACGAGGAGGTGGAACACCTCGTGGAAGCCGAAGACGCTCGGGATGGGGTCGGGTCGGCGGGTGGCGTAGACCACGGCCCCCACGGTGAAGAAGAAGCCCCCGACGAAGAGCAGGAGCAGGGCGCCGTCCCCCACCGCGGCCCGCAGCGCCGGGATCACCGGGACGATGAACCACCCGAGCAGCACGTAGAGGCTGGCCCGCAGCGGCTTGGGGATGCCGGCCCAGCCGACCACCAGGGCGATGCCGGTGGCCGCGCCGATCCAGACGAGGGTGAGCAGGCGGTGGCCGGTGCCGGGGCCGAGGAGCAGGCAGAACGGCGTGTACGTGCCGGCGATGAGGACGAAGATGGCCGAGTGGTCGACGCGCCCGATGACACGCCGGATGGAGAGGGGCCAGTAGACGCGGTGGTAGACGGCCGAGACGGAGAACAGGACGACCAGGCTGGCGCCGTAGACCAGGGCGCCGGCCAGGCCGGGGCCCCGGCGGGCGTGCAGCGCGAGCGCGAGGGCGGCGGGCGCAGCGGCGAAGGCGGCCAGCATGTGGGAGACGCCCCGGAGCCTCGGGCGCAGGCGGGCGACCGGCGCGAGCTGCGGCGCCTGCTCCGCCAGTGCGACCACCACCGGCGCTCCCTGGCGCCGGACCTCGTGTTCCTGCAACGCGGCCATCACCTTCCTCCACACCGGAGCGCGAGGCGGCGCCCGCTCCCTCGATGGGGATATGAATCTCCCCGTCCTTCCGCAAGGGGCGTAAGCGGGCCGGCGCGCGATTTCGCGCTCGGCAGGCTTCCCGGCCGTGGCGCAGTGCGGCATCCTGCCAGGCGGAACCGCGCCGATGCGAGCCCGCCTGAAGAGCCTTCGCAGCGACGACCTCTCCGACCTGGCCGGCTGGAAGCCGCCACGCCCCGACGACTTCGCCGTGCCGCTGGTGCTGGAGGTGGGGGCGCTTGGCCACCGCGGCCGGGAGCGGTTCGATCTGCTGGTGGCCACGCCGGCCTGGCTCCTCGAACGCCACGGAAGGGGCGGCGCGGTGGTCGGAGCGGGGCTGTTGCTCGTCTTCGAGTGGGACTACGCGAGGATTCGAGCGGTCCTGGCCAAGGAGGTCGAAGCCTGTTCCGGCCGGAGCTGGCCAGAGGTGGCTCGACGCGTGGGCCGCTTCGCCCGCTGGGAGGGCGAGGATGCCGAGGGCGTGACCGGCCTCGGCGACTGAGCCGCTCGGCCCCGGTGGGGTTGGCCGCCGCGGCGCTTCGAGAAGGCGCCCTTCTTCCCGGGATCACCCTAGAATGGCGCCGCTCGACAACTCCCGCGCCCCTCGGAGGGTCCGATGTCCGACACGGAGAAGCGCAACCTCATCGCCCAGTGGGCCTTCGACACGCGCCCCATCCTCCTGCGCTTCCACCTGTGGCTGGACGACGTGGAGGTCGAGCGCGCGCAGGCGGAGCCGGTCTCGGCCCACACCTTCACCCCGCGGGGCATCGCCCGCTGCCTCGCCACCACCGCCGCCGCCACCGCCCTCGGCACCAAGCTCTTCGGCGGCTACGGCGAGGGGGCCGGCAAGGACAAGCAGGCCTACAACCAGGTGAAGAAGCAGGCCGACGCCATCAGCGCCTACCTCATGTCGGAGGGGCTCTGGGCGCTGACCCGCACCGTGCCGGAGAACCACGCCATCATGGTGAGCCTGGGCGAGGGGCTCATGCCCAAGGCCGGCGAGACCCCGGAGATGGGGGCCAACCCGCTGCTCGGCTTCGGCCGCGTCTACGCCCGCCCCGAGGTGGCCAAGACCGTCGACCGGCGCGTGCGCCGCCTGCTCAACGAGCCGGGCCACACCTTCGAGCAGTTCCACGGCTGGCTGAAGAGCCGCGGCATCCGCGTGTGGGGCGCCGCCGTCGATACCCTGGAGAACACCTCGCGCTTCGCCGAGGGGAAGACCACCGGCCCCATGGCCGTCTTCCACCTCTTCGACTCGCCGCTCACCGTCTCCAAGCCCTACGAGTCGTACATGGGCTGCCTCACCGTGCCGCGCCGGGTGGCCGAGGTGGCGCGCGAGCGCTCGGTGCTCCTCGACTACCGGACGCCGCGCAAGGCCGTCATGGAGCTCATCGAGGCGGCCTACCCGGGCGTGAAGCGCGAGAACGTCCACGTCTGGACGCTGCGCGGCAAGAGCCGAGTGGCCCGCCTGGGCGCCCTCTGGGAGGAGTGGAAGGCGGTGGGGGCCCACCTCGTCGAGGACGGCTGGAAGGCCCCCTCGGGGCTCGAGGTCTTCACCGACTCCGGCACCTACGCCCCGACCTTCCTGGTCGGCTCCTGGAAGGACGCCTCCGGCGCGCCCAACGTCTTCCTGTGCGACGGGTACGCGGCGAGCGCCGAGGCCATGCAGGCGGCCAGCCTCTCCGAGGTGCTGGCGGTCGAGTCGACCATGCAGATCTTCTCGCCGGCCTTCGACCTGCCCTGCGACGTGGAGGGGCGCATCATGCGGCTCGACCCCGACGCCCCGGACTTCGTGGCGCGGGTCAAGGAGGCGGCCGGCGGCCGGCAGTTCGACGCCGCCAAGGTGGCCTCCTTCGCCGAGGCCATCCGCGACGCCGAGGACTGCAACATCCCCATCAAGGGGAACGTGCTCACCGCCGGCGACTTCCTGCCGGAGAAGAGCTGGGGCGTGCTGGCCTGCATCGGCTACATGTGCGACGACCCGTACACCGGGGCCAAGGGGGTCGAGCCCCTCGCCGACGGCCGCTACCGCGTCACCACCCGGCTCGCCACGCGCAACGCCTCCAGCCTCATCCACTTCACCTTCCGGCTCATGGAGCCGATGGCGGAGCAGCGCCACGTCTTCAGCCCCCTGCTGGTCCGCTTCCTCGAGGGGGCCGACCACACCAAGCGCTCGGTGAAGATCTCCGACTCGGGGCGCATCCGCAACGAGCTGCAGACCATGTTCTCGCAGGCGCTGGAGCACGACGGCGACCACATCCGCGTCCACTTCGACAAGGTGGACGAGAAGGTCATGCCCAAGGACAAGCAGGCGTCCATCCGCACGGTGCTGGAGTGGTACAAGGCCAACCACCCGGTCTGGTTCGAGTGGCTGGAGATCGCCTGAGCGGCGGCGGAGTCCCCCCGTGAAGGCCACCCTCGACTTCGCCCAGCTCACGCTCCGCGGCGCCCTCGACTTCGCCGTCACCATCGAGGAGGACGCCGAGGAGCGCTACCGGGAGTTCGCCAGCCGGGTGTCCGACCCGGGGGCGGCCGCCTTCTTCCGCGAGATGGTGGAGAACGAGGGGAAGCACCGGCGCCAGCTCGAGTCGCGCCGCCACGTCCTCTTCCGCCACGAGCCGCGTCGCTTCGAGGCCTCGGCCCTGGCCGGCGGCGAAGGCGAGGGGCCGGCGCCCGAGGAGGTAGGGCCCGCCATCTCGGTCCGCGAGGCCATGGAGGTGGCCCTGCGGGCCGAGGAGCGGGCCTTCGAGTTCTACGACCGGGCCATCCCGCACGTGCCGGACCCCGACGTGCGCGCCTTCTTCGAGGAGCTGCGCGCCGAGGAGGTCGAGCACCAGGACCTGCTGCGGGCCAGGCTCGCCGCCCTGCCGCGCTGACGGCCGCCGCGCCGGACGGCCGCCGCGCGGGCCGTCAGAAGTCGATGCCCACGAGCGCCCGGGCGCGCACGTCGTCGCTCGCGTCGGTGAGGCCGAAGCCCACGCCGACCGTGAGCCAGGCCGAATTGACGAAGCCGTGCCGCAGGAAGGGGAGGGCCACCACGCCGGTGGGGCCGGCCCAGGCCTCCTTCTCGGTCACACCGCCGGAGCGCTTGACGGCGCCGAAGGACTCCGCGCCCAGGCGGAAGCCATCGACCACCGTCGCCGCGGCGCCGGCCGACCAGCCCCACTCCTTCTCCACCTCGCCGCCCACGAACTCCTGCTCGGCGATGAGGTTGATGGCGAAGCCGAGCCGGCCGAAGTCGCGGCCGAAGATGATCTTCTCCTCCAGCGCCCAGGGCTTGTCGTCCACGATCTCCTTCTCGCCCTCCAGGTAGAGCACCAGGGAGAGGGGCGCCGAGGCCTGATCGAGGAGCTTGTAGCGCCCGCGCAGCTTGAAGGCCTCGAGCCGGAACGGGTCGGCCGTGGTGGAGCCGGCCACGGTGTAGAGCGCCACGTCGAGGCGGTCGGTGAGCCCGTAGCCGATCTCGAGCTGGTGGACGAACTTGCGGCCGTCGTCGCCGCCCCCGGGGGGCCGGTAGTAGGTCTCGTAGAGCTCCAGCTCCGTCTCGCCCTGGGCGTCGGTCACCGGCTCGTAGGTGAAGGCGTAGGGCCGCTCGTCCGCGAGGGCGCCGGTTGGGCCGAGGGCGAGGGCGAGGGAGGTGGCGACGGCGATGGGGAGGGCGAGGCGCTTCATGAGGTCTCCTGGTCGAGATGGACGGGATGGCCATCTTGCGAGGGACTCTCAATATCACTTGTTGAGACTGAGTCGCGTTGACGGCGGTCAATTTCGACCACGTGCCACCTAACTAGCTGAAACTACGATATGTCATCCGACGGAAAACACCCGATGGCGCCCATCAGGGGCCATTCATGGGGACGGGTGGCATCGCCCTGAAGGGACGACGCTGGTGGACCGAATGAGCCTGGTCGCACCGAGACCACCGCGCTCCGCGCCATGGAGCCGGGGGGACGCTCAGGCCGGCTCAGCTCGCAGGCTGCTCGGCGCGGGGGGCCTCCATCGGGGCCGGCGAGGAGGCCGCGGGGGCGGCGTCGGCGCGTCCCAGCCGGATGGTGACGGCGCGGCTGGCCACGTCGACCGAAACCACCACGTAGCTGAGCAGCGCCAGGAAGGTGGCCAGGGTGAGCAGCACCGCCGCCACCTGGTAGGCCAGCTCGTAGGAGCCATTCGCGTCGGCGATCCAGCCGGCCAGCAGCGGGCCGAAGACGCCGCCCACGCCCCAGGCGGTGAAGAGCACCCCGTAGTTGAGCCCGAGGTTCTTGGTGCCCCACAGGTCGGCGGCGGAGGAGGGGAAGAGCGAGAGGCAGGCGCCGTAGTTGAAGCCCACCAGCGCCGCGCCCACCAGGAAGCCGGCCTCGGTGGCGTAGGAGTTGAAGAACAGCATGTTGAACGCCTGCAGGATGCAGACGAAGGCCACCGTGATCATGCGGCCGATGCGGTCGGAGACGATGCCGGCGCCGACGCGCCCGGCGGCGTTGCAGACGGCCAGCAGCTGCAGCACCAGCACCGGCTTGACCGAGTTGCCCGACTGGGCAGCGATGATCTTGGCGAGGTGGCCGATGATCATCAGGCCGGCGGTGGCGGCGAAGGCGTACTGCAGGTAGAGCGAATAGAAGGTCGGGCTCCTCAGCATCTGGCGCCAGGTGGCGTCCACCGCCGAGACCTTGGCGGCCGCCTTGGGGGCGACCTTGGGCGGGTCCTGGATGAGCTGCGCCAGGCCGAGCATGGCCACCGAGAAGGCGATGGCCAGCGTTCGGAAGCTGCCGCCGATGCCCTGGGTGGCCAGCAGCCACTTGGAGAGGGGCGAGATGTAGACCGGCGCGATGCCGAAGCCCGCCACCACGATGCCGGTGATGAGCCCCTTCTTCTCGGGCGGGAACCACTTCACCGCGGCCGGCGTGGCGGCGGCGTAGCCCAGGCCGAAGCCGGTGCCGCAGAGCAGGCCGAAGCCCACCAGGGACGGCCAGGCGCGCTCGGGCGTGGCCAGGCTGGCCACGAAGAGGCCGAGACCGGTGAGGGCGGCGCCCACGGTCGCCACGCGGCGCGGCCCGAGCTTGTCCTGGAGGCGGCCCGCCGGGATCATCATGAGCGCGAAGCAGGCGATGGCCAGGGTGTAGGGGAGGGTGGCCTGGGTGCGCGTCCAGCCGAAGCCGCCCTTGTCGAGCGGCTCGGTGAGCTGCTTCGAGAAGATGGACCAGGCGTAGAGGATGCCCAGCGCCAGGTTGAGCCCGACGCCGGCCAGCGTGACGATCCAGCCCTTCTTGCTCGCGGCCATGTGCGGCCTCCTCGACTCCGGGTTGAGCTGCCGGCGCGGCAGGCGGCGGGGCCCGCGTCGCGTCCAGCGATCACGCCGATTCGACGGCGCGCACATTAACCGAACTCGCGGCAATCCAAAGCCAATTGTGCACGAGGCGCCAATCGGTCATTGCGCGCGGCGCGGACTTTGCGCGCATCGCTGACGCGGGTATTTCCCGTGTCGTCGCGGGGTGATTGAGGAATCCAATGGCGGACCTGCTTGCTCGATGATGTGCCCGAGGAATGGACTCGAGCAATCCATGAAGGCGCCATCGGGAGGGCGAGGGTCACGCCAAATGGGCGGTAATCGAAGCGGGGCAGAGCACTGGGGGCCGTCGGGGTCGGAATCGGGGTCGAGGTCGGGGCCGCTGTTCGGCTGGGCGTCCCGGCATCCCCGCCGCGCCCCCCGGTGTAGGCTGTCCTCACGCTTCCTTGCCCGGGCACCGACCACCGAATCCCTCGGACCGGTCGCGGCTCTACCGCTGTGCCGGCCCCGCCAGGGACGGCGAGGAGATCGAGGGATCGATGAAGACCAGACTGCTCATCGTCGGCGGCGTCGCCGGAGGGGCCACCGCCGCGGCCCGCGCCCGCCGGCTCGACGAGTCGGCGGAGATCACCGTGCTGGAGCGCGGCCCCTACGTCTCCTACGCCAACTGCGGCCTGCCCTACTTCATCTCGGGCGACATCGAGAAGCGCTCCAAGCTGCTCCTGCAGACGCCCGAGGGGTTCGACGCCCGCTACCGGGTCCAGGTCCGGGTGCGCACCGAGGCCGTCGAGATCGACCGGGCGCAGAAGCGGGTGCTGGCGCGCGGCCCGGAGGGCGACACCTGGCTGCCCTACGACAAGCTCATCCTGGCCCAGGGCGGCAACCCCATCGTGCCGGAGCTGCCCGGCGCCGACGCCCCGCACGTCTTCAAGCTCTGGACGGTGCCCGACACCGACCGGCTCCACGGCTGGATCGCCGAGCACCGGCCGAAGACCGCGGTGGTGGTGGGCGGCGGCTTCATCGGCCTGGAGATGGCCGAGGCCTTCCGCACGCGCGGCCTCGAGGTCACCGTGGTCGAGCTCCTCCCCACCGTCATGTCGCTCATGGACCGCCCCTTCGGCGTCCAGGTGGCCCGCGAGCTCGAGCTGAACGGCGTGCAGGTCGTCACCGGCGCCGGCGTGAAGGCGGTGCTCGGCGCGGCCCGCGCGGTGGAGCTCTCCGACGGCCGGCGCATCCCGGCCGACCTCGTCCTCTTCTCGGTGGGCGTCCGGCCCGAGCTCGGCCTGGCCCGCAAGGCCGGCCTGGAGCTCGGCCCCTCGGGCGGCCTGCTCGTCGACGACCGGCTGCGCACCTCCGACGCCGACATCTTCGCCGCCGGCGACATGGTGGAGGTGACGCAGAAGGTCTCGGGCCGCCGCGTCCGCATCCCGCTGGCCGGCCCGGCCAACCGCCAGGGGCGCATCGCCGCCTCCAACGCGCTCGGGCACGAGATGCGCTACCGCGGCGCGCTCGGCACCAGCGTGGTCAAGGTCTTCGAGGCCACCGCCGCCATGACCGGCCTCTCCGAGAAGGCGGCGCGCGACGCCGGCCTCGACGTCGGGGTGGCCGTCCTCCACAAGGACCACCACGCCGGCTACTACCCGGGGGCGCAGGAGCTCTCCCTGCAGCTCACCTACGAGCGGAAGACCGGCCGGCTGCTGGGCGCCCAGGCCTTCGGCCACGCCGGCGTGGACAAGCGCATCGACGTGCTGGCCACCGCCCTGGCCGGCCGCATGACGCTCGACGACCTGGCCGAGCTGGATCTCGCCTACGCGCCGCCCTACTCCTCGGCCAACGACCCGGTCAACCTGGCCGCCTTCGTCGGCCAGAACGACCTCTCGGGCTTCAGCCCGCTCGTCACCGCGGCGCAGCTCAAGGCCGAGCTGGCCTCCGCCACGCCGCCCCTGGTGCTCGACGTCCGGACCCTGGGCGAGTGGGGCAAGGGCCACCTGGCCGGGGCGCGCCACCTGCCGGTGGACGACCTGCGCTTCGAGCTGGACTCGCTGCCGAAGGACCGGCGCCTGGTCGTCCACTGTCGCTCGGGCTTCCGGGCCCACCTGGCGGTGCGCATCCTCAAGGAGGCCGGCTTCCCGGACGTGGTCAACGTCACCGGCGGCTGGCTGACCATGGGGGCCGAGGGCGGCTTCCAGGTGGAGGACGAGTGACCATCGAACCGTGGCAGGCGGCCGTGGTGGCCGTGGCCGGCTGGCTGGTGTTGAGGCGATTCATCGGAGGTGCACGCGTGGCGTCGAACGTGGTGATGGAGAAGATCAAGGCCGGGGCCAAGGTGGTGGACGTGCGGAGCCCGGACGAGTTCCGGGACGGGGCCTACCCGGGCGCCGTCAACATCCCGCTGCAGGACCTGGGGCGCCGCCTCGCCGAGGTGCCGAAGGACAAGCCGGTGGTGCTCTACTGCGCCTCGGGCGCGCGCAGCGGCATGGCGGCCCGCCTGCTGAAGCAGGCCGGCTACGCCGACGTCGTCAACGCCGGCGGTCTCGGCGACATGCCCTCCTAGATGCGCCGCGGCAGGCCGCGAGTGCGCGCTACAGCGTCGCCAGGTCGATGACGAAGCGGTAGCGGACATCGCTCTTCAGCGTCCGCTGGTAGGCCTCGTTGATCGTGGCGATGGGGATCACCTCGACGTCCGAGACGATGCGGTGCTCACCGCAGAAGTCGAGCATCTCCTGCGTCTCGGGGATGCCGCCGATGAGCGAGCCGGCCAGCGTCCTGCGCCCCTGGATGAGCGAGAAGGCGTGCACCGGCGTGGGGGCCGGCGGCACGCCCACCACCACCATGGCGCCGTCGATGGTCACCATCGAGAGGTAGGCGTTGTAGTCGTGCGGCGCCGAGATGGTGTCGATGATGAGATCGAAGCGCCCGGCCAGCCGCTTGAACGTCGCCGGGTCGGTGGTGAGCCCGAAGCCCGCTGCGCCCAGGCGGCGCGCGTCGCCCTCCTTGGACGGCGAGGTGGAGAGCATGGTCACCTCGGCCCCCATGGCGGCGCCCAGCTTGACCGCCATGTGGCCCAGGCCGCCCAGGCCGACCACGCCGACCTTCGAGCCCTTGCCCACCTTCCAGTGGCGCAGGGGCGAGTAGGTGGTGATGCCGGCGCAGAGCAGCGGCGCGGCGCCGGCCGGATCGAGCGAGGACGGGATCTTGAGGGTGAAGGCCTCGTCACAGGCGATGCGCTTGGAGTAGCCGCCGTAGGTGGGCGTCTTCCGGTCCATCTCGGTCGAGTTGTAGGAGAAGGCCGCGCCCTTGACGCAGAACTGCTCCAGGCCGCGCCGGCAGGGGGCGCAGTCGCGGCAGGAGTCGACCATGCAGCCCACGCCGGCCCGATCGCCCACCTTGAAGCGGGTCACCTTGGCGCCGACCTTGGCCACGCGGCCGATGATCTCGTGGCCCGGGACCATGGGGAACAGCGCGCCGCCCCACTCGTCGCGGGCCTGGTGGATGTCGGAGTGGCAGACCCCGCAGTACTCGATGTCGATGAGGACGTCGCGCTCGCCCGGGTCGCGGCGATCGAACTCCCACGGGACGAGGGGGGCGCCCGGCGTGAGGGCGGCATAGGCCTTGGTGCGGAGCATGGCGGTTCCTCCGAAAGGGACGCCTTGCTCTAGCGCGGAGGCGCACCGGCCGCACCGCGATCCGACGCCGCAGCCCCATCCTCGGCAGGGACCCGGCACATGACGGACCCGGCGGGCGCGGCGCGCGGGGAGGCCCCAGACGCGCACGGGCCACCCGCCGCTGGCGGATGGCCCGGGGTGCTGCCTGGGAGGGAGGTCCTGCTACATCCGCTGCAGGCCGCTCGGGGTGAGGCGGACGTCGTCGCCCGGGCGGAAGGGCAGGGCGCCCTGGAAGGTGAAGGTCTCGGTGCCGCCGTCGTCGAAGCGCACCAGCACCTCGTAGTACCGGTCCTCGGCGGCGCCCTGGCTGGAGTTGGCGCCCACGGCCGCGCCGGTCACGGCGCCGAAGAAGCCGCCGCCACGGCCGAAGATGGCGTGACCGAGGACGCCGCCCACGATGGCGCCGGCCACCGCGCCGCCGGCCGGGTCGCCCTGCTGGCGGACGGTGGTCTCGCGGACCTGGTCGACGCGGCCGAGCCGCTCCCAGCGCTGCTCGTACCGCTCGTCGGCGTAGGAGTTGCCCCAGGTGCGGGTGCGCGTGCTGTAGGTGACGCAGCCCTGGAGGAGCAGGGTGGGGACGAGGAGGAGTGCGGCGAGCTTCATGGTCTTCATGGTGTTCTCCGAGCTTCCGGTCGACCGGGCGAGGCCGCCTCTGGGTGGTTCACGCGAGGCCTTCACCCCTTCAACGCTGCATCGACCATTCCACGTCCGGCCGGACCCTAACACCCCGGGATCAATCCGGAAAGTCCTCAGGGCCACCGGTCGCTGCCAGTGCCGCACGGTCACACCGTGGCGGGAGGCCCCCCGCGAGCGGGGGGGTGGCGCCGTATCGCCGTGGCGCCGTCGGCCCTATCATCCGCGCCATCGGCGCGCGCCCTGGAGCGCCCGCGCAGGAGCGAGCGTGAGCCAGCCCATCCGCCTCTTCGTGACCGGTGGCACCTTCGACAAGGAGTACGACGAGCTGACGGGGCGGCTCTTCTTCAAGGACACGCACATCCACGAGATGCTCCGGCTGGCGCGCAGCCGCCTGCCCATCGCCGTGGAGACGCTCATGATGATCGACAGCCTCGACATGACCGAGGCCGATCGGGCGCGCCTGACCGAGCGGGTGCGCGCCTGCGACGAGCGGCAGGTGGTGGTGACGCACGGCACCGACACCATGGTGGAGACGGCCCGCACGCTCCTCGCGGCGCGGCTCGACAAGACGGTGGTGCTCACCGGGGCCATGGTGCCCTACGCCTTCGGCAGCTCCGACGGGCTCTTCAACCTGGGGAGCGCGCTCTCCTTCGCGCAGGTGCTCCCGGCCGGCGTCTACGTGGCCATGAACGGGCTCTCCTTCCACGGCGACCGCGTGCGCAAGGACCGCGCGCGCGGGGTCTTCGAGCCCCTGGCCTGAAGCGCGACGGGTGGCTCGCCGCACGGTATGGTGACGCGCGGGAGGACGCGACCTCGACGTGACCACCACCGACCACCCCGGCGCACCAGCAGCCACGCCAGCCGATCTCCCCGCCACGCTGCGGCGCCTGGAGGCCGCGCTCGACGCGCGCTGCACGCACGGGGAGATGACGGTGCCGCCGTACCCGGCCATCGCGCTGCGCGTGCAGGAGGCCATGGCGCGCCCCCACGCGGGCCTGGGCGAGGTGGCGGGCCTCATCGGGGCCGACCCCATCCTGGCGGCCGACATCCTGCGCTGCGCCAACTCGGCCATGTACCGGCGGGGGGCCCACATCCTCGACCTCACGCAGGCGCTCACCCGCATCGGCGTGCAGCAGGTGATGCGGCTCCTGCTCGCCTCGGGCCTGGCCGGCACCGCCCATGGGCCCGGCCCGCTGGCGCTCTTGCGCCGCATGGTCTGGATCGAGGGGATGGCCAGCGCGGCGGTGGCGCAGGAGCTGGCCCGGCGGCGCGGGCTGCGCGCCGAGGAGGCCTTCACGCTCGGCCTGCTCCACGACTTCGGCAAGGTGGTGGCGCTCTCCTGCCTGGAGGCGCTGCTCGAGGCGGAGGGGAGCGGCGAGTCCTTCCACCGCGAGGCCTGGGAGGCGGTGGTGGAGCGGCGCCACGTGGAGGCCGGCCTCCTCATGGCGGCGCGCTGGCGCCTGCCGCCGCTGGTCCAGGAGATCATCGGCTGCCACCACGGCGCGCCCGGCGCCTGCTCGGACCCGGGCCTGCTCGAGGTGATCCGCGCCACCGACCAGGTGGTGCACCTGCTCCTCACCAGTGCGCGCGTGGCGCCGGACGACCTGGCCGGGGTGGCGGGCATGACGCCGGCCGAGCGCGAGCCGGTGGCGCGCGTGGTGGAGCAGATCCCGGACTTCGTGGCCGCCTTCGAGACGCCGGCGTCGTCGGTGGCGCCGGGGCCCCAGCGCGTCGCCCCGACGGAGAGCACGGTGGAGGCGGTGGGGAGGGCGCTGCGCCTCGAGGTGGCGGTCAGCGTGGCGCGCAAGACGCGCCGCTTCACCTCCACCGCGGTGTCGGAGGGCGGGCTGCTCCTCTCCGGCGAGGAGCCCCTCCCGGAGAACCGGCTCCTCGAAGCCACCCTCTTCGCCGAGCGCCCCTTCAAGCTCTGGATCCTGAGCCGCCACTGCCGCCGCGAGGGCGATGGCTGGGTGGTCGAGATCCAGCCGTTCGGCCTGACGGGCGATGCCAAGGAGCGCTGGAGCGCGCTCCTCGACGCCGGCCGTCCTCGCTGAGCGGCGGCGACCCGGCCCGACCGGGCGCTTGCGCTGGCGGGGCGGCCTACCACCGCCGTCCCGGTCGAGGGCCGCTCCGTCGATGTGCTGCGCACGGCCGCCGGCGCGTTACACGTCGCGACCGGGCCTGCCGACCCGCCTTCAAGGGAGCCGCGGCCGGGGGTCCCGGAGTCGAGCATGCAGCGCAACACGCGGTACGGGGTCGGGCTGGCCGCCGTGATGGTCCTCTCGCTGGCGTGCGGCGCGGCGCCCGGTGCGGCGGGGGGCGGGACGCTGGACGCGCGCCTCTCCGGCGCCGGGGGTCATGACCGGGACGAGGCCGGCGGTCGCAAGCCGGGCTTCGCCTTCAAGCAGCTCCGGGGCGTGGCGCGCCCCTACACCGGCGCCGCCAACGCCATCCGCGGCGTGGCCGGCGGCGGCCTGCCCTGGGTGGTGATGGGCGCGTCCTCGGCCAGGCTCTCCGGCGACTCGGTGCTGGAGGTCGAGGTGGAGGGGCTGGTGTTCGACCCCACCGACGCCGCCGTCATCGCGCGCGGCGTCGGCGGCACCAACACGGTGGCCCAGGCCAAGGCCATCGTGAGCTGCCAGACCATCCAGGACGGGGCCGCCGCGGCGGTCAACGTCGAGACGCCGCTCGCCACCTTCACCACCGGCCCGGCGCAGACGGGGGGTGGCAACTTCTCCATCGAGGCCAAGGTGACCCTGCCGACGCCCTGCTACGCCCCCGTGGTCTTCGTCACCTCGCCGGCCGGCGCCTGGTTCGCCGTGAGCGGCTTCTAGCCGCCGCGGCGCACCCAGCACTCCAGGGTGTCCCCCCGGTCGTTCATGGGCAGGGCCGCGTCGAGCCGGTAGCCCGGCGGCGTCGGCCCGCCCAGGCCGCAGAAGATGGCCGCGCGGGTCCCCGGGGGCGCCTCGCCGAGGCGCGCCAGGAGGAGGGCCACGTCGGCGGCCCGGTCGGTGGTGGGGGGACAGGGGTCGAGCCACTCGTCCGGCTCGGCCTCCGGCTCGGAGAAGGGGTCGTAGACGTAGAAGGCCTGGTACCGGCGCAGCGGCACGGTGCGCAGGTCGCCCTCCACGAACTGGGCCCGGTCGGTGGTGGGGGGACAGGGGTCGAGCCACTCGTCCGGCTCGGCCTCCGGCTCGGAGAAGGGGTCGTAGACGTAGAAGGCCTGGTACCGGCGCAGCGGCACGGTGCGCAGGTCGCCCTCGACGAACTGGGCCCGGTCCAGCCCCATGCGGCGGGCCGCGTCGCGCGCCACCTGGACCAGGCCGGGGCGCCGCTCGATGCCGGTGAAGCGGGCCGCGGTGGCGGCCGCGCCCACCAGGCAGAACTTGCCCGCGCCGGCGCCGAGGTCGGCCACCTCGGCGGCGCCGCCCTCGGTGAGCCAGGCGGCGGCCCGCAGGGCCACCGCCACCGGCGTGAAGTGGAGCCAGGCGCGGCGTTGCAGCTCCGGGCCGAAGAGCCGGTCGAAGCGGGTGTCGGCCACGGCCTGTCCAGCAGCCAGCCCGGCGGCGATGGCCCGCTCCCAGCCGGCGTCCCGCGCCACCGCCTCAGCCCCGCTTCTCGATGAGCTCGATCTTGTAGCCGTCCGGGTCCTGCACGAAGGCGATGACGGTGGTGCCGTGCTTCATGGGGCCCGCCTCGCGCACCACCGTCCCGCCGCGCCGCTTGATCTCGGCGCAGGCGGCCGCGGCGTCGGGGACCTCCAGCGCCACGTGGCCGAAGCCGGCGCCCAGCTCGTAGCGGGGCGTGTCCCAGTTGTGCGTCAGCTCGATGGCCGCCTGCTCCGCCTCGGGGCCGTAGCCGACGAAGGCCAGCGTGAAGCGCCCCTCCGGGTAGTCGTGCTTCCGCAGCAGGGTCATGCCGAGGACGCCGGTGTAGAAGGCGAGCGAGCGCTCCAGGTCGCCGACCCGGAGCATGGTGTGGAGGAGGCGCATGGAGGGTCCCTCTAGCGGTAGTCGGTGATCTTCTTGCGGCCGGCGCCGAGCCGCGGCTCGCGGCGGGCCTGGCAGGCGGGGCAGTGGGTGGCCCAGGGCATGAGGCGCAGCCGCTTCGCGTCGATGGGCTCCTCGCACTCCTGGCACAGGCCGAAGTCCTCGGGAGCGGCCGCGAGCCGGCGCAGCGCCGCGTCGATGCGGCCGAGCTGCTCGGCCTGGCCGCGGTTGCGCTGCGAGGCGAGCACCTGGAGCATCTCGGAGAGGGCCTGGGCGTCCTCGTCGGAGACCCCGGTGGAGGCGGGGTCCCGTCGGTTGGGCTCGATGCGGGCCGGGCCGGCGGAGAGCACCTCGGTCCGCAGGCGCACCAGCGCGGCGCGGTGGAGCTCGCGCTGCTTGGGTGTCATGGAATGTTGACCTAGCCGAAGGAGGGCGCCGACGCCAGCGCCGCGGCGCGGCGACCTGCCCGAGCGGGGGAGGCCACTCCAGGGAGGCCCCGTCTGCGCCACGCCGCCAGCGTCACAAGGCGTGCGAGTGGACGTCGTATGTGACGTTCCGCCGCAGCGCTCGCAGTACGCGGTCTTCCCCCACGGAGGCTTCATGACCGTCCGCCGCTCCCTCGCCGTCGCCCTCGTCCCCTTCTTCCTCGCCGCCTGCACCGACGCCATGCGCTCGGATCCCAACCTCGGTCCGGACGAGGCTTCCCAGGCCCAGCTCGGCCTCATCCGCAGCTGCGGCACCGACGCGGTGGATGCCGCCGGCCAGGCACGCATCGAGGCGCAGGTGGAGGCGATCCTCGGCGTGAGCAACGCCTACGCGACGGCGCTGCGCGTGACCGGCTCGGTCAACATCCCGGTCTGGTTCCACGTGGTCAGCGCGGGCCCCGGCTCCGCCGGCGACGTACCCCAGTCGCAGATCGACGCGCAGCTCCAGGTGCTCAACGACGCCTACGCCGGCCGCACCGGCGGCGCCCCCACGCCCTTCGTCTTCACGCTGGCCGGGGTGACCCGCACCACCAACGCCACCTGGTTCGCCAGCTGCGACGCCGCCTCGGTCGAGTCGGCCATGAAGAGCGCCCTGCGGCGCGGCGGCGCCGGCACCCTCAACTTCTACACCTGCAGCCCGGGCGGCGGCCTGCTCGGCTGGGCCACCTTCCCCTCGAGCTACGCCTCCAGCCCGACCCTGGACGGCGTGGTGGTGCTCTACTCCTCGCTGCCGGGCGGCGCGGCGGCGCCCTACAACCTGGGCGACACCGGCACCCACGAGGTGGGCCACTGGGCCGGGCTGTTCCACACCTTCCAGGGCGGCTGCGCCACCACCAACGACAGCGTGAGCGACACGCCGGCGGAGCGCTCCCCGGCCTTCGCCTGCCCGACCGGCCGCAACACCTGCACCGGTACGCGCTTCCCGGGCAACGACCCCATCACCAACTTCATGGACTACACGGACGACAGCTGCATGTTCCAGTTCACGGCCGGGCAGTCGACCCGCGCCGACGCGCAGATGGCGGCCTTCCGGCCGGCGCCGTAGCGGGGCCGCTCGTCCTGCCGGGGCCCGGGAGCCTCGGCAGGCGGGAGGCGGGGGCCGAGGTCCGGAGCGCACGGCTCCGGGCCCCGGCCTTTTTCGTGGTATCTACCGCCCCCGCCATGAGCCTTTCCCACGAGGTCGCGCGCCGCCGCACCTTCGCGATCATCTCGCACCCCGACGCCGGCAAGACCACGCTCACCGAGAAGCTGCTGCTCTACGGCGGCGTCATCCAGCTGGCCGGGGCGGTCAAGGCCAAGCGCGGCCGGGCCAGCGCCGTCTCCGACTGGATGGAGATGGAGCGGGAGCGCGGCATCTCCATCACCACCTCGGTGCTGGCCTTCCCCTACCGGGGGATGCAGCTCAACCTGCTCGACACCCCCGGTCACGCCGACTTCTCCGAGGACACCTACCGCACGCTCCACGCCGTGGACGGGGCCGTCATGCTGCTCGACTGCGCCAAGGGCGTGGAGTCGCAGACCCGCAAGCTCTTCCGCGTCTGCCGGCAGCGCTCCATCCCCATCTTCACCTTCGTCAACAAGCTGGACCGGCCGGGGCGCGACGCCTTCGAGCTCATCGGCGAGGTGGAGAGCGTGCTGGGGATCGGCGTCTACCCCGTCACCTGGCCCATCTTCCGCGACGGCACCTTCCGCGGCGTGTGGCACCGGGAGAAGAAGCGCGTCTACCTCTTCGACAAGGACCACGCCAACTCCTCCTCCACCACCGGGGCCGAGCGGCCCCCGGTGGAGGTGACCGGCATCGACGATCCGGCGGTGCGCCAGGCCCTCGACCAGCGGGGCTACGACCAGCTCCGCCACGACGCCGAGCTGCTGGAGCTGGCCGGCGACGTCTTCGACCGGGAGAAGTTCGAGGCCGGCGAGCTCTCGCCCATGTTCTTCGGCAGCGCCGTCAACAACTTCGGGCTGGAGGCCTTCCTCGAGACCTTCTGCGAGCTCATGCCGCCGCCGCGCGCCCGCCCCTCCGACCAGGGGCCCATCGAGCCGACCCGAGAGGAGTTCAGCGGCTTCGTCTTCAAGATCCAGGCGAACATGGACAAGGCCCACCGCGACCGGGTGGCCTTCCTGCGCATCTGCTCCGGCAAGCTGGTGAAGGGGATGAAGGTGCGCCACGTCCGCTCGGGCAAGGAGGTGCGCCTCGCCAACCCCACCCAGTTCCTGGCGCGCGACCGGTCCACCGTGGAGGAGTCCTTCGCGGGCGACGTGGTGGGCTTGCATGACACCGGCACCTTCGAGATCGGCGACACCCTCACCGGCGGCTCCGACTTCGCCTTCGAGGGCATCCCCTCGTTCGCCCCGGAGCACTTCCGCCGGCTGGCGCTGGTCGACCCGCTCAAGCGCAAGCAGTTCGCCAAGGGGATCGAGCAGCTGGCCCAGGAGGGCACGGTGCAGCTCTACCGGCCGCCGGCCGGCCGCACCGGCGATCTCGTGCTGGGGGCGCTCGGGCAACTCCAGTTCGAGGTGGTGAAGTACCGGCTGGAGGCCGAGTACGGGGTGGAGGTCCGCGTCGAGGCGGTGCCCTGGCAGCTGGCCCGCTGGGTGCGGCGCGAGGACGGGGCCGCGGTGGACCTGGAGGCGCTGCACGGGGCGGTCGAGGGGATGGTGGTCCTCGACGTGCGCGACCGGGCGGTGGTGCTCTTCGACCGCGAGTGGGCGCTGCGCACCGCCGAGAAGTTCCATCCGGAGTACGTCTACGCCGAGACCGCCCACGGCGTGGTGGTGCGGGCGGCCTGAGGCCGTGCGGCCGGTGACGGCCGCGCGCCGACCGAGCGGTCGGGCTGCGGCGCCGCCGGTCGCCGTCGGCCGCCCCGCGCCCTCCCGCCTGGTGCGACGTCCGAGGCGCGCCTCGACCTGGCCTCCGGACGGCCGCCGAACGTCCGCCGACACCCGGCGCCACCGGGAATGCAGGCCGGCGTTCGTCGGCAGGCGCCGGTGACGTGGCGCGGACGATGCACCACCGCCCCTGGAATCCGGATCGCACGCCGACGGACACGCCGACGGCAACGATCCTCTCGAACGAACCGGAGGGCAGATGAACCTGCTCCGACTGAACCAGCTGGCCCTGATGGGCGCGCTGGGCCTCACCGCCTGCACCAGCATGTCCACCGCGACCCGGACCCAGACCGCCGAGGAGCAGCTCGCAGACGACCAGGCGGAGGCCGGCCTGAGGGACCACCACCGCCACCAGCACCGCGGCGGCGTCATGCAGTTCGTCGCCATGAGCCTCGACACGCTGGGGCCGAACGACGCCGCGCGTCCCCAGGTCGAGAAGCTGCAGCGCGACCTTTATGTCTGCATGGCGCCCACCGGGGAGATCCAGCGGGCGCTCCACCTGACCGTGGCCGATGGCGTGGCCGCCGGAGCCGTCGACCTGGCGAAGGTGGACGGCCTCATCGGCCAGCTGGACGGCGCCGCCGCGGGGGTTCGCGCCTGCAGCGTCGAGGCGCTCAACCAGCTCCACTCGGCCCTCTCCGAGGCGGAGCGCGACGAGCTCGTCGAGAAGGTCGAGGCGCACTGGGAGATCTGGAGGCAGGTCAACCAGGAGGATACCGGTGACCGCGCGCCGGGCGGCCGTCTCGCGGCGCTCGCCAGGGAGCTCAGCCTCACCCCGGATCAGGTCCAGCAGGCCGCGGCGGCGCTCCACACCGCCTTGCCGGCCCGCTCCGGCGCCTTCGACCGGGCGCAGGTCGACGCCGACGTCCAGGCGTTCGCCGTGGCCTTCCGCTCCGCGTCGTTCGACGCGAGGACCACCTCCATGGGCGAGCGCTCCCGCCTCTCCTCGCAGGGCGCGACCAGGATGGCGATCTTCTACGAGACCGTGGCGCCGCTGCTGACGGCGGCCCAGCGCACCGAGCTGGCCGGGCACCTCCGGAATCGCGCCGCCCAGCACCCCGTCGTCTCCACCAACTGAGGTTCCGATGACCCGAGCATTCCTGAAGCTGTCGAAGGGCGCCTTCTACGTGGGCGCGATCGTCGCCTGTCTGGCGGCCACCCCGGCCGTGGCCCAGGTGCGGATCCAGATCTCTCCGCCCTCCTGGTACATCGCCACCACCCGGCCCGTCTATTACGAGGGTCGGCCGTCCTACTACTACGGGAACCAGTGGCACTACCGGCAGGGGCGGACCTGGCACACCTACCGCGAGGAGCCCAGGTACCTGCGCGATCACCGGCGCGGGCAGCGGCACCAGCACGACCGTCGCCAGTACGGGCGCGATCACGAGGGCGGCTACTCGCGCTGGTAGCCGGTCGCGCGCGGTGCCGGCGCCGGAGGCGGCGGGACCGCGGACGGCGCCCGCCGCTCCGCCTCGTCGGCGGTGGGCCGAGCGGACGGCGCCCGCGCTCGTCGCCGCCTGGTCGGCCCCCCCGCCGCGCCCGCGCGCCATTCCGCGCGCAGCAGGGGCGGGGTGGGCCGCCCCGTGGCGCGGGCTGAACGGCCGTCCGGTTCGCGAGCACCGCAGGCGATCGCGAGTCGCGCACCGTCGCCGAGCGCTCGGGGCCTAGCGCTCGGGCTTCGCCCGGGGCCCCTCGCCGTCGCCCATCCGCGCGTAGCACGATGGGCACATCCCGTGGGTGAAGCGAGCCTCGCTGCGGGCGGTGACGTAGTCCTCGAAGCGGTGCCAGTCGCCGCCCTCGTCGCGGATCTTGCTGCACCAGGCGCAGGTGGGGAGCAGCCCCCGCAGGATCTTCACCTGGCGCATCTCGGCCTCGACGCGGGCGGCCAGCTCGGCCTCGCGCCGGTGGAGGGTCCGGATCCGCCAGGCGGGGCCCAGCACGCCGGCCCCCAGCGCCAGCAGCCCCAGCGCCGCGGCGAACCAGGGCGCCTGCCAGAAGTGGGGCTCCACCTCGAAGGCCAGCCGCGCCGGTGGCCCCCAGGCCCCGGCGGCGCTGGCCGCCGAGACCTCGAAGACGTAG
>Ga0209464_10000179_pt1 | contig 21776 bp, 24 predicted proteins | sample DOMMetBare1Fresh_2_FD_187473 | JGI IMG/M metagenome (GOLD analysis project Ga0209464, IMG submission 187473) | Wetland sediment microbial communities from St. Louis River estuary, USA, under dissolved organic matter induced mercury methylation -... | ecosystem: Environmental > Aquatic >...
CATGCGCTCCCTAGCATATCGAAGACGTCTGAATACCAAAAGTATCCCGAATAGGCAAGGGCGCTCGTCAGCGGTCCCTTATGGCTGCTTCCTCCCGGACCTGACCAGGTTCGGAACTTGGCGCCGCCCAAGCCCATTCGAGATACTCTCTCATCGAATTCATCTAGTATAGCGGATGGCCGCCCTTCGCATCGCATCCGTTTCGCTCGCGCAATAAAACGAACATAGAGGGAAACCGGCCCCAGCCGCGCGCCAGGACAATCGATATCAAGGAGCTTTCGAAGTGAAAACCCCGCTGGGCGGGTTTCGTGTATGATGGGAATATGTACCCGGAGTTTTACGCGAAGATATCCAAGCCTTTGCGCGAGCAGCCCTGGAAAGCCCATTCGATCATCGTTATCGATCGGCTATTGGTGGCCTCTCTCGCCATCGGCTACTGCGCCCTGCTCGCATGGACGTTCTTCTCCCATGATGCTCGCTTCTACCGCGTGCTGTGCGTGCCCGCTGTCTCATTTATCGCCATGAGCATCGGCCGTGCTGTATTCAACGCCCCACGACCCTATGAAACCTACTCCATCGATCCCTTAGTCGACAAGAAGACCCGCGGCAAATCATTCCCGGGACGGCACGTATTCAGCGCAACCATCATTGCATGCGCACTTGGTTTCGTGAATGTTGGTTGGGGGACTGCAGCTTTCGTCGCTGCCGCTTTGATTGCTTGCGCACGGGTAGCCGAAGGCGTCCATTTTCCTCGCGATGTTATCGCAGGAGCAGTGCTAGCATTGGCATGCGGCGTTATCGGATTCATCGTGGTGCCCTAACGGTCAGCAACCGAGGGCCCGTTCTATAGCGCCTATCGAATACAAACTGCCGAACGCACAGACCAAGCCGTCCTTACCTGCTTCTTCCCGGGCAATAGCCACCCCTTGGGAGATGTCATTCGCCGCAATGACCTTCAGAGACTGCTTCTGGGAAGAAGACCGAACGGCGGCTACGTCGCGCACCGTATCTGCCAGGTCGACAGCTGGAAGGGCCCGAGGATTAGGAGGCTCGATGCAGACGAACGTATCGCCAAGCGCGATAATAGCCTGCAGCATATGCCGATAATCCTTATCCTTGAGCACACCGATCAAGAATGTCGGCCTCTTCATTGGAAAATTCTGCCGCAGCGAATCCGCCAAAACCGCAGCCCCCTGAGGATTATGTCCCCCGTCTACAACAAAGTCGGGATCGTGTGCGACCACCTCGAACCGTCCAGGCCATCGCGCCGACTCCAGCCCCGTGCGCAAGGCATCATCGCCAATATCGAATCCCCGGTTCCGAAGCTGCTCGATGATCTCGATGGCAAGCGCAGCATTTTCCGGCTGATAGCTGCCCAAAAGCCCGATATGCAGATGGCGGTACTGACGATATGAGAAATCAGCATGGGTGCCCTGCAGGGATCCGCGGTCGACAAGCGAAAGCCCGCACCCCTGCTGACGGCAGGCGGCCTCTATCACGTGCAGGGCGGCAGGGTCCTGAGCAGCACTGACCACCGATGCCCCCGGCTTGATGATGCCCGCCTTCTCGCCTGCGATTTCCTCCAGCGTAGTGCCCAACAGCGCAGTGTGATCGAATGAAATGGGAGCGATTGCACATACCTCGGGAGCAGCGATTACGTTGGTCGAGTCGAGCCGGCCGCCCAAGCCCACTTCGACAACGGCGAAATCACAAGCGCTCCGAGCAAAATGGACCAATGCAACAGCGGTCATCAGCTCGAATTCGGTAGGATGGTCCGCCATCTTCTCGGCCTGAGTGCGCACGTCCAGCGTCACCGACAGAAGATCGCTTTCGGATATATCGGTCCCATTGACGCGGATGCGGTCTTCGAACCGAATAATATACGGACTGCTGAACTGCCCGGTGCGAAACCCCGCACGTTGCAGAATAGAAGCAGTGAATGCGCAGGTAGAGCCCTTGCCGTTCGTACCCGCCACATGAACGATATGCATGCGATCCTGCAGGTTCCCCAACCGATCCATCAATTCGGCAATGCGGCCAAGCCCGAGGCGGCTCGATCGCCACCGCGGCTCGTTGATGTACGCTACGGGATCGAACGAACCGGTCATTACCATCCTTCTTCCTTCATCAGCGGCACGCGACCCATTCGCACACCGCACACCGCCGAAAGGAACGACGGTCAGCAGCAAGCTCCGTCAAAGACCCAAGTAACCGGCGATGCCTTTTGCAGCACGCTTGCCAGCCCCCATGGCCAGAATAACCGTAGCAGCCCCGCTGACCGCATCTCCTCCGGCAAAGACACCGGGAATGCTCGTCGCACCCGTTTCATCATCGGCTACGATCAACCCGCGGCCGGACGTGTCGAGCCCCTCGGTCGTTTCGGCGATCAGCGGATTCGACGAGCTGCCGACAGCAACGACCAGCATATCGCATTCCATCGTAAACGCGCTGCCCTCGATGGGCTCGGGGCGTCGCCTACCGGATGCATCCGGTTCGCCTAATTTCATTTCCAAGCATTCCAGGCCGCAAATCCACCCCGCGTCGTCACCGAGAGCACGCACGGGATTTGCAAGCATGTGGAAGGAAACGCCTTCTTCTTCGGCGTGATCGACTTCTTCGACACGTGCCGGCATCTCTTCGCGACTGCGACGGTAGACGACCGTGACTTCGGCACCCAGACGGCGTGCGGTCCTAGCAGCGTCCATAGCAACGTTGCCGCCACCGACCACCACGCAATGCTTGCCTACATGCACCGGAGTTTCATAGTGAGGAAACAGGTACGCCTTCATCAGGTTGACGCGGGCAAGCAATTCATTGGCTACCGACACCCCGTTGAGCCCTTCGCCCTCGATGCCAAGGTACGAAGGCAGCCCCGCCCCCGTACCGATGAAAACGGCATCAAATCCCCGTTCATCCATAAGCTCTTCGATGCTGTAGAGTTTGCCGATAAAAGAGTTCAACTCGAAATGGGCACCTGTAGCTTCGATGGCGGCTATCTCGCGCGCCACCAGATCCTTGGGAAGGCGAAACTCGGGAATACCGTAGGTTAGCACGCCTCCCGCACGGTGCAGCGCTTCGAATACGGTCACCTGCACACCGCATTTTGCGAGTTCGCTCGCGCAAGCAAGAGACGCAGGGCCCGAGCCGACTACGGCAACGCTCTTGGAAGCAGCGAGAGCTGCCACCTCGGGAGAAACCTTATGGCCCAGAGCCTCTATTGCAGCGTGGGCTTCTTGCTGATGCCCGGGAGCCCAATCAGCCACAAACCGTTCAAGGCGCCCCACGGCAACGGGTTCGCCTTTGCGCCCGCGCGTGCAAGCCCCTTCGCATTGGTTTTCCTGCGGACAGACACGGCCGCAGATGGCGGGCAAGCTGTTGACGCTTTTCACCGTGGCATACGCACGGGCAGGATCCTCTTCGGCAAGAGCCTGTATGAATGCGGATATAGGCACGCTGACCGGGCATCCTTTAGTGCATGGCTCGTCGGGGCAATGCAGGCAGCGCAAAGCTTCCTCATGCGCTTCTTCTAACGTATAGCCCAAGCACACTTCATCGAAATTCTTCGCACGGGCGGTTGGGTCCTGTTCGGCCACGGGAGTTTTCACTTTGCTTCTGTTCACGTCGGTGCTCATCATCGGTTCGCCTCCTGCTGCAGGCGACATTCATGATCCTTAGCCTGTTGTTCTTGCGGACGATACAAAGCAGCACGGCGCATGGCGTCGTCGAAATCGATTTGGTGCCCATCGAAGTCGGGGCCGTCAACGCAGGCATGGCGGTACGAATCCCCCACCTTCACCCGGCAGCCCCCGCACATGCCGGTACCGTCGATCATGAGCGGGTTCATAGAGACAAGCGTCTTGATGCCATAAGGGCGGGTTGTCGCAGCAACGAATTTCATCATAATCAATGGGCCCACAGCAAGAACCAGGTCGTAATCGGCGCCTTCTTCGATGCGTCGGCTCAAAGCCTCGGTAACCAATCCTTTGTTGCCGTTGCTGCCGTCGTCGGTCATGACGATCAAACGCGTGGAAACCTGGGCGAGTTCATCCGAAAGAAGAATGAGATCCTTCGTGCGGAATCCCGTGATGACATCCACTTCCGAGCCCTGTTCGAAAAGCCACTTTGCTTGAGGGTAGGCAATCGCAGTGCCCAGACCCCCACCGATAACGCAGGCCCGCTTTGCTCCCTTCAGATCGGTAGGACGGCCCAATGGACCCGCGAAATCGAGCAAAGCATCGCCCGCATGCAAGGAGGCCAAACGAATCGTAGTCGCCCCAACAGCCTGGAATATGATGGTAACCGACCCCGCTTGAGGGTCGGCATCGTTCACGGTAAGGGGAATGCGCTCGCCTTGCTCATCGATGCGCATCATAACGAATTGCCCAGGAAGCACCTTGCGCGCTATTTCCGGGGCTTCGACGACCATCTTGGTCACTTCGGAGTTCAAAGCGACCGATTCTCTGATTAGGTACACCTGCCCGCTCCTTTATATGCATCGGCCGCGCATCGTCACGGGAGAAGATGCGCGGCTTACTTTTGTTCCGGGTCATTATAGCAAGGGCCCATCGACTCTATCCAGGTAAAGCAGCCAAAGACACGCGAGTTCCAAACGAACGGCACCGAGCGGGCGCCGACGTCCTCGTTTCACTCCATACGGGAAAGACGTATACTCGCAGCAGACAGCAGACAGGCACAGCGGGAGGCAGCATGCCCATACAATACGTACTCGACGGAACACGCATCGAAAGCCGCCAGGCCACCAATCAACCTTCCCTCGGCGAACTTGCAGTCAAAATATACGGGCATCAGGCGTTTATGAAGGAATGCGTACCTGATTTGAACTATCCCCTAGCCGGTCATGCCATTAGCCGCACCCTGGCCAGCCACGCCGATTTGTTCGACTCGTGCGCAGCAGGGGTGTTTTCTATTCCCCAGAAAGAACACCTTCTGGAAGCACGCACCGATATAGGCTTCTACTTAGATGAAAGCACCCTGATACTGGTCGACGACACCGACCAATGCGCGTTGTTCGTCGAGGCTCTTGCACACGCCCACCGAAAAACACCCCCGAGCTTAGCGCGCGTGCTGTTTTTGCTGATGGAAAGCTTTTTCGAAAACGATGCCGCATTCCTTGAAAAGTTCGAAGCGCGGCTTGCCGCAGCCGAAGAACACATCATGGACGCGGGCCGCATGGAATCCAACCCTGTTATATCCCAGGTCAGAAGAGAACTGTTGCGACTCGACTACTACTACGAGCAAATGGAAACCATAGGCGATCTGTTCGAGGAAAACGCAAACGACCTCTTCGACATCGAGGACGCCCGATTGTTCGGAATCTTCACCAGACACGCCAACAGGTTGTTCAATCGCACCCGTACCCTGAAAGAATACAGCCTGCAGCTCTATGAACTGCAGCAGACCCAACTCGACGTAAGGCAGAACGAGACGATGCGCTGGCTGACCGTTGTCACCAGCATTTTCGTCCCCTTGACGCTCGTGACCAGCTGGTACGGCATGAATTTCAAAGGCATGCCCGAGCTCGACTGGCAGTTCGGCTATGCCGGAGTAATCGCAATCTGTCTGGTCATAGTCGTTGCCGAACTCATCTATTTTAGAAAACGCAGATGGCTCTGACCTTCCGTCCCATCGCCTATTCGAAGAGATTTTCCTGCTCGCCCTGCTCGTGCAGCGTACGCTGCTGCTCTTCCTGTTCGGCGACCGCATGCTCGGCGGCTGCGCGCCTTTGCTCGACCACTTCCTTCAAAAGGCGTCCGAGCGTGCGGAAATCCTCTTCGAGCGCATCGCGTTTCGAGCGGTCGTAGATAGCAGCAGCCGGATGGAAGATGGGGAACACGTTGAACTTCCCGGCCTTCTGCAGTTTCCCGTGCAGCCCCGTAATGCCCCTGTCCGTCTTCAGAATGAATTTGGTTGAGAAGTTTCCCAACGTCACGATAAAATCAGGGTCGATTGTACGGGTCTGCTCACGAAGAAACGGCGTGCATACCTGTATCTCCCCAGGCCGCGGATTGCGATTGTCGGGAGGACGGCACTTCAAAACATTGGCAATGTAGACTTCTTCACGCTTCAAATCGGCCAACTCGAGCAGCTCGTTGAGGTACTTGCCGGCAGCACCCACGAACGGTTCTCCTTGCAAGTCTTCGTTCTTGCCTGGAGCCTCGCCCACGATAAGAACCCGAGCATGCGGATCCCCCACACCGAACACCACATGCGTGCGGCCTTCGCACAGCTCGCAAGAGCGGCATGCTTCGGCCTGCGCCTTCAGCTGGTCGAGAGGGATATGGGGCTTATGCATGGATTCGACCTCCTTCATCGTGTAATCAACATCTGCCCCCGATGCGGCAGCATTGCAGGCAGACACGCAATTTTCCGTAGATGCCTATACGTAGATGCGCGGCAATCGATGCGAGAAGCCGATGGCGACTTCATGCTCGACGCTTCCCACAGTAAATGCCATTTCGCTGATAGTGCACACGGCATCGCCCTGCTGCCCGACGATAGTCACCTGATCTCCCACTTGGGGATCGAGGCGCGGACGCGTGCCGTACGTGCGCATATCGACTTCGAACATGCACTGGTCCATGCAGATATTTCCCACCTGGCGGCAGTACTGTCCGTTGAGAATAAAATTCCCCCGACCCGAAAGAGCCCTGCGGAGCCCGTCGGCATAGCCTAATGGAACCGTGCATATCTTGACGCTGCCCGGGCTGCGGTAGTTCAATCCGTAGCTGACCCCTTCGCTCATAGGAACCGTTTTGACGGCGGTTATGCGCGCATATACACCCATGGCGGGCTGCAGGTTCGCCACATTGCGCGTTTCGCGACAGGGGTGAAATCCGTACAGCGCAATACCCAATCGAGCCATGTCGAAGTGGGATTCGGGATAGCGGAATATAGCTGCCGAATTGGCAGCGTGCACGATGCCGGGATCGATGCCGGCCGTACGTAATGCATCGATCGCTTCGTTGAAGCGCTTCAGCTGAAGCTGAAAATCAAGGTTTTCGGAACAGTCGGCAGTGGCAAAATGGGTGAACGTACCCACCTGCTCCAATGCACGATGGAAGCTCACTTGCCGCTCGAATTCGATGATATCCTCCGAGCGAACGCCGATGCGGTTCATCCCCGTATTGACTGCCAGCTGATACGGAGCCTTCATACCATGCATATCCGCCGTTTCGGCATATGCCAAAGCGAATTCGGGCGAATAGATAGCGGGGATTATATGGTAAGCCAGCAACAGGGGAATCGACGAGACGGGCGGTTCCGCGAGGATCATGATGGGCGCACGGACATCGGCCGCACGCAACTCCATGCCTTCATCCACTGTAGCCACGCCCAAGTAATCGGCCCCCGAATTAAGCGCGGCCTTCGCACATTTCACCGCACCATGCCCATACGCATCAGCCTTTACCACGGCCATGAGTTTGCAACCCGGACGCAGGTGCCGCTTTGCCTCGACGACGTTATGGCGAATGGCCCCTAGGTCGACTTCAACCCACGCCCAGCGTCGGTCGGTTTCCGAAATGGATTCGAGTTGTTCGGGATCGAAATCAGCCGCTATGACGCTTTTCTGCTGCTCCTGAGATCGGGAGTACTGAAAATTATCATTGCATTTCCGATTGAAACCGGTGAAACCGTTCAAGGGTTCGCTCTCTGCCACTGGTGTGCCTTTCTCATATTCGAAACGCCCATCAGTATACCGCATCGGGCAAATGCTCAGTGGCCTTCACCGGCCATCATCGAAACGGCATGCGGAAGGGCCCGCTCGATGCCCGCCCAATTCTCACGCGCAGCCTTCTCGCTTCCCGGCAGGTTGATCACTAAGTGCCGACCACGCTGCATGCAGAGCGCACGGCTGAGCATGGCATAGGGCGTGATGGACAAACTATAGGCTCGCATAGCTTCGGCAATGCCGGGAACTTCGCGTTCGCATACGTCCCTCGTAGCTTCAGGGGTCACATCTCGCAGAGAAAGGCCGCTGCCCCCACAGGTCAACACGACATCGGCATCGAGCTCGTCGGCAGCTCGCACGATCTGCTCCGAGATGAGCGCACGTTCGTCTTTCACCACCACATGATCGGCCACATCCCATCCGCGCGCATGGATAAGTTCCTCCAATGCGGCACCGGCTGAATCCTGCTCCATGGCGCGAGTATCGCTGCAGGTGATGATGGCAATGCGGGGAATATGCTTTTCAACCATTACAGAATCAGCTCCTCGGGTATGTCCAGTAGAAGGCATTCAATCGGCGATCCGGCTGTGCGGCCGTGTGCCCCCTCCGGCAGAATGGCCATGCAATTGCTGTGCTGGATGACGCCGAACAACCCGCTGCTCTGGTTCTCGGCAGGCAAGACGACGTATTCACCTTGTTCGTTTTTCGTCAGCGTCGCACGCATATAGAACCGCCGCGGATCCCGTTTCTTCACATCTCGGGAAAGACGGGCAACGACCTTGGCGTGCTCGAACGCCGAGTACCCTTGCATCTTGCGCAGGGCCGGACGGATAAGCATATGGAACCCGACATATGCGGCAGCCGGGTTGCCGGGCAATCCGAATACGGGAACGCCGGAAACGACCCCGAATGTCTGGGCTTTGCCGGGACGCATGTTCACCGTAGTTATAAGCAGATCGCCAAGGTCCTGTACGACCGGCTTTATGAAATCGAAATCGCCGTTTGCTGCACCGCCGGTGGTAATCACGAAATCGTGGTCCGCCGCAGCATCCCGAACAGCCGAGCAAAGAGCTTCGAACGTATCGCAGACGATGGGTCTAATATCGGGAACACTCCCCGCTTGCTGCACGCACGCGGCAAGCGCATAGCTGTTCGAATTACGGATCTTTCCCGGAGCAGGTCTTTCGGTCGGAGGCACCAATTCGGACCCCGTGGCGATGATGGCAACGCGGGGCCTGGCATAGGTGGGGACCTCGACAGCACCGCAACTTGCCAAAAATCCCACCCCAGCACTTCCGACGACCTCGCCTGCCCGCACGATCGTCTCACCTGCTTTGGCTTCTTCCCCAGCTTCGCGCACATTGGAGCGGCATGACGTAGAAGCTCTGAAAGACACGCGGCTTCCGGTTTTGCCATCCCCACTCACCGTTTCGACGATTTCGTACTTCACTACAGAATCGGCTTGGGCCGGCAACGGAGCACCGGTCATGATTCTCACGCATTGGCCTGAGGCAAGGGGGCCATCATACAGTTCGCCCGCCGCCTCTTCGGCAATGACGTCCAAGATAACCGGATCGGATGCGGTCGCCTGCTCTAAATCGGCACAGCGAACGGCAAACCCATCCATTGCAGAATGAGGGAACGGAGCAACGTCGATGTCGCTCGCTATGTCGCTAGAAACCACACGGCCGACAGATTCCAATACGGGAACCGTTTCGCAAGGCATGAGCCCCACGTGGTCCAGGACAATCGCACGAGCATCTTCCAGCGAGATCATTTCAGGCATTGAGCCCTCCCCTTCCATACGCTCGAGAGCATCCGAAGCATCCGGCATGCACCCGTTCGCATCTCGATGATATTCTCCGTACACCATTATAGGTGTTCAAGGATAGGCGCACGGGAGAATCCAGCAGCCGCCATGGCTGCATGCGGTATAGTATCGTTGTTCCGCAGGAGCGATCAGGGGAGAGGAACCATCCTATGCTGCAGGCTTTGCTGACATACTATGTCATTGTATTGGGCGTGCTTATTTATGCAAGCTACCCCACGAAGCTGGAACCGCACCGGCTGCTTTTCAAAACACTGGCAAGCGCGGGCTTTATCGCGTTGGCCGCATACTGCGCCATCGACTCGGGAAATACCTGGTTTTTCTGGTGGATGTTCCCCCCGCTCTCGGCATGCTTTATAGGCGACGTGCTCATGGCCGTTACCGACAACCGCTGGAATGACGGTGTTTTCACTGCAGGCGTTGCCGCCTTTGCAGTCGCGCACCTTCTTTTCCTGCTAGCCATCAGCCAACTGGCATCCTTCAATCCATGGGAACTGGTGCTCCCCGCCTGTGTCGCAGGAGGGATGCTGTTCGTCGGTCGAATTCCGGGGCTTGATGTAGGCAAGCTGAAAGGCGCTTTAGTCCCCTACGGATTCCTAGTTGCCTGGCTGTTTTCGAAAACCCTGGTATGGACGATAAGCTGCGGCGGCACCGTGCTTTCATGGACGATGATGATCGGAGCATTGCTGTTCATGGTTTCAGATGCCCTTCTCCTCATCATCTATTTCTACAACCGCACATTCAAGCCGATGCGCTTTCTGAATCAAGCAACCTATTATGGTGGGATGGCGTTGCTTGCCCTTTCGATTATCCTGATATAGCTTGCAGGCTTAAAGATCCTTATTTTGAATACATTTCGATACGTCAACGTAAAATTAGTCACATTTTGGTAGCAAATTAGTGCTTTTTAAGTTCTGAACAGGGAATACTAAAGCGAAGAATTTGAGTATGAATTGTATGGTTATACCAATATTGATAAATTTACTTGCATAAACACCCGCATAGTCAGTAATATTGTCGCCAAAGGATTCGTTCTATTCCAACATGTCTGCAAAAGAACAATCAGCTGATTGTTCCGACATGCGAAGCGAACCATCCTCGGAATGAAGGAGATGATGGGGAACGGTTCCCCGTCCAAACATCCATCGGGGGAAACATGGATATTCTCGCAACATTCGGCGACAACGTACGTAAGTACCGTCTCGAGCGACACCTCTCGCAAGAAGTGTTTGCAGAGAAGTGCGGTCTGCATCGCACGTACATCAGTGCCGTCGAGCGCCACAAGCGCAGTATCTCGCTCAACAATATCCAGAAAATCGCAGATGCCTTGGACATCGATACTTATCTGCTTTTTCTGGAACCGAACATGACGCATCCGCGTATCCAGAGGCATCGCCAATCTTAGTGCCCCGTTCCGCAAGGCGGCACTGCCGCCTTGCTCGGCAATGCGGTTGCCGAATTACCGCCCAGCATCCCCCTGCGTTATCGGATGCTCGTAGTAACGTGTACTTTTTTCCTTGCGTCAATACCCCCGAACAATCAAGACGCACACCAGCAATCCGAAGATAAGAACGAGGGAAGATGCCGTCGGCATCTTCTTCTGATCAAGCCGCGTTGCAGCCCCGACACCATAGCAACGCGCTTCCATTGCGCAGGACAGATCGTCTGCGCGTCTGTACAATCCGACGAACAACGGAATAAGAACGGTTTCCCATGCGTGGAGTCGGCATCGTAACGCTCCCGTATCAAAGGAAGCCCCTCGTGCCGTCTGCGCAGCTTTGACCATATGAAACTCATCCACCGTGACAGGAATAAATCGCAATGCGATCGAGACGATGGTAGCCGCATCACGCGTCGGCACCCCCAGCTTCCCCAAGGGGGACAGAAAGCTTTCGAGAGCACGAGTCATATCCGTCGATGTGGTAGTCGAAGTCAGAATGAGCGAGGCAAACACCAAGAGAACGATACGGACGACATAGAAACAGCCTCGAATACATCCGGTAGGGACAAACCCGAATGAGCCCGCAATAATCACAGGCGACGAGAACCATGGAGGCAAGCCGCCTGAACCAGCATCGATCGCATTCCCAGCTGCACGAGCCGCGTCAAATGAAAACGAATTGGATACAAGAGCGACAAGAAGCACGATGCCCAATGGCAGAAGCTGCCGAACAGCTCGACGAAAAGGAAGATGTGAGGCAGAAGATCCCAGAACGAACACCAGCAGGCACAAGAACATGCCAAACCAGCTGCTCACAAGAAAAAGCGTTATAGAGTAGGCAAAGACGAGAATAATCTTCACACGTGCATCGATACCATGCACGAAAGAAGGTCTTGGATTGTATGTCGCGACGTTGAATGGCATAGGCGCAGTATGGCATAGAAAGCAGGTAGACGCCTTTTTTTCCTGAACTTCAGCATGCCAGCGGTAATTCATTCCCCTCTAGACATTGTATGAGCAACGACGCCTTCTATAAAAAATGCAGGGGCCCGAAGGCCCCCGCATCACATCAATACAACGTGAATCTTTATTCTGCCTTTGCGTCGGCAGCCTTTTCGGCTTCGGCAACAGCCTCGTCGGTTGCTGCTTCAGCAACTGCTTCCGCAGCGCCTTCGGCGGCCTTCTCGACTTTTTCCTCGGCCTTTGCCTCGTCGGCCTTTTTGGCCGGCTTCTTCGCGGCAGCCTTCTTAGCAGGCTTGGCAGCTTCCTTCTTAGCTTTCGCAACCGGCTCCGTCACCAATTCCATGATAGCGATAGGCGCGTTGTCGCCTTTGCGGTTGCCGAGCTTCATAATGCGCGTGTACCCGCCTTGACGGTCGGCAAACATACCCTGCTCGACCTTTTCAAATACCTCGCGCACCAATTCCTTATCGCCCAGAGCGGCAATAGCCAGACGACGGGAATGCAAGTCGCCCTTCTTGGCCCACGTGATGATCTTGTCGACATCGGGGCGAATTTCCTTGGCACGGGCCTCGACCGTCTTGATGCGGTCGTTCATGAACAATGCAGCAACCAGGCTCTTCTTCATCGCCTTGGTATGGCTGGCATCGGTGCCCAGCTTACGGCCCTTCTTGTAGTGTCTCATCTTCGATTTCTCCTATAGCTTCAAATTGAGGTCCATAGAAATGAGTTTGTCCTTCACTTCTTCAATGGACTTCGCGCCAAAGTTCCTGATATTGAGCAAGTCGTTCTCAGAATACTCGACCAGCTGACGCACCGAATGGATGCCTGCACGCTTGAGGCAGTTATACGAACGCACAGACAAATCCAGATCTTCGATCTGCTTGTCGAGTTCGGCGTTTGTTTCCTGTCCTTCGGGAGCGAAGATGGACGGAGCCTCGCCCTCTTCCTCTTCCTCGCTTTCATTCAAGCTCAGGAAAGCACCCATATACTGGTTAACGATATTGGCAGCACGGCAGACGGCTTCGGTCGGATCGACAGAACCATCCGTCTCGACTTCCAGAACAAGCTTGTCATAATCGGTACGCTGGCCGACGCGCGTATCCGTCACATTGAGCGTGCAGCGGCGCACAGGTGAGAACAGGGAATCGACATGGATGATGCCGATCGGATCCTCGGTGCGCTTGTTGCGCTCGGCAGATACATAGCCGCGGCCGACGCCGATGCGAACCGTCATGTCCAACTGGCCGCCATCGGCAACCGTAGCAATGACATGTTCGGGGTTGATGAGGGTAAACTCGGTGGGGACTTCAAGGTCAGCACCGGTAACCGTACAAGGACCCTCGACCGCCACATGGGCGGTCGCTTCGGTCACATCTTCGTTCAAGGCGCTGAATACCAGGCCTTTCACGTTAAGGACGATATCGGTGATGTCCTCGATAACACCTTCGGCGGTGGTGAACTCATGCTGCACACCGTCGATTTGAATCGCGGTTGCTTTCGCACCATCCAGGGAGGACAGCAGCACGCGGCGCATGCAGTTACCCAGCGTGTAACCGTAACCGCGCTCAAGCGGCTCGACAACGAAACGCGCAACGGTATCGTTGACTTCTTCCGTTGTTACCGTAGGCCTCATGAACTCTGTCATAGGTAATAAGCCTCCTTAAAAGCCGCAGAATGTTATTTCGAGTACAGTTCGACGATGAGCTGCTCGCGAATATCCAAATCGATCTGCTCACGTTTCGGCAGATCCAGGACGCTCCCCTGCAGCTTCTCGATGTCGACCTCCAGCCATGCAGGAACCTGCACGCGCTCGTTGGAGATAAGGGCACTCTTTATAACCAGCAGCTCCTTGGCCTTGGGCGCAACGGAGATCAGATCGCCCGGACGAACGCGGAACGACGGAATGTCGACGCGACGGCCGTTGACCATGATGTGCCCATGACGGACCTGCTGACGGGCCTCAGCGCGAGATTTCGCGAAGCCCAAGCGGTAGACGACGTTGTCCAAGCGGGATTCCAGAATGCGGAGAAGGTTCTCGCCGGTTACACCTTGCTGGTTGTTCGCCAGTTCGTAGTAGCCGTGGAACTGCTTTTCCAGCAGACCGTAGATACGCTTGGTTTTCTGCTTTTCGCGGAGCTGAAGACGATATTCGCTTTCCTTCACGCGTTTGCGACCGGCTTCACCCGGCGCATAGTTGCGGCGTTCAATCGCGCATTTGTCGGAGTAGCAGCGATCCCCCTTCAGAAAGAGCTTCGCACCCTCGCGGCGGCAAAGGCGGCAATCCGCCCCTGTATAACGAGCCATAATCGGTGATCCTTTCAGTTATACGCGACGACGTTTGCGCTGACGGCAACCGTTGTGCGGAATGGGCGTGCAATCCTGGATGCTGGCCACTTCCAACCCTGCAGCCTGCAGAGAGCGGATAGCGGTTTCGCGACCGGAGCCAGGGCCCTTGACGAACACAGACACCTTGCGCAGGCCGTGTTCCATCGCGGCCTTTGCTGCAGCTTCGGCGGCCATCTGAGCAGCAAATGGGGTGGACTTACGAGAGCCCTTGAACCCGACCGTGCCGGCAGACTGCCAGGAAATCACATTGCCCTGGGGATCTGTGATGCTGATGATAGTGTTGTTGAACGTAGATTTAATATGCGCAGCACCGACGGCGATGTTCTTGCGCTCGGAGCGCTTGAGGCGCGTGCGCACGTTTTTCTTAGTTGCCACTTACTTACCTCACTTCTTCTTTCCGCCGATTTGCTTACGAGGACCCTTGCGGGTACGCGCATTCGTGTGGGTGCGCTGACCGCGAACGGGCAGGCCGCGACGATGACGCAGGCCGCGATAGCAACCGATTTCCATGAGGCGCTTGATATTCTGTGAAACTTCGCGATGCAGATCGCCTTCGACGGTATAGTTCTCGGTGATATAATCACGCAACTTCGCCAAATCGTCTTCGGTAAGATCCTTAACGCGGATGTCAGGATTGACACCTGTTTCAGAGATAATTTTCTTGGCCGTAGAAGGGCCGATGCCGTAGATGTAGGTCAAGCCGACTTCAATGCGTTTGTCGCGAGGGAGGTCGATACCAACAAGACGTGCCATGTTTCGATTCCTCTTTCTCTAGCCCTGACGCTGCTTATGGCGCGGATTCTCGCAAATAACGAGTACTTTGCCATGGCGTCGGATGATTTTGCACTTGTCGCACATTTTCTTGACCGAAGGACGTACCTTCATATCAATCTTCCTTTCGGTATGTGTTTAACTCTATCGTCACACCCAGCCGCAGGTGGTTGTTCTCTTTGTTCTAGAGGGTTTGTGCAGCGGCCCGCACATCGCTTGCCCCTCTATCTAGAAACTTCTGCCTTATTCCCTGATGATACACGAAATCCGCACAAATATCGGGTGTATCGCCACGAAAAAGAGGCTATTTGAAACGGTATGTAATGCGTCCGCGTTCCAAATCATACACAGAAAGTTCCACGGTCACTTTATCTCCCGGCAGAATCTTGATGTAATGCATTCTCATCTTCCCGGAAATATGGGCCAATATCTTGTGCCCATTCTCGAGTTCCACCCTAAACATTGCGTTCGGCAACGCCTCGAGGACGGTACCCTCAAGCTCGATGACATCTTCTTTGGTCAAAAGTGATCCTCCATGCGAAACGGTCATTAAACGACAAAAGTAAATACTAGCAAAAAAGACCCTGTTTGCGCAAGTCGAAAAACAGCTCCTTACGCAACACGCACATTTGGTGTTCCTCTATTGCCAGACAGCCGCTTTACGCTTGGCCTAGACATGAGCGTCAAGATTCGAAAGGCCGACTGACCAGAATTCCTCGATCGACCAATACCTGCTTGACGACTTCGACAATCTCGTCGATGCTGCACCCTACTGTGGAAACGCAGATATCGGCAGCGGATTCATACAGGGGTATGCGCTGGGTTATGATACCACGAGCAGTCTCAATATCTTTGAACAGAGGACGAGACCCGGTATCCGGTATGCGAGCGGCAGCTTCATCGGCCGTTACTTCCAGGTACACGACAAAACCGCTCTCTTTCATAACAGCCCTGTTCTCGGGACGCCCCACCGCACCACCGCCACAGGCAATCAATCTTGGCTGAAGCCGCGAGAGCTCTTTCAAATAGTGGGTTTCCAAATCGCGAAAGCGAGCTTCCCCGTCTTGTGCAAAGATGTCAGAGATGACGCGTTCCTCTTGAGATTCCAGATACTCGTCGACATCGATCGAATCCAATTCGCACGCATCGGCCAAGCAGCGCGCTACGCTGGTTTTGCCGGCACCCATGAAGCCGATGAAGAATACCGGGCATTCCAACCGATATGCACTCATATGAAGAGAATCCACCATCGATATCCCCCAGCTGCCCCGACACAGCCATCTTCGTGCCGGTTTCCGACCCAGCATCCATTGTTGCCTTCGCATTGTACTATGGCTAAAGCATTCGATAGACAAGAGCGACTCGCCCTCATCGAAAATCGTGAAATAGATTTAGCCAACGAAGAATTAGATAAAATGCACAACGTTTTCGTTGACCGAACGACCATCTAACAGTACAATCAAATACCGCGCTTCGGCGCGTGCGAATGCGTGGGTCGTTAGCTCAGTTGGTAGAGCAGAGGACTTTTAATCCTAAGGTCCAGGGTTCGAGTCCCTGACGGCCCACCACGAATGATTAATCACCCGGTCGTCTGGCCGAGTGATTTTTTATTTCTATAGGCTTCATAATCCCTGTTCATATGCTTGTATCTTGCCTAGGAAGCCTTTGGTCGGATTAACCATACCGCGTCTATATCATTTATCTGGCAAACACCAATCTGGCAAAAATATGGTGAAATCCACCCGTTTCCGGAAGTTTTTGCTCCGTCTTGTGGGGAAGTTTTTTTAAGCATACGATTGCGGAGGTCTGCTTGCAGCCCACAGGCGTTTGCTGCTATAAAGAGCCCGTCTTTTCAATTCTGACTGAGGATGGCGGGTGGTTTTTAGGTGAGGCGGGATTTCGGGAGCATCAGGCGGAGCGGGCGGTCCTCCTGGGAGGTTCGCTACCCCGTCCGGGGGCAGGACGCCCCGGGCCGCGAGGTCGTCTCGGGGACGCTCGCGGATGCGGAGCGCGTGCTGGAGGCGCGGCGCGTCGAGCACCTGCTCGGGGACAAGGGGCGAGTAACGGTGGACGACGCATGGACCAGGCTGTACCTGCCGAGCTACGATTTCGAGCACCTCGAGAAATCGACGCAGTCCGGCTACCGCAGCTGCTACGAGCACCACATCGGACCCGCCTTCGGGCAAAGGGCGGTCGCCTCCGTCACGCATGTCCAAGTACAGGAATGGCTGGGCGCGATGTCGCCCGGGGCCGCCAAGCACGCCGTGGTCGTCTTGCGCATCGTCTTCAACCACGCAGAGTACGCCGGGGTGATAGGCGCGAACATCATGAAGAACACCCGGTACAAGATGCCGCGCAAAGGAGAGTGCGGCAGAAGGACCAACAAGGGGGTGTACGCGCCAGACGAGCTCGACGCCGTCCTGGATGCGGCGAGGGGGCAGTCCTTCGAAGCGGCGCTGATCGTCATGGGCATCGGCGGCCTCAGGCGCGAGGAGGCCTTCGGTGTCCGGAGGGACGAGTTGCGCTTCGAAACCATCGATGGGAGCCTATGGGGCTTCGTGCCCGTCAGCCGCGCGGTCCTCATGGTCGACGGGGCGATGGTGATCAAGGGCGCGAAGAACGAGCAGAGCGCCCGGGAGGGCATCGTCAAGCCCCCGTACTCCGAGCGCCTGAGGGAGATAGCGGAGGGCATGGCGGCCAACGCGGTATGGCTCCAGGACGACGGCTCCGGGCAGCCGAGGGACCCCGACAAGGAATCCAAGAAACATGCCCGGTGGGCAGCCGAGCAGCCCTTCCGGTACGTGACCATGTCGAACTTCCGCGCGACGAGCGCGACCAACCTCTACGGCGACGGGGTGGACACCGCGACCATCGCGTACCTCCTAGGGCACACGAGCGACGCGGTCACGAGGAAGCACTACATCAGGCCGAAGAAGGAGGACCTCGTCAAGAAGATCGGCGATGCGTCCTCTGCGAAGGAAGCGCAGCAGGCAACCGAGGATGCCCGGTACAATGAACTTCTGAAGCGCTTCAACCAGCTGTCGGACATGCTAAACTTCGTTTTGAAGAATGCCAGTGTTCAATGATTTCGCTTATGGAAAGCGCTACCATCTGCAGCCTCTTATATAAGTAAATTGAAACAGAATGCCCTACAATGAAATGCAGCAATTTGCATCTACCTTGTTTAAGTTGGAGGATATATGAGCGAATCGTTAGTCAAAACAGGTCTTTTTTGGTCCTACTGCCATAGCGACAACGATGCGGAAAACGGATTAATCCTCGATTTGGCAAGCAACATAAAAAAGGAATATCGATTAATCTCTGGAGAGAAATTGGATATCACCACAGACAAGGAGGCCCTTGCCGATACGGAATGCCAGATAACCGTCAAACCGCTCATTGGAGAAGATGCCGCCCAGACGCTGGTTGAATTCTTCAAACAAGGTAGCTTCGACATGGCCCTCATGGGCAGCCGTGGTCTGCACGGGGCAAGGGGATACATCGGCAGCGTGAGCCGCAAGGTCCTGCTGAATGCGTCGTGCCCGATCCTCATCGTTCGATAGCATTGAGAAATACATAACGCGCGCCTTAAGAGAAACCGCCGCCCTCCAAAGGAACAGATACTCGATTAGCGAAAAGGGTTGAAACCCTCGAACTCAAGGCTCTCCCTCCGAGCAGGGCTTTTCTTCGAGAATTTGCAATCCAATCGCAATCATGATTCTGCGAGATTCTTCGGTAAGAACGGCAGAGACGCAACGCCGCACATCTCCCTTTTTACACCCACCGTCTATTTCTGGCGTTCCTTCGTCGAAAGCAAGCATGCAAGAGCGAGGCAGGCCGCCACGAGTACGGCGTAGCCCACGACGATGCCCTCGAAATGCCACCCACCGCCGAATATGCCCACGGCCAGGTTCGGGATTGCCGCGCCCGCATACGAGATCGCCGATACCGCCGAAAGCACGCCCGCGCTCTCCCGCTGCTCCGTGCGCGCGAGCACACGCCGCATGGCGCTTGAAAAAGCAGCCGACTGCGAGGCACCGCAACAGAAGGCTGCCACCAGCAGAAGCGGCGTCAGGCTGAAGAACGCCGCTATTGCGAGCGCAACCACACTCACGAGCAATGCAGCCAGACCTACGCGCTGAGCCGTAGGTGCCTCGATACGCCCTACGAGTGGCGCCCCTGCAGCACTTGCCCCCATGAACAGCGTCAGCACTATTGCCGCGGGAAGGGCATCGGCGGATCCGAAGGAGAGCAGTGACAAGGCGGATGAGAACGTCTGGAAGAATCCTCCCACAGCCCACGCCCCCACGAACGCGCAGCAACAGATCGGCAGGATGGGAAGAACCGGCCGAGGTACGGATAGCTTGGGGAGAAGCGAATGCAACACACCCGAGCATCGGGGCATCGTCTCCTTGCAGAACACGAGCGCAACGGCACATGCCGCACAGCATGCTATCAGAATCAAAAAGATAAGATGGGTGTCGTGCACCGTACCATCGGTTATAAGAGCCGACGAAAAAGATCCTAGCGCGAACCCCACCTGCGGGCCACTGGTGGTGACGACGGCAGGGATCCATGAAGGGCGCGATGGGGCATTGTCGACAACGTAGGCACCGGCATGCCCGGAAGCGATTCCACAGGACAGTCCCTGCACGAAGCGCCCGAAGAACAGAAGCGGCGGCGAATCGATAGAGGCAAACAGCAGGCATCCTGCCGCGCAGAAAGCCAAGGCAAGCCATATGGCGGGCTTGCGTCCGATGTGGTTGGACAGCCCTGTAAAGACGAGCAGAGACCCTATCGTGCCCGCGAAATACGACACGGTAGCAAGGGAAAGGTCGGATTGCGTCAGACCGATCTGCTCGCGATAGATACCATAGAGGGGTATGGGAGCCGCTGATGCCATGAACATGAGAACCAGGCATGTGGTTGCCATAATGAATGCGAGCGTCTTCTTGGTCATGCCCATATTGCGGTGAATCGCCTTTCCTTACTCTTTCTTTTGCCCTCTGTGCAAAATGTTTGCCCGAAAAAGACCGTCAATGCTGAGGCTCCTTTTAGTCGATGCCCCCTGAAGAGCGAGAGGCGACGCATTGGCGCCTTGGGGCACGCTAGGCTTTCGCGCAGCATGCCATATAGTTTGCCGATCACCAAGGTCGCGGCGTACCAGTTCTCGTCGGAATGAAAACCTTCGACATCATCTCCTGGAATGCCATAGGCGCGTTGCTCCTTCCGCAACCGCATCGATGTCACGATGTCGCAACGATAGAAGGCCGATTATCAAGGTAATCGGCCTCTTCGCCTCTGTTTGTTTATCTTTCTTCTGGTTTCCGTCGCGACGACGATCATTTGGAAGACCGCGGACGAGAGGACACAGGCCGCGTATGAATAAAACACAGTATCTGTTATATGAGTTGAAGCAGGCTTCAAGTCAAGAGCAGATGCTAAGTTTCCCGCATTTTATACAAAAGAGGAAGGCAGACGAATATCCTGCAGCAAAACGGCAATATGAGCTCGAGATAGACGAGCATCCACTGAAAGCGGGTCAATCCCCCATTACCTCGCAGTGGAGAGATGGACATGCAAACATCTTTGTAGCGTAATACCCTCGCGTTGGCGAGAACTACAGCGCAGACGTGATTGAAACGGGCAGCACAAAGGTTATCGTGCGGAAGACAGGCGGATTTCGGTACGACGCATCATAGTCCGAAGAACCCTGCAATCTCAATCATGCGTGCGGTCTGCTTCACGCTGAAGGGACATCGCGAATCGCAATGACCGCACTGAGAGCAATCCGAGGCATGCAGGTCGAGCTTATCGTAATGGTTCGCCGCCAAAGCATCCCCTGCAACCGCGAGGTCGTAGTATTTGTTGACCATGCCGACGTCTATGCCGCATGGGCATGGCTGGCAATGGTTGCAATACACGCAGTTGCCTACCGCGTCTTGCGGCGCAAGCGTTCCTATAATCGAATAATCGCGCTCTTCGGGCGTCGCATCGAGATAGGCGAGGCAATCGGTCAGGTCCTGCTTGCCGCGGATGCCCGGCAGCACGGTAACGACTCCGGGTTTGTCAAGCGCGTAGGCTATACATTGCGTCTTCGTGAGCGCCCGTCCGAACGGGGACGTTCTCGCATCGAGCAACTGCCCGCCACCGAACGCCTTCATAACCGAGATGGAGACGCCTCGCTGCTCGCATTCGCGGTACAGCGCCATGCGCTCGACCGTGCCGCCTATGCCGTAAGACCCCTCCGAGTAGTCATATGCTGGATTAATGCTGAACATGCATAGGTCAATGAGCCCCGTCTCGATCAAGCATCGTGCAATGGCGGGGTTGTGCGACGAGAAGCCCAGGTGCCTGATATCGCCCCGCTCCTTCAGCTTGAGCGCGTAGTCCCATATACCATTTTCGAACATTGCATTGAAATCAGATTCTTCATCCATGCAATGGATGAAGCCGAAGTCGGCGTAATCCGTTTCCAGCAAATCGAGTCGTGCGCGGAATTCGCGCTTCACCGTCGCGGCATCGCGGGTCCAGCCATATTTCCCGCTGGAGTAGTCGGCTCCGAGATGGACCTGAAGGAGTACCTTATCGCGGTTGCCCCTGAATGCGCGGGCGTAAGGTACGAACGGCTTCTCCTCGGATGGCACGAAGTCGAAGAAGTTCACGCCCTGGTCTATGGCGAAACAAACTGTGTCCTCTATCTCCCGCTCCGAGGCATTATGGATGGATCCCATCCC
>Ga0209464_10000181_pt1 | contig 21750 bp, 17 predicted proteins | sample DOMMetBare1Fresh_2_FD_187473 | JGI IMG/M metagenome (GOLD analysis project Ga0209464, IMG submission 187473) | Wetland sediment microbial communities from St. Louis River estuary, USA, under dissolved organic matter induced mercury methylation -... | ecosystem: Environmental > Aquatic >...
AGTTGTAGGTTGGCACGAGGTCAACGCCGCGCGCGATCACCAGATCGTCGAGTTCGCTGTTGGCGATCGCAATCGGGCCCTTGACGAGGTCGGTCCACGCCACCTCGCCCGCATCAGGATTGCGAAAGCGGATCACCGGATTCACACCGGCCGGCGGCGTCCTGCCGTGCGCATTCTCGGGCCGCCAGCGGCCGTCGTAACGCGGCTTCTCATTGCGTGCCATCTGCTGCTCGCGCATCGCGTCGAGCTCTTCGACGGTCGCGTAGCAGCGGTACGCCTTGCCCTCCGCGAGCAGGCGCTCGATCACCTCGCGATAACGTGCAAAGCGCTCCGTCTGGCGGATCGGCCCCTCGTCGTAGTCGAGGTCGAGCCAGTTCATCGAGTCGAGGATGACGCGCACCGCTTCCTCGGTCGAGCGCTCGATGTCAGTGTCCTCGATGCGCAGAATGAACTGCCCGCCAAAATGGCGCGCATACGCCCACGAGAACAGCGCAGTGCGCGCGGTGCCCAGATGGAGCATGCCGGTGGGGCTGGGTGCGATGCGGGTGCGGACAGTCATCGGGAAAAGAGCCCGCGGGGCGGGCCAGGAAGGAGTTGGTGGGTGGTACAGGGATCGAACCTGTGACCCCGTCCGTGTGAAGGACGTGCTCTACCGCTGAGCTAACCACCCGACGCCGCGTTGAGGCGCGGATTCTAACCGAGCGCCCGGCCTTAGACTCGTCACCGATGAACCTCGCGCATACGCTCTTGCGCGCCGCGCGGCGGCTGCCCGGCCAGCCGGCCGTGATCGAGCGCGACCGCTGCCATTACAGCTATGCCGAACTCGCGGCACGTGTGCTGCGGCTCGCGCATGCGCTGCGCGAACGACTGGCAGTCGAGCCCGGCGAGCGCGTGGCGCTGGTCATGCGCAACAACGCTGCGTACGTCGAACTGCTGTACGCATGCTGGGCCGCCGGCCTGTGCGCAATCCCGATCAACGTCAAGCTGCACGCCAGCGAGATCGCGTTCATTCTCGACGACGCGGCCGCGCGCGTTTGCTTCGTCACCGATGATGTCGACACCGTCGCAATCGCCGCCGCGCGCATAGGTGCCAGCACGACTTTCATCGACGTCGACACAGCCGACTATCGCGCGCTGGCGAGGCACGACGGCTGCTCACCGATCGACGTAGCCGACGATGACCCGGCGTGGCTTTTCTACACCAGCGGAACGACTGGACGGCCCAAGGGCGTGATGCTCACGCATCGCAATCTGCTGGCGATGACTCTGAACTACCTGGCAGACGTCGACCACGCCACGGTCGGCGATCACCTGCTGCATGCGGCGCCGATGTCGCACGGCTCGGGCCTGTACACGCTGCCGAACATCGCAGTGGGTGCCACGCAACTGATCCCGGCATCGCGCGGGTTCGACGAGGCAGAGATCGACGAGATCCTTGCATTTGCTCCCAACGTGAAGCTCTTCGCCGCACCGACCATGGTGATGCGGCTGGTCGATCGACTGCGCGGGCAGGCCGAGGGATTGAAGCTGATCGTCTACGGCGGCGGGCCGATGTATGTCGCCGATTGCCTGCGCGCGCTCGACCGTTTCGGGCCGAAACTCGTGCAGATCTACGGCCAGGGCGAAAGTCCGATGACGATCACCGTGCTGCCGATTGCGGATCATCTCGACAATCACGACGGCCGCCGCCTCGAGCGGATCGGCTCCGTGGGCCGCGCGCAGACCGGCGTCGAGGTTGCCGTGTTCGACGAGAACGATCATCCGGTCGCCCTCGGCGAGATCGGCGAAGTGTGCGTGCGCGGCGATACCGTGATGCGCGGCTACCTGAACAACGCGGAAGCGACCGTAATGACGCTCGCCCATGGGTGGTTGCACACGGGCGACCTTGGGCGTCTCGACGGACACGGCTACCTGATGCTGGTCGATCGCAGCAAGGACCTGATCATCTCGGGCGGCTCGAACATCTACCCGCGCGAAATCGAGGAGCTGCTGTTGCGACATCCGGGTGTGGCCGAAGTCGCGGTGATCGGCACGCGTGACGCAGAATGGGGCGAGGCGGTCGTCGCCATTGTGGTCGCGCGCGACGGCGCATCCATCGATGCGGCCACGCTCGACGCGTTCTGCCTCGAACACATCGCGCGCTTCAAGCGGCCGAAGCGCTACGTGTTCGTCGATGAATTGCCGAAGAACGCCGCGGGCAAGGTAGTGAAACGCCAGTTGCGCGACTCACTGACCTGAGGCACCCGCCGCGGTCAGGCAGGCATGCAGCGCCGCCTTCAGGCGCGCTGGCGGAACCGGCTTGATCAGCAGCGGCAGTCCGCTGGCTTTCACACGCGCAAGTTCGCGTGCGCCGGTATCACCCGAAATAAGCAGCGCGGGAAAGACCGCGCCAAAGCGCCCGCGCAGGAGCGTGACCACATCGACACCGTCGATGCCGCCGCCGAGCCGCAGATCGACGATGGCGGCGTCCGGTTTCACACCCGTATCCAGCACGCGCGTGAGTTCAACCGGATCGGCCGCGACGAACGCCTTTACACCCCATTGGCTGAGCAATGCGACCGACGCATCGCGAATCTCGACTTCGTCGTCGACCACGAGGACAGCTTTGCCTTGCAGCAGCGAAGGCGCGAGCAACAACTCGTTTGGAGCGTCCGCGTCTATCGCTGCGTCCAACCGCGGCAACGAGAGTCGGAAGATCGTGCCCCGCCCAGGCGCCGACTGCAACTGCAGCGGGTGATCAAGGAGCCGTGTCAGCCGGCGCACGATTGCGAGCCCCAGACCCAGTCCCCGGCGCCGGTCGCGCGCCGGGTTGTTGACCTGATAGAACTCGTCGAAGACGCGCTCCTGCTCGGCAGCGGCGATGCCGACACCCGAATCGCGCACCTCGAGCACGACCTTGTCGCCGCGCCGTCGCGCGCCGATCAGCACACCGCCGCGCTCTGTGTAGCGCAGTGCGTTGGACACGAGGTTCGACGCGATGCGCTCCAGCAGCACCGGGTCGCTCGTCACCGCTAATCGCGTCGGCACGAAACGCAGATTTAGCCCACGCTGCTCCGCGTCACGATGGAACTCGGCATCGAGGCGGTCAAACAGGTTCTGCAGCCGGAGCGGCCGAACCCTTGGTTCAATCACGCCGGCATCCAGCCGTGACAGGTCGAGCAGTTCGTTGAACAGGCTTTCGAGCGCCTCGATCGATGAGCCAATGCGGCGCCGCAGTTCACGCCCTTCTTCGGAGCTCAGATGCGCATCGAGCGCCGAGGCGAACATGCCGAGCGAATGCAGCGGCTGGCGCAGGTCGTGACTCGCAGCGGCGAAGAATTTCGATTTGGCCACGCTGGCCTGTTCGGCCACTTCACGCGCGGCGCGTACGTCGTCGAGTTGGCGACGCAGCTCGGCATTCGCCTCCACCACGCGGCGCTCAAGCGTGCGGTTCAGTTCCTCGAACGCGCTCGCCGTGCGCTGATAACGCTCGACCAGCATCCAGCCGGCGAGAAAGATGAAGGACAGGCCGGCATACGGCGTAAGGATGTATTCCTTGACGAGCTCGCCCCAGACATTCGCCTTCAGCCAGTCGTACACCGAGAATGACACCGACAACACGCCGACCGCGAGCAGCAGCGCGCCGTCAAAGCTGCGCGAGGTGAACGCAAACTGCATCACGCCGGACAGCGCGACGATCGCCATGCCGATGCACGCCGCCAGGAACAGGCCGTACGCAAGCGCGCCCGCGCCAAAGAACACGATGCCGTACATGATCGGCACGGCCGCGAGCGAGAAGACCAGGCCGAAGCGGGCGAACCAGCGCCACTGCAAACCCGCGAAGCGCACGCAAAACAGGCTCAGAGCGCTGACGAACCAGGCGTACGCGGCGTACCAGAACACGACATAGTGCTGGAACGGAAGCGGCGTTTCAGGCAGCAATGTCACCGCGGTATGCAACCCCCACACGATTGCGCCGACGCCGAACAGCACGAACGTCCTCGGATCCCGCTGGCCACGCGCCAGCACGAGCGCAAAGAAACCGAGGGTGGCGATGACGGCCGCGATAACCAGCGGCGCGACGGTATCGCGCACCAGCACGCGAAACTCGACCTTGGAGACCGCTGCTGCATCGCCGAACCAGAGCGGCGCCAGGCCGCCACCACGCTGTGGCAGCGCGAACGAGGTCAGCTCGATCTCATTATTCCCCGAACGCAGCAGATCCGCCGGGACGCTGAATTCAGGCGACATGCGCCAACTGCGCAGCCGCGGCGCACTCACGGGGTCGCCGCGCGTGGTTGCAAAAACCTCCGTGCCATTAACGCGCGCGACAAAATGCAGCCGAGCCGCCTCGACAAATACGCTCAGGTTGCGATGGCCAGGTGGGACGGTGACCACGAATCGGTGCCGCGTCGGATTGCCTGCCTCGTTGCCGCGCCAATAACCTGGTAACCGCATCGTTTCCGTCGGGCCCACCGCGGTGCCGTCGGGCGCAATGCGGTCGACCTCGGCCGTGTCCAGACGCACCAGGAACCGGGTGTCTGCTTCGGATGCGTTCACCGACCGTGTAGTGACAATCACGACGGCGGCTAACGCAATCAAGGCATGCACACTTCGGATCTGGAGCGTGGGCAACATCGACATCCGCAATCTTTGTGATTAGCCTCTCGTCCCGGCCTGCAGAACTCGAAGCCAAAAGGCACGTTACCCGTGATTGCCCGATCGCAACAAGCCCAACCTGAGGCCACACCAAACGACGCGCGCGCGGAGCGGCCGCTGCGCGTGCTGCTGGCCGACGATCACGAAATGATGCGCCTTGCGCTTCGCACCGCGCTGGCCTCGCTTGGCCCATCGACCGAGTGGTTCGAGGCCGGCCGGGCCGACGAGGCCCAGGCGCTGCTGGAGAAACTGCCCGACCTCGACCTGGCGCTGATCGACTTCAACATGCCGGGCGCGAGCGACGTCCAATGGCTGGCACAACTGCGTATCCGTTATCCGTCGCTGCCACTGGTCGTGATTTCGGCGCAGGAGGATTCGGCCCTGATCAGGCAACTGATCGCGCTTGGCGTGGCCGGCTTCATCCCGAAATCGGACTCGGCGCGGGTCGTGCTGCAAGCGGTGACGCTGGTGCTGGCGGGCGGCACCTATGCACCGTTGCGGCTCCTCAATTCGTCGACGCCCAACTCCCCGCGGAACGGTGGACGAATGTCGGAACTGACGCCGCGGCAGCTCGACGTGCTGCAGCGCCTGGCGCGCGGCCTGCCCAACAAGCTGATCGCGCGCGAACTGACCCTGTCCGAGGGCACGGTCAAGGCGCATCTGCTGGCGATCTATCGCGTACTCAATGCGCGCAATCGGACCGAGGCCGTTGTCGCCGCGCAGGATTGGCTGCGCGACGAGCAGCGTTAGGACGACTTTCCACGCGCAGCTGCGCGGGTGCCGCCGCGAACCGGCACCTTGCGCACCGAACTTCGGTCAGTCCTCGGCTCTTTCTCAATGACTGCTGCTGTCGATGCGGGCTGAAGCGCCGGCGCATTGGTCACCAGCGGCGCGGCGCGCGCGACGCGATCGCCGTCGCAGGTCGCGAACCCGGCGATGTCCATGGCGTAGTACGGACAAGCGGAATCGGCGACGACCTCGACCGTCGCACCGGCCGAGGTCGCCCAGCCAAGGCCAACCACGGCGATCTTCAACAAAGCCCTCATACGTCCACCTCGATCTTCAAAGCCATGCGCAGGAAAAAGGCGGGCGGCGGCGGGAACGCACCCGAAGCCGCCGCCCTGGAGACAACCTAGCCGTGCGGCATGAAATGCGGACTTGCTTCCGCCGGAAGCGAATCAACCTCACCGCGCGGCACTGCGTCCTTGCGGGACCGCAGAGGTTCGCCGCGCGCTGCACCCGAAGGCTCGGGCGAAATGCTGCCAATCGCCGGCACGAATTCCTCCGGCGAGGCACTGCCCTGAAGCATGACGTCTGGCCGCGCGACGATGGCGATCGACGCCACGCCGACGACGATAAACAGCGCCGCGACCGCGCGGGCGATTCTCATCACGTCCAGAGTCTCGCGGTCCTTTCGCGCAGCAAACTCGAATCGTTCACGATGGTTGAGCATTTCAAATTTCCTCGTCTGACTGCCACCAAGTGCGGCGACATGACAGCATCGTGCCGCGTCTGGCGCGGCGCGAATAGTGACCAGGAGACCTAAGGAAGAGTGGCAGGACGGCCTATGCCGATCGGCATAGAGTGGGTACGGCTCAGGTGGCGGCTGCCCGACGCCACACGCTGCCCGCCTTGGATTCGCCCTCGATCGCGTCGAGCATCGCCTCGTGCGCCGCGATTTCGTCCACTGAGGGCAGCAGGACGATCAACTGCGACACGTCGATCTCGCTGACGTCCGCCTGGACATGCGCCGGCGTCAGATCCATGACCAGGCTGTCCTGCCCGCGGGTCATCGCCAGATACACATCCGCCAGCAGGCCGGCATCGAGCAGTGCGCCGTGCAGCGTGCGATGTTTGTTGGAAACCGCATAGCGCTCGCACAGCGCATCGAGCGAGTTGCGCTTGCCCGGATGCAGCTCGCGTGCAAGTTTCAGTGAGTCGGTGACGCGGCAGTAATCCTCGAAGCGGCCGAGGCTCAATCGCGCCAGTTCCGCGTCGAGGAACTCCAGATCAAAAGCGGCGTTGTGGATGATGACTTCGGCGCCGCGCACGAACTCGATCAGTTCCGCCGCGATCTCGCCGAACCTGGGTTTGTCGGCGAGAAACTCGTTCGACAGCCCGTGCACGGCGAGTGCGCCCTCGTCGCTGTCCCGTTCCGGATTGACGTAGTGATGCAGCCGGCGCTCCGTCAGGCGGCGGCTGACGAGCTCTAGACAGCCGACTTCGATGATGCGATGGCCGTCCTTCGCTTCGAGTCCGGTGGTCTCCGTGTCGAGAACGATCTGTCTCACGCTGCAGTTGCTTCCCGTTGGTACGCCCTATTCAGCAGCGCGTGTGTGCGGCGCGGCCGCGGCCGCCTCGTCCTCATGATGATGCGACCCCAGCCACTTGCCGAGCGCCTGCTCCATGATCGTGTACATCGTTGGCACCACGTACAGCGTCAAAATGGTGCCGAAAGTGAGGCCGCCGACGATCACCCAGCCGATCTGGATGCGGCTTTCGGCGCCGGCGCCGCGTGACATTGCCAGCGGTAACGCGCCCAGCACCATCGCGCCGGTCGTCATCAGGATCGGCCGCAACCGCAGCACGGCGGCATGACCGATGGCGTCGAAGAGGTCCTCGCCGCGCTCCTGTAACTGGTTGGCGAACTCGACAATCAGGATGCCGTGCTTGGTGATGAGACCCACCAGCGTGATCAACCCGATCTGGCTGTAGATGTTGAGCGTCCCGCCGCTGGCCCACAGCGCGAAGAGAGCTCCAGCGAGCGACAAAGGCACCGACAGCATGATGACGAACGGATCAGCAAAGCTCTCGAACTGCGCCGACAGAACAAGGTAGATGAAGACCAGCGCCAGCACGAACGTGAGATAGATGCTGCCGCGCGCGTCGCGGAACTCGCGTGACACGCCGTTCAGGTCCGTTAGCGCGGTCTGCGGCAGCACGCGTCGAGCGGTGTCATCCATCATCTTCAGTGCGTCGCTCAGCGCGTAGCCCGGTGCGAGCGTGGCGCTGATGGTCACCGCGCGCAGCCGCTGGAAGTGATTCAGCGACTGGGGCGACACACCTTCCTGCACCGTGACGAGGTTGGCAAGCTGGACCATCGAGCCGTCGCGCGCGCGCACGTAGATGTCGCTGATGTCGTTCGGGCGGCTGCGGTCGCGTGGCGCCACCTGCACGATCACGTCGTACTGCTCGCCGTCCTTCTTGAAGCGCGTCACCTGGCGGCCGCCCAGCATGGTCTGCAGCGTGCGGCCGACGTTTTCCACTGGAACACCGATGTCGGACAGCTTGTCGCGATTGACCTCTACGCGAAGTTCCGGCGTGTTCAGGCGCAGGTCCGACTGCGGGTTCTGCACGATCCCGGTCTTTGCAATTTCGCCGACAAACTGGGTGACGATGCGATCCAGTTCCGCGTACGGCACCTGCGACATGATCACGTATTCGACCGGCAACTGGCGCGGCGACTGGCCGAGCGAAGGCGGATTGACCGCAAATCCGATCACGCCGGGCAGCTGCTGAAAGCGCTGGTTCAGTTCGCGCGCGATGTCCTGCTGCTTGCGCGTGCGCTCCTCCCATGGCTTGAGGCGCAGGATCGCATTGCCGAAATCCACCGTCGGGAAGCCGGCCACCGCGTTATAGGCCGCCGTTTCGGGAAAGGTCTGGTAATACTTCTCGACCGTGCGCAACTGCTCCGATGTGTAGTCGACCGTGGCCCCGGGCGGCGACTGAAGGCGACCAAAGATCACCGAGCGGTCCTCGAGCGGCGCGAGTTCCGAGCGCAGCAGCGAAAAGAACAGCGCACCCAGACCGGCGGCGACAAACCAAACAATCACAATCAGCCAGCGGCGCGAAAGCACCCACGCCAGCGAACGCGCATAACCGCTGGTAAGTGCTTCGAGCCAGCCCTCGACCAGCTTGAACACGCGTCCGTGCTTTTCCTCGTGCTTAAGCAGCTTGCTGCACATCATCGGGCTTAACGTGAGTGCCACGAAGCCCGACACCAGGACTGCTCCTGCGAGCGCCAGCGCAAACTCGATGAACAGGCGCCCGGTGCGTCCAGTTGCGAATGCCAGTGGCGCAAACACCGCGGTGAGCGTCAGCGTCATCGCAACGACCGCGAAGCCGATCTCCTTGATGCCCTTGATTGCCGCCGCCACCCGGCCCATGCCGTTTTCGATATTGCGGTAGATGTTCTCCAGCACCACGATCGCGTCATCGACCACCAGTCCGATCGCCAGCACCATCGCCAGCAGCGTCAGCGTGTTGATGGTGAACCCGAACGCATACATCAGTGCGAAGGCGCCCACGAGCGACAGCGGGATCGTCACCAGCGGAATCAGCGTGGCGCGCAGGTTGCGCAGAAAGAAGAAGATCACCAGCACCACCAGGACCACCGCTTCGGTCACGGTGCGGAACACCGAGCTGATGGACCGATCGATGAACACCGATGAGTCGTATGCCACGGTGATCTTCATGCCCTCGGGCAGGGTGGCGTTGATCTTCGCGATCTCGGCTCGCGCTGCCTGCGACAATTCGAGCGGATTGCCGGTGGCCTGCTTGACCAGCCCCATGTTGATCGACGGCTGGCTGTTGAAGCGCGCAATCACGCGTTCTTCGACCGGGCCCACCGCAACGGCGGCCACATCGCGCAGCCGCACCGGATAGCCGGCGACCTGCGCCACGATCAGGTTTTCAAACTGCTCGCGCGTGCTGACGTCGGTGGCGGCCACGATCGAGAATTCGCGTTTGGCCGATTCAATCCGTCCGGAGGGCAGCTCGACGTTCTGCCGCCGCAGCGCTTCTTCCACATCCTGAGGCGTCAGGCGATAGCCGGCAAGGCGATCGCGGTCGACATTGATGCGCATCGAGATCTTGCGTTCACCGAAGATCCACACGTCCGCCGCGCCCGGCAGCACCGACAATCTCGGCTTCACGTAGCGGGCGAGATAGTCCGAGACTTCGAGCGAAGTGCGCCCGCCCGCGGTCACCGCCATCCAGATGATCGGGAACGAGTCCGCCTCGACCTTGGCGATCACCGGCTCGTCGACTTCGTCGGGCAGTCGCGCGCGCACGCGTGCCACCTTGTCGCGCACATCGGCGGCGGCCGAGTCCGGATCGCGCGTAATGCGGAACCGCACGTTGATCTGGCTCGTCTCCGAGCGGCTGGCCGAGGTCATCAGCTCCACGCCCTCGATGCCGGCGAGTGAGTCCTCGAGCACCTTCGTGATCTGCGATTCGACCACCTCGGCCGAGGCGCCCGCATACTTGGTGCTGACGCTGACGACCGGCTCGTCGATCTTCGGATACTCGCGCACGGCGAGTCGCGAATACGAAATGGCACCGATGACAAGCACCAGCAGCGACAGCACGGTCGAGAGGACCGGGCGGCGGATGCATACTTCAAACAGGCTCATGGAGACGGGGGTCGGGAGTCCGGCGGTGGAGGTTCAGAATTGGATAGTCAGAGCCACAAACGTTACTTCTTTCCTGTTTCGGCCGCGATGTCCTTGCTCCCGACGCCCGACTCCCGACTCCCGACGATCTTCACCTGCTGTCCATCGCGGGCCAGCCGCATACCCGCGGTGACTACCTGGTCACCAGCGCCGAGCCCGTCGAGGATTTCCACCTTCGCCGCGCGTCGCACGCCAATCTTCACTTTGACCCGCTTTGCCACCCCATCGTTTACCCTGAAGACGAAGAAGTCCTCGCCCAGCGGCACGATGGCTTCCTCCGGCACCAGCAGCGCGTTGGCGCGCTCGCCAATGATCACGCGCACGCGAACGAACATGCCGGGCCGCAGCTTGCGTTCCTGATTACTCAACCGCGCCCGCACCTCAAGCGAGCGAGCGTTGGCATCAATGCGCGGGTTGGTGGCATCGATGACACCTGCAAATTGCTCGCCCGCGACCGCATCGGCTGTGACTTCGACCGGCTGCCCGACACGGATCTGAGTGAAGTAGCGTTCCGGCAAACGGAAGTCGGCCTTCAGGATGCCAACGTCCTCGATGTTGACGAGATCGGTGCCGTCCTTCACGTAGTCGCCCACGCTCACATTACGGATGCCGACCACACCGTCAAACGGCGCCAGGATTCGCATCTTGGCCAGCCGCGCTTCGGCGAGCTTCAGCTTCGCTTCGCTCACCTGCACATTCGATGCGGCCTGCTCCTGCGCGCTTGAACTGACGAAGTTCTTGCGCGCGAGATCCTCAGTGCGCTTCAGGTTGGACTGCGCGAGTTCAAATTCCGCCCGCGCCTGCGCCACTTCCGCCTGATTCACTGACGCATCCAGCCCGATGATCAGCTGGCCCCGACGCACAGGCTGCCCATCGCGAAAACCGATCTGCGCAATGCGGCCGGCGACCTCCGGCCGCAGCACCACGCTTTCGTTGGAGCGCAGCGAGCCCACTGCGACCAGGTCCTCCTGCACCGCGGCTGGACGCAATTCGATGACCTCCACCGGCGTCGGTCCAGCGGCGCCGCCACCCTTGTCGGACTTCGAACCCGTCGCGTTGGACGCGCCCTTGGATCCCGTGTCGACCTTCCCGACTTCAGCTGTGGACACCGGGGCCGGCCCCGTCGCGGTCCAGCGCGGCCCGAAGTACGCAATGGCAGCAATCGCCAGCAATCCGGCCATCGCCCACAGGGAGACCTTGTTCTTCATCGTCAGGGAGTTGCGGCGACGAATGACGGAAGCCGCCGCGTCGAGACTGTATCACCGGCACGCACGCAGTCTTACGTGCGACCGCCATCGCGCAGCGCGGTTTCGACGCCACGATTGGCCAGTTCGTCCGCGCGCTCGTTGCCGGGTACGCCGGCATGTCCCTTGACCCAACGCCAGTCAATGTCGTGCTGCGAAGCCAGATGTGCCAACTCGCGCCACAGATCGGCGTTCTTCACCGCCTTGTTGCCGGCAGTCTTCCAGCCGCGTCGAATCCACATCGGCAGCCATTCGGTGACGCCGAGCTTCACATACTGCGAGTCGGTGTGCAGCACCACGTGCGCGCGCCGCTTGAGTGATTCCAGCGCGCGTATCACCGCGATCAATTCCATGCGATTGTTCGTGGTCGCGCGTTCACCACCGAAGAGTTCCTTCTCGTGCACGCCCGACTTCAGCCATGCCCCCCAGCCACCGGGACCCGGATTGCCCTTGCAGGCACCGTCGGTGTAGATCTCGACCAGCGCGCCCGATGCGGCCGAGGGCTGCAGCCGCGCATCCTCGCGATCCAGCAGCTTCACGCTGCGGCTGTGCCTCATGGGGTCAAATCAGCCCTGCGCCGCGCCCGGCATGGCGTCGTTGTCGGCGTCATGGTCGGGATCAACGCGGACACTGTAGGCATCAGCGGTTGGCGTCAACGTGCGCGTCGCGGCCGGAGCGAACGCGGGCCGTGTCTTCTCCTTGCGTTTCCACGCCGGGCCAATCAGCCGCATGCCGCGCACGCGCTTGATTGCGGTGACCAGGTAGACCGATCCAAGCACCGGCCACCAGCGATCACCTGCCTTCTCGATGAACGCCCAGCGCGCCAGCCACTTCTCGCTGCGGGCCCACGGCACGTAGCACCCGAAGCGCCCGCGATTGACCTCGAATGACAACAGCTTCAGCCAGTCCTTGACGCGGGGCAGCGCGATGAACTGGCCCTCACGTGGCAGAAAGGGCGCCATTCCAAGGCGCGCAAGCGTCTGACGCACGCCCCACAGGCTGGCCGGGTTGAACCCCGTCAGCACGACACTGCCTTCGGGCACCAGCACGCGATCGACTTCGCGCAGCACCTGGTGTGGCTCCTGGGCGAACTCGAGGATATGCGGCATCACCACCAGATCGATCGACTGCGTCTCGAACGGCAGTTCTTCATACCGGTTGATGACCGCGACCTGCGTATGCGCACCCTGCGCCGCAGTCGCATCGAGCTGGCGATCCGACGCGCAGAAGCGCAGCGGCATGCGATTCTCGCGCAGCGCGTCGATCTCGGGCAGACCAAGCTGCAGCGCGTGGTAGCCGAAAATGTCGGCTACCGCGGCATCAAGATGCGCCTGCTCCCAGTCAAGCGCATAACGGCCCGGCGGCGAGCGCAGGAACTCGGATAGACGGACGATCGCCGTGCTACTCATTCATGCTCCGGCGCTCATCTGTCGGGACGAAGCTGCGGTCATCGCAAGGTTCATACTTGGTGTCCAATCGGTGCACGGGACTTCCGCTGTTGCGCAGGCTTCACGATGACGGCTGCCTCTGACATTCTCATTGAGCCGATCCCCGCGTTCAATGACAACTACCTGTGGTGGCTGTCAAATGGCCGGTCGGCGGTGATCGTCGACCCGGGTGACGCTGCGCCGGTTGCACACCGATTGTCGCAGACCGGTCTGCAGCTGACCGCGATTCTAGTCACGCATCATCATGGCGATCACGTCGGCGGCGTCGAAGCCCTGGTGCGCGCGACTGGCGCACATGTGTTCGGCCCGGCGGCGGAATCGATTCCGTGCGTCGGCACGCGCCTTTCCGGTGGCGATCGCATCGAGGTGCTGGGCCATGCGTTCGACGTGTTCGACGTGCCCGGACACACGAGCGGCCATATCGCCTACTACGCGCCGTCGCTGCGCGCACTTTTCTGCGGCGACACGCTTTTTGCGTGCGGCTGCGGCCGCCTGTTCGAAGGCACAGCGGCGCAGATGTTGGATTCGCTGGCGCGGCTGGCCGCGCTGCCCGCTGACACACGCGTGTACTGCGCGCATGAATACACACTCGCCAACATACGCTTCGCGCTCGCGGTCGAGCCCCACAACGCGGATCTGCAGGCGCGCCAGCGCGGCTGCGAAGCCCTGCGCGCAACTGGAACGCCAACCGTGCCGTCGACGATCGGCGAGGAGCGCGCGACCAATCCATTCCTGCGCTGCGACGTGCTGGCCGTGCGCGAACGGGCTGAACGCGAACGGCCAGGCTCCGGGGCATCGACCATCGAAACCTTTGCCACGCTGCGTGCGTGGAAAAACCGATTCTGAGCGATGGACGCGCCTTATACTGCGCCCCTTCAATTCGACGGCTTCCGTCCCATGATGGCGATGCGGAGACAACTGGGCGTGAACCGCATCGGCGCCGCGCTTGCGCGCTGGATTGTCATCGCTGTGAGCAGCGCCGTGCCGCTGGCCGCTATTGCCGACGAGCCGGCAACGGCGTCCGATATCGCGGCGCTGAATGCCGCCGCCAGCGCGAGCCCGGCCGCGCCCGATCCGCTTGGCCAGTTGCTGCGCAAACTCGAATCCGACAACCCGGCCGCGTCGGCGCGCCTTGAACCGCGCGTCTCTGGCGACACATCGATCGATCTGTGGGAGCGTATCCGGCGTGGCTTCAAGATGCCGGACCTCGCCGGTCGCCTGGCAGACAACAGCACGCGGTGGTACGCCGGCCAGCCTGATTTCATCGGGCGCATGGCGAGCCGCGGTAACCGTTACCTGTTTCACATCGTCGAGGAAATCGAGAAGCGCGGCATGCCCACCGAGCTCGCGCTGCTGCCTTTTGTCGAAAGCGCGATGCAACCCGAGGCGGAATCGCACGCCAAGGCGGCAGGCCTGTGGCAGTTCATTCCGTCGACCGGCAAGATCTATCAGCTCGAGCAGAACCTGTGGAAGGACGAGCGGCGCGACGTGCTCGAATCAACCCGCGCTGCTCTCGATTACCTGCAGAAACTTTACAACGACTTCGGTGATTGGCACCTGGCGCTGGCCGCCTACAACTGCGGCGAGGGCTGCATCGGAAGGGCCATTGCGCGCAACCGCGCCCAGCGCAAGCCGATGAACTACGCCAGCCTGCGCTTGCCGAAGGAAACGCAGCACTACGTGCCCAAGCTGCAGGCGATCAAGAACATCGTGCGGGCGCCGCAGTCGTATGACATTGCGCTGCCGGCCATCCAGAACGAGCCCTACTTCGCCGTCGTGCGCAAGACGCGCGATATCGACATTGTTACGGCAGCGCGCCTTGCAGAGATGCCGATCGACGAGTTCCGCGCACTGAACCCGTCCTTCAATCGCCCGGTGATCGTTGGCGCCGGACAGTCACGCATCCTGCTTCCGGCCGATCATGCCGACACCTTCATCGGCAACCTCGCCGCGTATGAGTCAACCGGCCAGCCCCTGGCAAGCTGGACCACACACGTGATCGCTCCGAACGAAAAGATCGCGCAACTGGCCGAGCGCGTCGGCATCACCGAAGCGGCACTGCGCGAGGCCAATCGCATTCCGCCCAAATTCCGCATCGCGCCAGGATCGACGATCCTGATACCGCGCGACGAGATGATGGAAGATGACATCGCCCCGGAAAAACTCGCCGCGGCATTCGCGCTGGTGCCCGAGCAGCCGAATCTGCGTCAGATCACTTACCGTGTGCGACGCGGGGACACGCTGCACTCGGTCGCGCGGCGGTGGAAGGTGCAAGCCGATGATGTCGTCGCCTGGAACCGGTTGCGTTCGCAGCAGCTTTTCGCCGGTCAGCGCCTGAATCTGATGATAGCGACGAAGCCCGCGAGCGCTAAGGCCGGCGTCGCTCAAAATTCGCTGAAGGCCAAGGCCACCTCCAAGAAGACTTCGGCGCAAGTCGCGCACGCCGCCGCAAGACGCTGAGCGCCGACGACGGCGATTGAACGCTCGGGCGGCTTTGCCACGCCGCCTCGATTGGCCGGTAGCATGCGCATCCGAGCGCAACTCCACGAGATCCGAAACCCATGGGATTCCTGGCCGGCAAACGCATCCTGATTACCGGGCTTCTGTCCAACCGCTCGATTGCGTATGGCATCGCACAGGCCTGCAGACGCGAGGGAGCGCTTCTGGCGCTCACCTATGTCGGCGACCGCTTCAGGGAGCGCGTGACCGAGTTTGCGCGGGAGTTCGGTTCGACGATCGTCCTTCCATGCGATGTTGGCGACGATGCGCAGATTGCGGCGATGGTCGAAGGATTGCGCGCGCAATGGGACGGGCTTGACGGCCTTGTGCACTCGATCGGCTTCGCACCGCGCGAGGCGATCAGCGGCGAGCTTCTTGACGGCCTGACGCGCGAGAACTTTCGCATCGCGCATGACATCTCGTCGTACAGCTTCCCGGCACTGGCGAAGGCGGTGCTGCCGCTGATGGAAGGCCGCCGCGGCGCGCTGCTGACGCTGACCTATCTCGGTGCGGAACGCGTGGTGCCCCACTACAACACGATGGGGCTCGCCAAGGCATCGCTCGAAGCATCGGTGCGCTACCTGGCCGCCGACCTCGGGCCGAGAGGCATCCGCGTCAACGGCATCTCAGCCGGGCCGATCAAGACGCTGGCCGCCAGCGGCATCAAGGGATTCAGCAGGATGCTCGAGTTCAATGAGCAGAACGCGCCGCTGCGGAGAAACGTCACCATCGATGAGGTGGGCAATGTCGCCGCATTTCTGCTGTCGGATCTGGCCTCCGGGATGACCGGCGAGATCACTCATGTCGATGCCGGTTTCCGTGCGATCGCGTTCGGGCTGGCGGCGGTGAAGGGCGAATAGGACAGCCGCCGCCATGGCACGGCCGCTGGTCGCGATCGTCACCCCGTATCTGGCGGATTCGAACACCGGCAACTGGCACACCGCCGCACGTTGGGCAAGTCATCTGCGCACGCGCTATCGCGTTGCGCTCATGCAGCGCTGGGACGGCAGTCCGGTCGACTGCCTGGTTGTGCTGCATGCACTGCGCTCCGCGGAGTCGATCCAGAAGTTCGCGGCGGCACACCCGGATCGTCCGCTCGCCGTCGTCCTGACCGGAACCGATCTGTACCGCGACATTGCGGGCAATTCGACCGCGCAGCGGTCGCTGGCCCTGGCTTCGCGCCTGGTCGTGCTCAACGAACGCGGACCGCTGCGGCTGCCGCGTCGCTACCGGAAGAAGACCAGCGTCATCGTGCAGTCGGCGCGGACATTGACGCCCGCACGCAAACCGCGCCGGATCTTCAACGTTGCCGTGGTCGGCCATCTGCGTGAAGAGAAGAATCCACGCTTCGTATGGCGCCTGCTTGAAATCCTGTCGCCCGACCTGCGCGTCCGCATTCATCATGCCGGCGCCAGCCTGGATCCGCAGCTCGCCGCGCGCGCCGCTGAGGTCGCCGCGCGCGATCCGCGCTACCGGCCGCTTGGAAATCTGCGTCGATCGGAGGCGCGGCAACTGATCCGCCGCTGCCACGTGCTGCTTCATCCATCGAACATGGAAGGCGGCGCGCAGGCCGTGATCGAGGCGGTCACCGCGCATACCCCCGTGATCGGCAGCGGCATCGACGGCAATGCCGGCTTGCTGGGTGTGCACTACGAGGGACTATTCACGGAAGGCGATCTCGATGCTGCTCGCTGCTTGATCGAACGCGCGGCGCGCGAGCCGCGTTTTCTCGCGCGGCTCACCTGGGCCTGCGACCGGCGCGCCAGGCTGTTTGCGCCGGTGCGCGAAGCGCGCGCGGTGAGGCGGCTGGTGGATAATCTTCTGCAACAGTCCGGCCGGAGATCGACATGAACGCACCCGAGCAACCGCGGTTGCGGCTGACTTCGTTTTCACACGGCGGCGGCTGCGGCTGCAAGATCGCGCCCGGCGTGCTGTCCGACATCCTGCGCAATGCAGGCGGCGTGGTGCCGAAGGAACTGCTGGTCGGCATCGAGACCGCAGATGACGCCGCCGTCTACAAGCTGAACGACGAGCAGGCGCTGATCGCGACCACCGATTTCTTCATGCCGATCGTCGACGATCCGTTCGACTTCGGCCGCATCGCGGCGACCAACGCGATTTCCGACGTGTACGCGATGGGCGGCACGCCGATCATGGCACTCGCGATCCTGGCAATGCCGATCGACAAGCTGCCGGTCGACGTGATCCAGAAGATCATCGAAGGCGGCGAGTCCGTCTGCACCGCGGCTGGCATTCCGATCGCGGGCGGGCACACGATTGATTCCGTCGAACCGATCTATGGCCTGGTCGCGCTTGGCCTCGTGCATCCGGACCGGGTGAAGAAGAACAGCAGCGCCCGGGCGGGAGATGTGCTGATCCTCGGCAAGCCGCTCGGGGTCGGCGTCTACTCCGCCGCGCTGAAGAAAGATCAGCTCGACACCAGCGGGTATGCGCAGATGATCGCCACCACCACCAAGCTGAATACGCCAGGACGCCGCCTTTCCGCGCTCGACGGCGTGCACGCGCTGACCGATGTGACGGGCTTTGGCCTGCTGGGCCACCTGCTAGAGATCTGCCGCGGCGCAAAGGTCGCGGGCCGCGTGCGCATGGCAGACGTGCCGTTGCTGCCCGGGGTCGATGTGCTGGCGGCGCGCGGATTCATCACCGGTGCCTCAGGGCGCAACTGGGCTGGCTACGGGCGGGACGTTGATCTTGCCGGGGTGAGTGACGTGCACAAGGCGCTGCTGACCGACCCGCAGACCAGCGGCGGCCTGCTGGTCACCTGCGACCGCGCGATCGCGGACGATGTGCTGCGCATTTTTCGCGAGGACGGGTTCGACCGCGCTGCAATCATCGGCGAACTCGCAGCTGGTGCACCCAGAGTGCAGGTCCGTGGCGTCTAAGCGGCGCTCGCTGCGTCAACCTGACGCAACGCTGCTCAACTGAATCACGGCGCGCTCGCATTGCGCGCCCTGCTTCGCGCATAATCGCGCCGCGCCGGCAACGGCAGCGACATCAGACGCCCGCATGAGGAAATTGTTCCGGCAGGAAGCCATCGACGCGCAGCGCGAAAAGCTGCTGGGCGAGGTATCGGTGGCGCGGCCGGTTCCGCTTTGGGTCTTCACGCTGCTGGCCACGGTCTTCGCGGTGGCGCTGGTCGCGTTCGCATTCCTCGGCGAATACACGCGGCGCGAACGCGTTGAAGGCTTTCTCGCGCTCGACGCCGGCGCGGCGCGCATCCAGGCGCCCGAGATCGGCACCGTGGCCGATCTCATGGTCAAGGAAGGCGACGAAGTCGAGGCCGGCGCACCGATCGCGCGGCTGTCGCTCGAACGCTCCACCGCTTCGGGCGCGACATCGGTGGAACTGGTGCAGCGCGAACTGACGCAACGAGCCACCAACCTGGAAACCGAAAAGGAACGCGTACGGCAACTGGCCGGGCAACAGCGTGAACAGATTCGGACCCGCATCGCCGACCTGCGCAAGGAGATCGCACAGGCCGACGTCGAGATTCGCCTGCAGCAAACCCGGGTCGCGTCGGCGCGCGAGGACTTTCAGCGCACGCAGCAGCTTGTCAAGGAAGGTTTCTTTTCCGATACGCAGCTAACCCAGAAGCGCAACGATCAGCTCGACCAGCAGGTCAAGCTTGAGACGGTGAGGGGCAAGCGCACCGGACTGGAGCGCGAGCTACGCGCCGCTGAAACCGAGCTGCCGACCATCGACACGCGCGCCAGCCAGCAGATCGATCTGCTGGCGCGGCAGAAGAGTGAATTGCAGCAAAGCATGGTGCAGGAAGAGGCCAAACGCGAGACGATCATTCGCGCGCCGATCACGGGAGTAGTAACGAACATCGCCGTGTCGCGGGGCGCGTCGCTCGCGGCCGACGCACCCATCGCAATGATGCTGCCTAAAGGGAGCGGGCTGCAGGCGCAGCTGCTGGTGCCAACGCGCGCGATCGGATTCGTACAGCCGGGCAACGACGTCGTGCTCCGTTACGAGGCATTCCCGTTCCAGCGCTTCGGCCAGTATCACGGCAAGGTAGAAGCCATCAGCCGCACCGTGTGGTCGGCGGGCGAAAAGGTGGGTTCAATGACCACCAGGGAGCCCGTGTATCGCATCGACGTGGCGCTGGACAAACAGTCGGTATCGGCGGGCAGTCAGGAGTTTCAATTGCGCCCCGGCATGCTGGTCAATGCCGATATCCTGCTCGAGCGACGCAGCGTGTTCGAGTGGGTGTTCGAGCCCGTGCTTCAGTTCAAGGAACGGCTCCGATGAGCCTGCTCGGCGACCGGGTTCCGCTGATCCTGCAGTCGGAGGCGCCGGAGTGCGGCATCGCCTGCGTGGCGATGATCGCGAGCTACCACGGCTACCGCACCGACCTCTCGGCCATGCGCGTGCGGCTGTCGCCTTCGATGCGTGGCGTCACGCTGCAGCACATCGCCGCGATCGCACAGACGATGAACATGTCGGCGCGCGGGGTGCAGGCGCCGCTGGAGGCGCTGGGCCAGCTGCGGCTGCCGGCGATACTGCACTGGGACATGAACCACTTCGTCGTGCTGACCAAGGTCGCGGGTCAGCGCATCACCGTGCACGACCCGGCGCGTGGCAAGCGCGTGCTGCAGATCTCAGACGCCTCGCGCCATTACACCGGCGTGGCGATGGAGCTTTCGCCGTCAGCCGGGTTCGCGAAACGCGACGAGCGCGAAAAGATCAGCGCCTGGCAGCTGCTGGGGGTCGCCTCCGGCATGAAGAACGCGATTGCGCAGGTGCTGCTGCTGTCGGTCGTGCTCGAAGTGTTCGCAATCGCTTCGCCGTTCTTCGTGCAGGTGGTCGTCGACCGTGTTGTGGTCGGGCGCGATCTTGACCTGCTGGTGGTCCTCGGCCTGGGATTCGGGCTGCTGGTGGCGATGCAGGTTGCGGTCACCGCGGTGCGCGCGTGGCTGGGTGTGTACCTGTCGACGCATCTGAATCTGCGCCTGCTCGACACGCTGTTCGGCCAGTTGCTGAAGCTGCCGCTGGCCTGGTTCGAGAAGCGGCAGCTGGGCGACATCTTCTCGCGCTTCAAGAGTGTGGACGCGATCCAGCGCACGCTGACGCTGACGTTCGTCGAGACCATTGTCGATGGCGTGATGGTGGTGCTGACGCTGGCAGTGATGTTCTGGTACAGCCCGCTGCTGTCGTCGATCGTTTTCGCAGCCGCGATCCTGTACGGACTGGTGCGCTGGGCGTTCTACGGCCCGCAGCGCCGCGCGCTCGACGAGCAGATCGTCCACGAAGGCAAATCCAACACGCATTTCATCGAGACGCTGCGCGGAATGCTGGCGATCAAACTGAACCTGCGCGAGACCGAGCGCCGTGCGGCATACCAGAACCTGGTCGTCGAACACACCAACGCCAACGTGCGCGCGCAGAACATCGCAATCGTGCATCGCGCCGCCAACGGCTTGATCTTCGGACTTGAGAATGTCGCGGTGATCTGGCTCGCCGCCCTGCTGGTGATCGACGGCAGCTTCTCGGTCGGCATGTTGTTCGGCTTCCTCGCGTTCAAGATGCTGTTCCTCACGCGCGTGAACAACCTGGTCGACAAGGCAATCGAGTTTCGCATGCTCGACCTGCACGCGGAGCGCATTGCCGATATCGCGCTCGCCACGCCGGAACCGGTGCGCGCCGGCGCGACCGAGTCTGCCAACGTGCCGCTGGTGATCGAAGGCAAGGGGCTGGGTTTCGCCTACGGTGTTGAGGGATTTGCGTTTCGCGGGGTGGACTTCTCCCTGCGGCCCGGGGAGACAGTCGCCATCGTCGGTCCCTCTGGCTCAGGCAAGACAACGCTGGTCAAGGTGATGGTCGGTCTGCTCGACCGCACCGAGGGCTCGTTGAAAGTGGCCGGACGCGACGCGCGCGACTGGGATCGCGCCGCGTATCGCGGACGCATCGGCGTGGTGATGCAGGACGATCAGCTCTTTGTCGGCACGATCGAGGACAACATCAGCTTCTTCGACCCGCAGCACAACGCCGAGCGCGTGCGCGAGTGCGCGCAGCTCGCACGGATTCACGACGACATCGAAGCGATGCCGATGCAGTACAACACGATCGTCGGCAGCATGGGCATCGCGCTGTCGGGCGGCCAGAAGCAGCGCATCCTGCTGGCGCGCGCGCTGTATCGGAAGCCGCAGATACTCTTTCTCGACGAAGCATTCGATCAGCTTGATCTGGCGCGTGAACGTGAAATCACTGAGGGGCTGAAGCACCTGGGCATGGGGCTGGTGATTGTCAGCCACCGCCCCGAGACGGTGCGTGCCGTGGACCGTCTCGTGGCGCTCGGCCTGACGACCGGTTAAGGTCGTACCAGCTCAGCGCTGCGTATCGAAGCGGTAGCGCGATCCCAGTCCGCGACCGCTGAACTGGCGCAGGGTCGCTGCGATCTTTTCGCGGGCCTGGATGAATGGTGACTGGCGCGCGCTACGTCCG
>Ga0209464_10000183_pt1 | contig 21652 bp, 17 predicted proteins | sample DOMMetBare1Fresh_2_FD_187473 | JGI IMG/M metagenome (GOLD analysis project Ga0209464, IMG submission 187473) | Wetland sediment microbial communities from St. Louis River estuary, USA, under dissolved organic matter induced mercury methylation -... | ecosystem: Environmental > Aquatic >...
AATGCGTCGAAAGGATTACCTGATTATCACGACAGTGGCCCGCATTCCCGGTATTCTGATGTCTACGTATGCAGCGGCCGGTTTGATGAATGGCAATATTGCGCAGAGCATTGCGATTTTTGTCATAATCGCCATCATTGCCGGCGTCGCTCTTTTTTTCAAGGATAAGATCATGGCGTTTTGCAATCGGAGGCACCGCTAGGTTTCTCCATCGCGCTCGGTTACGGGAACGTGTCCGATATTACGGTGCTATGTCGTTGGGAAACGACACGCTGACAAAACATGCCGCACTGCCATGCAGTCTGTATTCTAAGATCATGGAAGACATCGGAAAGGCTCCATCATGACTACCGAAACGACAAACAACATGAATCAGACTCCCCAAGAACCGCAGGAGGCTTCGCAGGCCGTTCCGCAGCCGGATACAGCCCAGGCTGCTCCGACGATGCCGGAACCTCAACAGGTTCCAGAGGCCCAGCCTGCCGATCAGGCCCAACCCGGCCCCAAGCCGCCTTACGGGGCCCAACCGGCACCTGGTCCCCAAGGCGCCCCGAACGCCCAACAGATTCCTAATGGGCAAAACGCCTATCAGCAGCAAGTTCCGGGGGGCCAGACTGCCTATCAACAAGCTCCCAATGGGCAGGCGGGGTATCAACAGCAACCGCCGTATCAGCAGTATCAGCAGCCATATTACGCTCAGCCTTATGTGACGACCAAGGATCATGTCGCTGCGGGCTTGCTGGCTCTGTTTCTCGGCGGGTTGGGTATCCACAAATTCTATCTGGGGTACAATACGGCTGGGTTCATCATGCTGGGCGTGGCCATCTTGGGCTCTATCGTCAGTTTCGGTATGGCTGGAGCGGTCGTGTGGGTGATAGGCGTCGTCGAAGGTATCATCTATCTGACGAAAAGCCAGTCCGAGTTCGATGCCCAATATGTGTACAGCAAAAAAGAATGGTTCTAATCTCGGGTCCTCTACGTGCATAACCTTCTTGAAACACTGAAAAGCCGCTTGCAAGGCGGCTTTTTTAGTGAAGCGGGACGGGGCACCCGAGGCATCCGCTAAAATGGATGAAAGGGTACGTGAGTTATTTCGCATACAACATCTTCCAAAGGAGGAAACGCAATGCCCAGCATTACCCGCGACCAGGTGAAGGTTCCTGCAGACGTTCTGCCTGAGGTTCGTGAAACCTATATCGACAATTACATGAAGGCAACGCGTGAGACCGGGCGTCTTATGCTGTTCGCCTGCGACCAGAAGATCGAGCATTTGAACGGCGATTTTTACGGCGATGGCATCGACCTTTCCGACAACGATCCCGAGCATCTGTTCCAGATAGGATCGCAGGGAGTGTGCGGCGTCTTGGCTGCGCAGCGCGGTTTGGTGGCTCGCTATGCGCCCGACTATCCCGAAATCAACTATCTGGTCAAGATGAATTCGAAGACCAACCTGGTCAAGACCAGCCAGGATGATCCGTATTCGCCTCAGCTGCATGAATTGGAAGCCGTTCTGGCCATGCGCGATGCCGGCGTGAATATCGTGGGCTTAGGTTACACCATTTATCTGGGCAGCGAATACGAATCGACGATGATGGCCGAAGCCGGTGAGCTGATCGCCGAGGCGCACGCCAATGGCCTGCTTGTCGTTCTTTGGATTTATCCTCGTGGCAAAGCCGTCACCGACGAAAAAGCCCCCAGTCTGATTGCCGGTGCGGCAGGTGTTGCCCTGTGCTTGGGCTCCGATTTTGTGAAAGTCAATCCTCCCAAGGATGCCGATGGCAAGACCTCCGCTGAAAACCTTGCAATCGCCAGCCAAGCTGCCGGGCGTACCGGTCTGGTGTGTGCGGGCGGTTCTAAGGCATCGGCTGATGAGTTCCTCGGGCATCTCTATGACCAGATTCATATCGGCGGTGCATGCGGCAATGCAACGGGGCGCAATATCCACATGCGCTCGCTGGACGAAGCCGTTCGTCTGACCAAAGCTGTTTCTGCCATTACCCTGGCTGATTACGAAGTGGCTGATGCTCTTGCCGTGTTCAATGGCCAGAAAGATTTTTCCCTCTAGAAAAACGGCGTTTCAATTCTGACTAATGAGATGCTGTTTGCGCATAGGGCCCCGAACCTGTGAGTTCGGGGCCCTATTTTGATTGCGCGGAAGGTTATCTCTAGGCGCCCATACTGCCTTGCGAAGCCTGCATGCGGCTGGAGTCAGGTGCGGTTCCCGGGGCGTTGCTTCCGCTTTGCGGGCCGCCCGTTCCGCTGCCTTGCATCTCTGCCTGGCCTGTCCCTGCGGTTTGCGAGGCCTGGGTGGTTGCCGCCGCATCTGCGGAGCCTGTCGATCCCGATACTGTTCCGCTGCTTGCGTAGCCATACTGGTTTGCCGATGCATTCGAGCCGCCTGTAAGGATGCGATAGGAGCTTCCATTTTGAATCGCGGGGCTGCTAGCCAATACCCAGCTGAAGCTGTTGATTGCTTTGAAGCTGCAGATTACCGTGTTCGAGCTATCGGTGATGGAAACCAAGTCTCCCGCAGAGCCTTGGACGGTGGAGACAACGCTTGCCTGCGTCGAACCACTGCCAAAACTTTGTGCCATACCCGTTGAGCCTAAGGCGAGGATGGTTCCTCCCGTTATTGTGGCAGTGGTGTCGTAATCGAGGGCGCCATTGTCATTCTGTGTTGTTCCCGAGATCAGCACCAGGCCGCCGCTCATAGTCAGGCTTCCGTTCGAATCGATGCTATCCCCGTCTTTGGTGCATACGAGGACGATCTGCCCCCCGCTTATGGTGACCGTGCCCACTTCAGCGGATGCCTCTTGCTGCCCGTTCGCACCGGTATTCTGTTGGGTGCTCGGTAACGTGGATGCGTTTTGCTGGGTATCTGCTGTGGTTGGGGCATCTTGCTGGGCTTGAGGTGCCGAAGAATCACTCTGCTGCATGCGGGGTGCCGTGGGCATCGTGCCTGTCCCTTGGGTTGTCGCGGGGTTGTCTTGGCTGGTCGAGGCCGCATCCTTTGTAGACGCAGTTCCGCCTTCCGAGGCGTTTATCCCGTCATCGTCAGACGCTACGTAGATATCTCCGCCTGAAATCAAGATGCCTTGGCCTTCGATGCCTTCATAGCAGCTTGCCACATGCAGGGTCCCTGATGATATCCACAGGTTGTATTCTCCGTGGACGGCATCGTCTTTTGCGTCGATCGATGTGGAGCCGCCATCGATAAGCAGATCGGTATCGCTGTGCATGGCATCATCGCCGGCTGTGATGTTCAGACTGCCGCCTGATACCCGTATCAGGCGGGTTGCATGTATGCCATCGTCTTGTGCATTGATAGTGAACGTTCCTCCTCCGATGAGCACGAACCCGCAATCGTCATCCGAGTCATTTGTCGTTTTGATTCCGTCTTGGCCGGCGGAGATATTGAATGTGCCGCCGTTTATCTTCACGCAGTCCTTGCCCCGAATGCCGTCGCTTGCTGCTTCGATGGTGTACGATCCTCCGGTAATAACCAGATCGTCTTTACTGTCTATAGCATGCTTGACGGTGGCTTGTACGGTAAGGGATCCGGTCCCATTCAGCGTCAGATCGCTTTTGCTGCATATCGTTGCATTCGGTTCCCCATCATCGCCGGAAAACGTCCACGTACTGCCGTCCGACAGCGCATTCTGCGTGCCGTCGGCCAAGGTGATAAAGGCTTTGTCGCAGCTTTGTATGTAGATGCAGGGGCCGTTGCCGCCTGTGATGGTCACTCCCGCAAGGACGATGTGCACTTTGGCCGAGTCATCCGCAGTGACGAGAATCTGACCGTTCGAAAGAGAGCCGCTTACTACATAGGTGCCTTCGCTTGCAATGGTCACCGTATCGCCAGATATCGTAGCCCCATTGCCGGTAACTGTGGTTCCTTCATCGCCCAAGGTTATGGTAGTTGCGCTTGCGGAATCGTAGTCGGTGGCAGTATCGCGATTGGAGAAATCGAAGTCCATGCCTGCCATATCCGCCGATATAACGGTGTCGATGCTGCTGCCTGTCGATGAGTTTGACGATGCGGTGGTTCCGTCGGTGGATAGTGATGAGCATCCGATGGCAGTAGCCAGAAGAGTGCAGGCCAATCCTATGGCAATCAACACCTGGAAGGGCGCTATGCCGATGGAGCGGCGCCTTGCATGCATGCAATGACGATGGGCAATCATAGCTTCTCCTTGTCTATGACGGGGCGGCCGCATTGTACGGTAAGGTTTCCGTTGCGGCAGCGAATGGCATCGAGCAGGGTCTTTTCGGATTTCGGATTCTTTAGAGTGATGAGGTATTCAAGTTGGTAAAGACTGCCCATATTGGTTGTCTTTGCATTGACGAGTTCGTTCTTGCCGGTAAACCGTTCGAAGAGGTCATCGAATACTTCGCAATAATCTAGATCTTCGGGAATGGTGACCTTCAAGGTTTTCTCGCTGCTGTTTTCCAGCGTGCCTCCGAGAGGGGAGAGCACAAAAACGATGTTTGCTATTCCGACAATTGCCGTAAAGAGTATGGCGAGCGTCAGATATCCCATGCCGGTTGCCAAACCGACAGCCATAGCCAAGAACACCGCACCTATATCCTTCGCGCTTCCGGGGATGCTGCGGAAGCGAACAAGGTTGAACACGCCCATGACGGCGATTCCGGCACCGAGATTGCCATTGACCAGGGCAATCACCATCTGCACGATGATAGGTAGAAGGGCGAGCGTTACCACGAAGTTTTTCGAATATTCATGCTTGAACATGTAGATGAAGGCGATGGCGATTCCCAGTGCAAGCGATGCGATCGAGCACAAGAGAAATCCGCCGCCAGAAAGCGCGATGGTAGATGAATCGGTGACGAGCACCGTCGAAAACAGGCTATCGAACACAGTTCTTTCCTTTCAGAGGCTCGACCGAGGCGCAGCCAAGCGATGTATAGGGGTCGAATCGAAAATCCCGGGAAGGTTCCGTATGCGATACGTGGCATCCAGGGACCATTCGATACCGTGATGTCTGGGTGATGCGGGATTCCATGTAGGCAGTCCCGTATTTCGAGCAAGCAACGGGATAGGCGTGCAGCGAGCAGAGTGCTTGGGAAAGCCAGAGCGGATAGGTTTCCAGGCATTTCGTCTCCATGATGATCATTCCTTCGGGAAGCAGGCGTTTGCCTTCGAACCCCTTGTTGAACGACAGGTTGTCTGCTCTCCAACGTGGATCGATATCGAACGTGATGCGAATGTCATCTTCTTTGCCGTGCAATGCGAGCCGCTTCACGATGATCATCATGGAAGGGTGCAGGCCGGAATGGCGCGATCTGCACACATCGATTTCGCGCGCGATCTGCAATGCTTTGCTTCCGGTTCCTTCATGGCGCAGCCTCTCATCGGCGAGGGGGAATCTCATTGTTGCATCGCCGTATGGCATGCCTTCCATATAAGCTTCGGCGGCTGCTGCGGTCATGGGAACCCGGCGTTTGTAGACGATGCCTTTGAATTTTTTCTTCAGCTCGACGAATAAGGCATCGCCTGGCGCGGGTTCCCCATATGCCCGAATACGAAGCTTCTCTCGGTACAGGGGTTTTTCCATGGTCCTGTTCACCATGCTGTCATCGGGGGTGTCGTAATACAGGCTCGATATCATGCCCTTGCCGAATTCGTCATATTCAAGGCGATTGCCGATTGCGCGCATCAGAGCAAAATATGCCTCTGAATCCAGCATGTACTTTTGCTCCGTGCGCTCGAACACGCCTTGTATAATTGGTTTTGCCTGTCCATCAGCCTTACAGCTGGGTTGCGGGCTCATAGTTGCCGTATCCATATGCCTTCCTTTGCCTCGACATCGGAGAAGACGATAAGGTGTGCAGCTTAAAAGGAACTGAAATGATAGAAGGCGGCGGTATATGCTTTCAGTTTCATTTCAGCGAACTTGGTAGAATGGGCATGTGCATTCCCGAACGCGTTCATATGCGTGCGACGATGGAAGAAGGCTTGCTTATGCAGGTTCTAGTAGTCGAAGACGACGTGCGCCTTGCCGAGGCGCTTGCCACTATCTTGCAAAACAACAAATACAAAGTCGATGTGGTGCATGATGGCGCTGAAGGGCTGGCCTATGCTCAAAGCGAGATATACGATGTGGTGGTACTCGATGTGATGCTGCCCAAGATGAACGGATTCGAAGTAGTATCCGAGCTGCGGCGAAATAAAATCGGGGTTCCCGTGCTGATGCTGACTGCGCGTGATTCGCTGGGGGATAAGGTCGGCGGGCTCGACAGCGGTGCCGATGACTATATGACCAAGCCGTTTGCACCCGCCGAGCTGCTCGCCCGTCTGCGGTCCCTATCTCGCCGGCAGGGTGAGATGCTTTTCGAGACGCTCGAGTTCGGCGATGCTCGGTTGAACTTGGAAAGCTGCGAGCTTTCTACAGATGCCAAGTGCATTCACTTGGGTTTCAAAGAGTTTTCCATTATGAAGATACTGATGAGCAATCCGACGCGCGTTACGTCGAAGGATATGCTCATCAGCAAAGTATGGGGCGTTGATTCGGCTGTGGAGGACAACAACGTCGAAGCCTACATATCGTTTCTGCGCAAGAAGCTCGATTTTGTTGGATCGACCGTCAAAATAGTCACCTTGCGCAAAGTGGGGTATCGGCTGAAATGGGAGAATCCGGATGAGGAGATACCCGATGCATCGTAACCCATCGGTTTTGACGAAATTCCGCCACAAGTTCATCTTCACTAACATGCTGTTCGTCATCATCGTGCTGGCGGTGGTGTTCGCAGTGGTCGGCGTCGTCAATTTCAACCAGCGGGTTGAAGATATATATGCGGCCTTGGACCATCGTATCATGATGATCCAGGATTCGGACGGGCATGCTGCTTCGGCCAATGGAATGCAGGTGCCGTTTTCAAACGGGCAGAGCGGGAAAACGAAAGAAATGGCCAAGCGAGAAAGCGGAGATGATCAGTTCATTGCTACTTCGTCGTATCTGGTTTCAAGCGATGGCACGGTGCAGACGGTAATCGATGATTCTCTTTCGCTTGATTCCGACACGCTTGCTTCGACCATCGGAACCGCCTTGCAGGAAGAATCTCAGGCGAACGGTAAGGATGTGCATGATCATATTTCGACTCTCAACCTGTATTACCAGGTAAAGGATGTTGGAGACGGGTATATCGTGGCCCTGTCGTCGGGCAATTATATTGACCAGAGCATGCTATCCTTAAGTGCAACCTTGGCTGTGGTCGACCTTGCTGCTCTGGCGGCCTTCTTTTTCATAAGCTTGTTTCTCGCACGCTGGGCTTTGCGCCCGGTTGAGCGGGCTTGGGAGCAGCAGCAGCAGTTCGTAGCCGATGCCAGCCATGAGCTGAAAACGCCTTTGACGGTCATTATGGCAAATAATTCGATTCTCATGTCCCAACCAGAAGCCACCGTCGAATCCCAAATGCAGTGGATGGAGAGCACTGAAATCGAAGCTCATTCAATGCAAGGGCTCATTAACGACATGCTCTACCTTGCCCAGCCCGAAAGCAGCGAGCGCTCGGTATGCTTCTCCTCGGTCGACTTTTCGGATATCGTGCAAAGTTCGGTACTGCAATTCGAATCGGTTGCCTTCGAGCGGGGCATTGTCATCGACGATGCGATCGAAGGCGGGATTTCTATAGAAGGAGATGCGCCGCGCCTGCAGCGCCTTGCCTCCACGCTTATGGACAACGCGTGCAAATACGTAGATGAATCAGGGCGTGTTTCGGTCTCGCTCAGCCGAGCTGGTGCTATGTGCCGGTTTTCGGTAGCGAATACCGGACCGGTTGTCGATGCTGAAGACCTGCCGCATCTGTTCGATCGCTTCTATCGCACGGACAAGGCGCGCACGAGAGGAGAAGGCGGCTTTGGCCTGGGGCTCTCCATCGCAAAGAGCGTTGTGGACGAACATGGCGGCAGTATTTCCGCACAGAGCAATCCTGCAATAGGCACGATTTTCACCGTTTCGCTGCCTTTGGAGAAGGAATGAACGTGCGACGATTCGGTGCAGTTGTCAATTTCGCATTATGAAGGTTCCTGCGTGCAGGTATATTCGAACTAGTTGTGTCAAGGGAGAAAGATTGCACGTTGGTTCTGAAAACTGGAAACCGGTTTCCGTACGTATTCACGCATTTTAAATGGTCGTATCTCGGCATCTTCGCACCGCAGGTGTGGATCTACTGCGTGCTGCATCGCACGGATGTCGATTACGGCCCAGTGGATATCTATGCGGTTGCCTATCTTTCTATAGCGGTCGGCATGCTGGCGTTCATTGTCCTATGGCGCTTCGCCCCTAACATTTCTGCACGTTTTCTCAAATGGCCGCCTGCCATAGGTGCGGCGGCGGTGACGTTTCTATTCGTATTCCCCTCGGGGTTGTCGCAAGAGCTTCCTTTGCTTGCGGCTATTGTCGGGGGATTTTCCATAGCTTGGATGTACTTGGCGTGGGCCCCTTTCTATGCCAAGCTCGATATTCGCAATGCAGTCGCTTGCGTTTTCGGCGCAATGGCCGTAGGGTGCGCTTTGAAGGTGTGGATCGATTTGACACCGCCGTTTCCAGCTACGTTCATCCTCTCTATCCTGCCCATACTCTCTCCTTTGATGCTGGGGGTGGCTCAGCGCGAACAGCCTCCGGTCGATGTCGCTCCGCAGATAGTCTTCGATTCGGCGCGCGGATCGATTCCCTATATGATTCTGCTGGGAGTCGGTGTCTGCAGTTTTATCATCGGTGTATCGCCTATGGTTGCTCCGTCTGTCGAATACGGTCCGCTTGAGCTCACGACTGTCGTCCACCATGGTGTTGAAGTGCTGGTGGCGGGCATGGCGCTTTGGTGGGTCTTCTGCTTTAACGGCAAGCTTCATTTCACCAACCTATGGCGTACCATTCTCCTGATAACGGCTACGGGGTTATTCCTGCTTCCGAATATCGGGTCGCAGTGGTCGGGATGGGCTTTGATCATGATAGCGATTGCCCAATCCCTCATGGTCGCCTTGCTGTGGGCTATGCTGTCGGATGCATCTCATCACAGTTCTGCGTCGCCCTACGTCATCTTCGGATTTGCTTGGACTGTCTACGCGTTGTCGCTCTCCATAGGCAATTACTTCGGGCAGTTGATCGCGAACGAGTCGAACAGCTCGTTCCTCATTGCCTTTCTCACCTATGCCCTTACCTTGGCGGCGGTATTTGCTTTGAACGAGCGCAATTTCATCGAGAGCCGTATGTTTGCTGATTTGGACATGCCCGCTGCCGAGCGTTCGATGTATGACAGCATCGATGAAGGATGTACGGCTTTGGGAAAGCGCTACGGTCTGACTGACCGCGAAGTGGAAATCGTCGAACTGCTCTGCAAAGGGCGGTCGAAGAGCTATATTGCCGAAACGCTGTTCATATCTGAGAATACGGTTCGCAGTCATTCGCGGCATATCTACCAGAAGCTTGATGTCCATAGCAAGCAAGAAATCATGGACATGCTTTCCGACATGGGAAGATAGTAAAAAGAAGACCCGTCCGCATGTAGTAAGCGGGACGGGTCTTCTTTTGTTTTTCGTGGTGCCCGGGGCGAGAGTCGAACTCGCACGTCTTTCGACAATGGTTTTTGAGACCACCGCGTCTGCCATTCCGCCACCCGGGCGCGATTAAAGATTATAACCGATGAAAAAAGGCGCGCCAAGGGTACAATAGAATCACATATTACATACGGAAGCGCCGTCCGGTCAGGTTGGCTGAAAGGAAGGGAAGCTACTATGGTTGACGAAGCTCTGCTGAAGGAACTTGATGAATATATCGATGCGAACTGGAACCAGGTCGTGCAGGACATCACAACGCTCGTGCGCATCGAAAGCGTCGAGGATATGGCCCATGGGGCCGAAGGTGCTCCATACGGTCCGGGACCCAAAAAGGCGCTGAGCGCGGCTCTGGATATATGCCGAGGCTATGGTTTCGATGCGCATGATTGCGAAGGATATGTCGGTTATGCCGATTGGAAGGGTGCAAGCGACACCCAGGTAGGTATTATCGGTCATCTGGATGTCGTGCCCCTCGGTACGGGCTGGAGCGTCGATCCCCTTGACGTGACCCGTAGGGACGGGTATCTGATGGGTCGGGGCACGTCCGACGATAAAGGGCCGCTCATGGCCTCTATCCATGCGGCACGTTTCTGGAAGCAGCGCGGAACCTCCTTTCCTTACACTCTCCGTTTTATCCTCGGCGCGAACGAAGAGACCGGATTACGCGATGTGAAGTACTACCGGAATCGATTCGCCGATCCTGCCGTGTTGTTTACACCCGATGTGGCCTTCCCCGTGTGCTACGGGGAAAAAGGCGGGTACGATGCGACGTTCACCAGCGCTCCTATGGAAGACGGCAATATCGTTGATTTCGAAGGAGGTCTGGCTGTCAATGCTGTTCCCGGTACGGCTCGCGTGGTAGTGAAGGCCGATGCATCGCTTCTGCCCGCTGCCGACCGCATTGCAGTGAGCCAAAAAGGCGACTATGCCATTATCCAGGCCATGGGCGTGCAATCCCACGCGGCTTATCCCCAAGGAGGATTGAGCGCCATCCATATAGCAGTTCGTTATCTGCTTGAAAACGACTTAGGCACGCAAGCTGAAGCCGACTGGCTCCGTTTCCTGGAAACGCTCATTTCCACATCTGACGGAAGCGGCGTGGGATTGCAATCATGTGCTGGCGGGTTCGATGCGTTGACGATGGTGGGGGGTATGATCAGAAAGATCGATGATCGTTTCGTCCAGACGATCGATATTCGATTTACGCCGGCGACATCTCCCGAGGATATCGAGCGCGCGTTGCGCATGGCGGCCGACAATGCCGGCGTCTCTTTTGCCTGCGATCTGTGCCGTCCGGTGTTTCTGATGGATAGGGAGTCTCCGTTCGTGCAGGCATTGCTGTCAAGTTACCGCGATATAACCGGTGATATGCAGGAGCCTTTTACGCTTGGGGGAGCCACGTATGCCCGTGAATTCACGACTGCTGCCGGATTCGGTGCCGATGTGTTCGGAAGCGAACGGCCCAAGGGTATAGGGGCCATGCATGCCGTCGATGAAGGCATGTCGGAAGAAATGCTGAAGAACGCCTTCAAAGTCTATGCTTTGGCTATCGGCCGGTTGATGGAGCTCGACCTGTAGAGGCTTTGCGCGCAGGGGCTTCTCAGTCGTTCAGACGGGCTGGATCGAACTGGTCGATCAAGTCGAGAAGCTCCTGTTTTTTATGGATGGCAAGCTTGCTGTAAATGCGCTTGCTGTGCGTGCGGATAGTATTTTCCGATACCACCAATTCCTCGGCGATTCTCACAACGCTGTTTCCCCGGGCGATGAGTTCCATGACTTCCGCCTCGCGGGCGGAAAGACGGTAGTGCTGTTGCAGCAGCGCGCATTGCTTCGATATCCGATCGCGGTACTGCCGGTCGACGATTTTGCGGCTGGGATAGTCTTCCTTAATGCGAGGCGCATTCAAAGCGACGAGCTCGATGTCTTCGGGATTGGGTCCGCGTGCGGCCGAAGCCTGATGAAAGCCGCCCAAACCGATGAAATACATGATTCCCAGAAGGTACAGGGCGAACAGCGATACGGCGGCGATAGGTTGCAAGCCCATTACCCCGAGCCTTTCGACAAAGGTTCCGCCGATGAATCCGATGTCATGCAGCGCATACACGATGACTCCCAGAAAACCGTATACGAAAACAGGATTGATGCCCCTGTCGCGCGATGCCTGCGCGCATTGGATCATCATCAACACGATGGCACAGCTGTAGGCGGCATAGATGAGGCTGGTAAACGCCGTGCCGAAGAGTCCCTGCAGAAACGAGAGCAACAAAAATCCTGTGGTGACGAAGGGGAAGAATACCCGGTACGCGACGGCGATGTTGATGCGAAGATTCTTGTACTGCCAAGCGAACAACAGGGCGATGGCCAGAACGAAAGATGCCGCCATCGACATGACGTTGACAAGCGCTCCGGCTCCCGGGTCGCCTATTGCCAACGAGCGCATGATGCCGCTGCAGAATCCCAATGCTCCGATGCACAGGGCGCTCCGCCAGTAGTCATGGAAGACGCGTCGGTATACGGCAGGATGCTTGCGCGGTGTATCTTCGAACATAGGTTGGTCGAGATTGATCGTGCGGCTTTGCAATACGATGCAAAGCCCGAACAACGGCATGAAGACCGTCGGTATGAGGAATGCGGTAACGGCGACGGGAATAGCGTACAGCGCAAAATACAGAATGGCGCCGTAGGCAGTTCCCAGAATGAGGTCATGGTTGCCCCGGTCAGCATCTTGGCTTGCAAACAGCCGTTGCCAGAGCATATAGAAGCCCGCCGAACCCACGCCTAGAAGGGCACCCCCTGCAATCGCCAGCCCGAGAGCATATTCGGGAAGGTAGATGCCGATGATGAGCGCACACCATCCGAAGAAATAAGGAAGCGCTGCCGCTGGCACCAGAAACCGTCGGGTTGGGCCCGGTTTGTAATACACGCCCCATATGCTTGCGAAGTAGCTGAGCATGAACACGACCGATTGCGCCACGAAGAAGGCGAAGAGGATTTCGGGGGTTTGGAATCCCGAAGGCAAGAACGGGAAGACACCGCCCCAGACACCCGCGGCATTGATGGCCTGGAAAAGCGCATAGCCCCATACTTCGACATTGGGCCTAAGAGCTGCTATGTAATGGGATCGTCCCGTCGCTCTCGACCTCCCGTCCTTAGTGCGACTGTGTTCTGGCTATATCCTTATACTACTGCGAGCATTGTTATGAAACAGTTGAGATGCTCTATGGGTATTATGCCGCAGGTTGTCTCTATGCGGGGGCACAGTCACCATAGCCCACAGGCTTTTGAACAGGTATTTGAAAAAATGCACATGTTTTATGTGACAGGCTGCCCTGTGCGCGGACGTACATTCTGCCCATGGCCCGGGCCGTTTCGGGCCTTCGTCGGACACGATGGCGAACGGCAGCTGTCGTATCGGCGATCTACGGGAAGCAAAGATTTCGAAGAAGAGATGAAGGGGGAATATATGTCAGAGAAGAACCTGAGTCGTCGGTCGTTCATTAAGACGACAGGCGCGTTGGGGGCTTTGGCCGTCGCCGGCGGAAGCGTCGCTGCGACCGATTCCTTATTCGGATACGGGGTGCCCCAAGCGCATGCCGCAGCCGATGAAAAAACAGTATGGAGCCATTGCAACGTCAACTGCGGAGGTCGTTGTGTATTTCAAATGCATGTGACCGATGGTGAAATCGCCTATTTCGAAAGCGACAACACAGGCGACGACAATCTTCAATCGCGTGCCTGTCTGCGCGGTCGTTCCATGCGCCGTTGGGTGAATAGTCCCGACCGTCTGCAATACCCCATGAAGCGTGTGGGAAAGCGTGGCGAAGGCAAGTTCGAGCGCATCAGCTGGGATGAAGCTATCGATACGATTTCCCAGAAGCTGAAGGGAACGATCGACAAGTACGGCAACGAAGCCGTATACATCAACTACGCTACGGGTATGTACGCGGTTACGGGACGATGCACCGAGCGCTTCATGAACCTTGTCGGCGGCAATCTGGGCATGTACGGCAGCTACTCGACTGCACAGCTGACGACCGCCCTGCCGTTCACCTATGGCGACAAGAACTATAGCGATGCATCCGCGCTTACCGAAGCATGCAACGCCGGTTTGCTCGTGATGTTCGGCAACAGTCCTGCAGAAACTCGCATGGGCGGGGCCAACACCACCTACGACCTTGAAAAAGTGCGCGAGGCGGGCACCAGGATCGTCAATATAGACTACCGCCTGAATGAAAGTGCTGCCGGGCATGCCGATGAATGGCTGCCTATTCGCCCTGGCACCGATGCTGCTCTTTGTTCTGCCATCGCCTACGAGCTGATCAAGAACGACAAGGTCGATATCGACTTCCTGCACAAGTACTGCGTCGGATACGACGAGGAGACGTTGCCTGATTCCGCAAAGGGTCAGCACGCGTCCTACAAGGATTACATTATGGGGCAGGGTGCCGATGGCACGGCGAAGACCGCCGAATGGGCATCGCCTATCACGCAGATCCCGGTCAATACGATCAAGAAGCTTGCCCAGGATATCGCCAACGCCAAACCGTGCTATATCTGCCAAGGGTGGGGTCCCCAGCGCCATGCCAACGGCGAGTTGGAGTGCCGCGCAATCGCTATGCTGCCTATCCTGACTGGCAATGTCGGACTTCCTGGCACGAACCCCGGTATGCGCGAGGGCAGCGTGGCCGCATTGGTAAGCGACATTTCCAAGGGCACTAACCCTGTAAAGACCATGATTTCATGCTTCATGTGGACGGATGCCATCGATCATGGCGACCAGATGACGGCGACGCATGACGGCGTGCGCGGCAAGGACAAGCTGTCGACGGGCATCAAGTTCCTGTGGAATTATGCTGGTAACTGCTTGACCAATCAGCATGGCCAGATCAACCGCACGCACGAGATCCTCACTGACGAGGCCAAATGCGAGTTCATCGTTGTCTCCGATACGGTCATGACCGACTCTGCCAAGTATGCCGATATCCTTCTTCCGGATGTCATGAGGACCGAACAGGTCTCCATGTCGACGAATGGGTATTCCGAAAACTACTACGGTGTCATCTTCGGACAGAAGGCGCGCGATCCCAAATTCGAGTGCAAGACCAGCTACGATTTCTTTGCGGAAATGGCTGATCGCTTCGGCGTCAAGGACAAGTACACCGAAGGCCGCACGCAGGAAGAGTGGATCAAGTACCTGTATGGTCAAGGTGCCGCTAAGGGCAAGGCCAAGGGATTCAACATGCCCTCCTATGATGAGGGCGTTGCAATGGGTGTGTGGAAACATGAACCCGACAGCGTTATCGGCTTGAAGAAATTCAGGGACGATCCGGTTGCCAATGCGCTTTCCACTCCTTCGGGCAAGATTGAAATATACTCTGCAAAGCTTGCCGACATGAAGAAGACATGGCAGTTCGACGATGCACGCGACTTTCTGGACCCCCTGCCAATCTATGCACCGGGCTATATCAGCTATGAGGACACGACGGATGAATTCCCTCTGGTCGTTGCCGGCTTCCATCATAAGAGCAGGACGCATTCCTCCTTCGGCTTCATCGATGTTCTGGAGCAGGCTGCCCCGCAAGAAGTCTGGATCAACCCGGTTGATGCCGCTCCGCGCGGTATTTCCGCAGGCGATCTGTGCCGTGTAAAGAATCAGAACGGTGAAATCGAGATTCGTGCGAAGGTCACGAGCCGTATCATTCCCGGTATTGTCGCAGTTCCGCAGGGAGCTTGGCATGATGCCGACATGAATGGCGACAAGGTCGATAAGGGCGGATGCATCAACACCCTCACCACGATTCATCCTTCGCCGCTCGCAAAGGGCAACGCTGTTCATAACAATATCGGTCAAATCGTGAAGGCTTAAGGAGGTGCCGACGATGACCCAGTACGCTTTTTCTTTCGATGGCACCCGCTGCACGGGGTGCAAGACATGCGAACTCGCATGTAAGGACTATAAGGATTTGAGCAAGGATTTCGCTTACCGCAAGATTTTCGAATACAGCGGTGGAGCCTGTGTTCTCGATTCTGCCGGAATGGTCGATTCGAGCACGTATGTCTACTATATATCGATGTCGTGCAATCATTGCGACAACCCGGCGTGCACCAAGGTCTGCCCGACGGGGGCTATGCATAAGGATTCTGCTTCAGGATTGGTTTCGGTCGATACGACGAAGTGCATCGGATGCGGATACTGCCACATGGCATGCCCTTACGATGCGCCGAAAGTCGATCGTGAAAAAGGCCACTCTGTGAAATGCGATGGATGCATGGATCGTGTAGCCGAGGGCAAGCGTCCGATTTGCGTCGAGGCATGCCCGCTCCGAGCATTGGATTTCGGTCCCGTCGAGGCCATGAAGGCCAAGCAGTCGTTCTCACAGGCCGACATCGCGCCTTTGCCGAGCAAATCCTATACCGATCCTAATTTCTTCATCAAAGCATGCGATGACGCCAAACCTGCCGGATCGGTTGACGGCCTGGTCATGAATCCTCTGGAGGTGCAGTAACTATGGAATTGGCTCTGCAAGAATTGCCTTTGGCGGTCTTCACCACCTTGGCTCCTATCGGCGCTGGTGCCTTCGTGTTCTTGGCTCTGGCGTTCGCACTGAAAGAATTCTCGGCCGAACAGCTGAAGAAGATAGATGTATTGACGGTTGTTCCGCTGATCCTGGTCGTAATCGGTTTTGCCGCTGCTTTCATTCATCTGGCAAATCCGCTGCATGCACCATGGGCTTTGAGCGGCATCGGCGCGTCTCCTTTGTCCAATGAAATTGCGGTCGGCAGCCTGTTCGTCGTCGTGTCGGTTGTGTATTGGATCCTCGCCCGTATGGGCAAGCTCGACAACGGCGCGCGCAAGCCGTACGCCATCGTTCTGGCTGTTCTGGCCGTGGTGTTCGCGTGCTTCACTGGTTTGGCTTACTACGTCGACACCATCGCCTCGTGGGCTACCATCGCGCTTCCCGTGAGCATCATCGGTTTCTCGCTTGCAGGCGGCACGCTTCTCGGATCGCTGATTGCGTCCTGCGCGTGCGGCGACGAGAACGGCATGCCGGAAATCGGCAAATCTGCGATAGCGCTTCTTGTTGTCGGAGCCGTTTTGGGAATCATCGGCGCTTGCGGCCAGTATGCTGTCGCTGCAGGGGTTCTTACTCCCATGACGAACGGCGCCGCAATGGCAGCGGCTGTGACCGGCTATCTGGTAGCCGCTGTCGTGCTGCTCGTCATCGGTGCTGCCGCCGGTATCTACGCCCTGGCGAAGGGCTTCAAAACAGGTGCGCTGGTCAGCGGATTCGTACTGATCATCGTGGCTGTGTTCATTGCAAGGCTCGTGTTCTACGCATTGCGGATTTCTGTAGGGCTCTAGCCTTTCCGCAGAGCGAGCATAGGGTAATCGGGCGGAGTGCGCTACAATGTCGGCGCACTCCGTCTTTAGGATAGGGGGTCTTTTGTGAACGAGAAACTGCATGACAGCGCATATCGGGACAACATCGCTTTGGCGGGGGATGTGCTCGGTCCCCTTTTTCTGGACGATCCCGGCCAAAATGCTGCGGTCGCGCCATTGCTGCAGGCCTTGGGTTCGGGCCGGGCTGATGCTTTCGCCGATGAGTGGCCGTTTGCTGATCAAGATGATGCTCATTCGGCTTTTCAGATGATGTGCGAAGACGTAGTCGACGGCGGGCTGTCGGATGAAGGCGTATGGGAATACCGGCGCCTGTTCGTGGGGCCCAATCCTATGCCCGTCCCTCCATGGGGGTCGGTATATACCGATCGCGAGCAGGTCATCTTCGGTGTTTCCACGATAAGACTGCAGCGTTGGATGGGGGAACAGGGCATTGCCCGGCAAGATGACGAGAAGACGCCTGAAGACCACATAGGCTTCATGCTGCTGCTTCTCTCTTGGATTGCGCAGCATAAACCTGAAGTGTTGGAAGAATATCTTCGCGTCCATCTGCTCACATGGTCTTCTCATTTTCTCATAGAGCTCGAGAAAGCGGCGAATCGGCCATTCTATCAGGGGCTGGCGCGGCTTACGCGTGCGACGCTCGAGGGGATGCAGGAAGATTTGAACATCATTGTGGAATATCCTCGGTATTATCGATGATGGGTTTGGCAACAGCTCTGAGCGAGGTGACGCTCGTTCTTTTCACGACGCTTGCGCCGAGCGGCGCTGTTGCCTTCGCCATCATCGCCGTGCTTATTGCGTGCGGGCATTGCGATGGCGAGCGGTGCTTTCGGGCTAAGCAGTTTTTGGCCGTTCCGCTGGTAACGACTATGGCCGGCCTTATTGCTTCGGCAACCCACTTGGGAAATCCGGCCAATGCCCTGTACGTTTTCATGGGGGTAGGGCGCAGCCCCCTTTCGAACGAGGTTTTTTCCGCCGTGGTTTTCCTAGGGCTGGCAGGTTCGTACTGGCTGTATTCGTTTACCCAGGTAAAAAGGCCTGTGTTGGAACGAATTTGGCTTGTTGCGGCAGCTGTTGCGGCTGTCGTCTTCCTCGACCAGGTTTCGCTTGCCTATTCGGTCGAAACGATTATCACGTGGGATTCGCCGCTCATGCCCCTTTCTCTCTGGCTGAATGCTCTGATAGGAGGGCCTTTGTTGGCGCTCTGCTCTTTAAGGGCTGCCGACCGAAGGTTTGTCCCCGGGCGGTTCTGGAACGGTCTCTGTTTGGTGTCTGCAGTGGCCTTGGCCGGCAATCTGATCGTGCTGACCCTGTATGGCGGTGAATTGTCCGGTATGCGCAATTCATTGGCAACGGCTTTAGATCTGGCTCCGTTCTATCCGGCTCTGGTTGCATACGGCATCCTGATTGCCGCCGGTATCGTCTTGATGTACGCGGCTAATCCAGCAGGTTTGTTGCTGCGGCGATGCAAGATGCATGGGCATGACCGCAAGGCGCCTAGTTTGAAAGCAGCCGAATTGCGGACGCTCTATTGCTGCATCGCCTCCTGCGTTCTGGTCCTTTTGGGCATATTTGTCATTCGCTTTGTCTTCTATATGCTTCATATGACTGCAGGATTGGCAATTTAGGGTTACATCCAAGTGGGTCTTCTTCTGTGTCGATATTGCATAGCAAGGGCGTTCCCTCTATGTGTTTCACGGGCGTTTCAGGTAAAAATGACATAATAAAGTTCATTCGTATACAAGAAAGCCGGTTATCCTTGATACAATTTCAAGGAATACAATTCCGATGAGAGCTGAAACCATGTCACATAAACAGGGGAAAATCGGTAAGCATGGCATATCGAATGGGGCCAAAGATCGGCCTCAGGATACTTCTTCGGCTTCTGTGCCCGAACCCATTCATGTTCCTGACGAGCCTTCGGCCCAGCCCGTTCAATCGACCATCGTCATGTCGCCTATCGGCAAAGCGCATCGTGCACCAACCGTCTCTCCCTCGCCTGTCTATGCTGCTTCGGCATCGGATCGTCCTGCAGGATACGGCGGAGTCAATCAAGCTCACCCCTTGAAGAGCGGTTTTGAAAACGGGTCATGGAATCCCGAGGCGGCTCAACAGGCGCCTAAGAGCAAGCGCCCATTGATCATTGCCATCGCTTGTTTGGTGGCAGCGCTTCTGGCTGTCTATTTCGGCGGCGTAGTGTTCTTTATGGGGCATTTCTATCCTGGGACTATGCTGGGCGGTGCCGATATTTCCCTTAAATCGTCTGCTGAAGCAAGTTCTATTGCTCAATCTACGGGAGACAAGTATTCCATTACCGTATCGGGAGACGGGGCGAGCTTTACGGTGTCTGCCAAAGATGCAGGCATGCAAGTTGACGGCTCGTCCGTCGTTGCCCAGGCCCTTGCGGCCAATTCGGCTTGGAAATGGCCTTTCGAAATAGCCAGCAAGCACGATATAACTTCGTTTTTGGTAGCCGGATACAACTCCAATGGGCTTGAAAAAGTAGTGAAAACCAATGTCGAGGCGTTCAACCAGACGGCTGCCGATCCGGTAAACGCAACGATTGCGTACGCATCTTCGTCCAAGTCATTTGCCGTTCAGGCTGAAAAAGCCGGCACGAAAATCGATGTCGACAAGGTTCTCTCGTTGGTTGACGATGCTATCGTAGATATGAAGAACTCGGTGACGCTCGGTCCTGACCAGCTTATCCAGCCTACGGTTCTAAAGACTGACCCTGCACTTGCAACTGCCTGCAACACGGCCAACACCTATATCAAGGCAAATCTTGACCTTGTCCTGGGAACCACGTCTATTCATGCTGCCACCATAAACGGCGACCAGATATCGCAATGGGTTACGCTTGGCAGCGACATGGGCGTCACATTCGATGAGAATGCAATGAACTCGTGGCTGCAGAAACTGGCAGACAGCTTGAATACGGTAGGGACATCACGCACGTATAAGCGTTCCGACGGTGCTACCTTCACGGTGTCGGGTGGTACGTATGGGTGGCAGATCGATAACGACAGCCTTATCCAGCAAGTGAAAGACGGGATTAAACAAGGTTCTTCAGAAACCATCACGGTTCCTACTATAAGCGAGGGTGCTACCTGGACAGGAGCGGGTGCTCCCGATTGGGGTGCATACGTCGATGTGGACCTGACTACCCAACATGCTCGCTTCTATGATGCTTCGGGTGTATTGAAATGGGAAAGCGATGTTGTAACCGGTACGCCCGACGGGGCCCACGAAACACCTACAGGGGTATGGCAGCTGTTCAAGAAGGAAAGCCCATCGGTGTTAAAAGGCGATATCTCAGTTGCCACAGGTCAGCCGGAATACCAAACCCAGGTTCAATACTGGATGGCCTTTACATATTCGGGGTGCGGGTTGCATGATGCTACCTGGCAATCATCTTTCGGCGGTACCCGTTACAAGGACGGATACGGTTCCCACGGATGCGTCAACCTGCCTCTTTCAGCAGCAGCCGATCTTTACAATCTGGTGAACGTCGGAAACGCCGTCGTCGTCCATTACTGATTTCTCTGCAACGATGCCAGCGGTGGCCCCTTCGCGTGTCCAACAACGCGGAGGGGCCATTGTTCATGTGTGCTTCCAGGCTCTTTAGTTTTGCTTGAAAATCGTTTTTACTTACTTTGCATGACAAAAAAATCAAGCTAGAGCAATATTTCATTAGTTTTTACGATAGGTAAAATCGCAGTTCAAGAGCATAATTTTCTTTGTCTTAAAACGGGTAGGCATGGCAGGCTCTGTTTTGCCTGCATGACATCGTTTCGACGAGTATGCAAAAGAATCCATGAAGGAGGCACTATGAAATTCGGCGGAATCGGCGTTCCCGAACTTCTTATTATCCTAGCCGTCGCACTGTTGATTTTCGGGCCTAAGAATCTTCCTAAATTGGGAAGCGCGCTGGGCAAGACCGTCAAGAACCTGCGTGAGGGCATGGGCGGCGACGCCAATAAAGATGCTGCTGAAATCGAAGAGGCCAAAGCCGATGTCGAGGATGTAGAAGAAGAGCCTGCTGAAGAGCCGGTTAAGAAAGCCGCTCCCAAGAAGACGACAACGGCCAAGAAGACTTCGGCCGCCACGTCTGAAAAGAAAGCCGATCCTGTGGCTTAGGCTTTCGAGACGGTGCACCTCTCAGGGTTTCTGCCCTTCGTAGTGCGCGATAGATGATTTTTCCGGTCCGTGTTGATCATGGACAGTATTCCCTCCCTTGTATGCCGGGGCGCATCGATGCATCAAGCATCATATATGCGTCCCGGCAAATTTTTCATTTTCCGCTGCCAGGCCCTCGTCTGGTACTATGGTGTTGTCAATTGGGCGATGCGGAAAGAAGGCACCATGCCGCAAGGCAATCGCATCATCGAAGACCTGTCATCGCGTCGTATCATTGGATTCGCCTGCAATCAGGGCTTCGTGTTCTTCCTTTTCTACATGGGATTGAACCGTTCTTACACGATAGAGGGTTTTTCCTTCGAGCGAGCAGAATCACTGGGAACCCTGCTGTTCATGGTCGTGGGCTTCGGCATCCTCAAATCGCTTTCGAACCAGCATCGCTCACGCGTTCTTTCCCGACCTCTTCTGTATATCTATGCGGTTGTCATGGCCGCCGCGTCCCTTGCTCCTTTGGTTTTTTCGGATGCTTCGGT
>Ga0209464_10000184_pt1 | contig 21621 bp, 12 predicted proteins | sample DOMMetBare1Fresh_2_FD_187473 | JGI IMG/M metagenome (GOLD analysis project Ga0209464, IMG submission 187473) | Wetland sediment microbial communities from St. Louis River estuary, USA, under dissolved organic matter induced mercury methylation -... | ecosystem: Environmental > Aquatic >...
GTTGCTGCATAGCTGGCAATGAATGCTTGGTTGAATGACCGGTAGAGCGCATGGTCGACGTTTCCCAGCAGGGTGCCGGGATACGAGCAGAGGGAGATAAGGGCGCATAAACATGTGAGCCCCACAATGCACACTATGGTCAAGGTGTCGCGCTTTCCCATACATCCCCTCTAACGCGTTTTCAGTATATCCCGAAATCATTTCGAATCCGTTTGGGAAAAGGCTCCGCATCGTCTTGTTTTAGGGAGTGCAGCCTGGAAAATGGAATGAAGTTTTGGCGTGCGTGATGAAAAAAGCCGAAACACCCCGAGGGGGTCTACCGTCGAAAAGCTGATTTCGTCACCATCTCCCTGTGTACGTGCGAGCGATTGATCGGTCGCATGCATATATAGATTCCAACCGAATGAAGGAGAGGCAATGGGAATCGGGGAGATTACAAGAAGAAGCTTTCTGGCAGGTGCGGTGACGGCAGGAACGTGCGCCGTGCTGGGGGCAACCGGCTGCAGCAGCCCGAAGGGCGGCAAACAGGATAGTGCCGCGAGCGACGACGATTGGGCGCAACGCCTGAACGTGAACATCGCTGCAGTGCTGCCCGGCAACACCAAGGAAAAGGTCGATATCGCGCAGACGAAGGACTGCGACGTGGTCGTCGTGGGCGCCGGATGCTCAGGCACCAACACTGCTGTGCGTGCAGCCGAAAAGGGGCTGCGGGTCATCCTGCTGGAAAAGACCGAGACGATCGGCGGCGCGTCGCTGCGTTCGTCCGGGCCGACCGCTCCGAACAGCAAGTACGAAGCTGCGGCAGGCGTGAAGACCGACACCGACAAGATTATAGACACCTGGGTTGCCGATTCGCACTGGCGCGTCGACGCTGCCGCCATCAGACAGCTGGTGACCACGGCGGGTGAGGCCGTCAATTGGATGAGCGATAACGGTTGGAATTTCGTCTACACGAAGATGTTCACCAAGCTGCCCGACTACGACACGCGCGAGCCTTTGTTCCGCGCCATGTTGAAGAAGTATGTCGAGCCGAAAGGCGAAGTGCTTACAAGCACCACGGCAAAGCACCTGATAGCTGGCGATGATGGTTCGATTACCGGCGTCGTGGCAGTCAATGGGGACCAGGGTATTCAGATCAATGCGAAGGCTGTGGTCATTGCCACGGGCGGTTACGGCGGCAATGCGAACATGGTCAAGACGGCGTTCAATTTCGCCGGTGTGTTGGCGGGCGTTCCCCAGAACGTAGGCGAAGGTTTGGAGATGTCTTGGAAGGCCGGGGCGCAGAAGCCGCAGAATTTCGGGGGCCAGATGCTGCACCAGACGTTGGCGCGTGCAACCGATGCCATACAAAGCAGCTTCGATGCCTTCCCGGCAAAGTACCCCATGATCCTCACCTATATCCCTCATCTGCTGAACGTGGGTTCGAGCGGGGCCCGCTTCCGCAGCGAAGCGTTGGTGCTCAGCCCCGTTCCGGCGGCAAATTCAAGTGTGTACCAGGGGTCGTTTCACTACGTTATCGTGTCGAAGGGCATTATGGATGTATTGGAAAAGCAGGGCCTGAAAGGGTTGGGCGTCACGGTCAGCCCTGGTCTGCCGCCTGCCTACAAGCCGAATTTCGAGCTGGGCGATCCATGGACGAACATCGCCGGTGTCTTCGACAAGATGGTTGAAACCGGTACCGGTTTCAAGGGCGACACGGCTGAGAGCCTGGCGCAGGCGGCTGGTATGGACGCGTCTGTCTTCAGCAAGCAGCTGAGCGATTACGAAGGGTTCTGCACTAGTGGATACGACAAACAGTTTGGCAAGTCACCCGAATACTTGAAGGCGTTGGGGTCGGGGCCGTACTACGCCATCATCGCTGAAGAGAACAGCTTAGGCTCGTGGGGAGGCCTTCTGACCAATACCGATTACCAGGTGTTGGATGACAGCCGCATTCCGCTGAAAGGGCTTTATGCCGTTGGCAACGAAGCAGGCACCAACCTGTACAACGATACCTATGTGGGGTCCGGCTACGCCATGGCCAATACCATTACGTCGGGGTATATCTGCGGTGCGAAATTGGGGAAAGCGCTTTCCTAGCGGTTTGACCGAAAAGATACGTGATCGAAATCCTGAGCGGGGGCAGCCGGTTCGTCGACTGCCCCCGCTTTAACCTTTCATTCCGAAACATGCTGGCAAAGACAAAGGAGTATCATCGGCAGAAAGTTCCAAGTAGCAGCGCGCATTCCGGATATTCCGGGTGCAGCGTAAGGAGGCGGAAATCCCGATGACAGGAACAACTAAACGGAAGGTAGCGGTTATCGGCGTCGGCCACGTGGGGGCGCATTGCGCCTATAGCTTGGCTGTTCAGGGGATATGCGACGAACTGCTGCTCATCGATGCGAATGAAGGCAAGGTGCGCAGCGAGCGCCAGGATTTGTTTGACAGCATCGCCATGCTCGACCATAACGTTGCCGTCGAAATCGGTACGTTTTCCGATGTGGGGGATGCGGACGTCATCGTCAATGCCGTGGGGGATGTGGGCATTCTTGCCGCCCATAACGACCGTCTTGATGAAATGAACTTCACCATTCATGCCGTGAACGGGTATGCGGACAAAATCGTTGCATCCGGCTTCGACGGAGTTATTCTCAACATTACCAATCCATGCGATGTCGTGACGTACCGCATCGCCCAGCTTACAGGCTTGCCGCGAGGCAGGGTGCTGGGAACGGGTACGGGCTTGGACACCTCGCGCCTGATCGGGGCTTTGTCTGCCCAAAGCGGCATTGACCACCGATCCATCACCGGATTCATGCTGGGCGAGCATGGGGCTTCGCAGTTTGCCCCATGGTCCCAGGTGCGTTTCGGCGGCCGTTCGTTGGAATCGCTTGCTGCTGAAGATGCGCGGTTCGATTTCGATCGAGACAATATGCAGCGGGCGGTTATCAACGCGGGGTGGGTGACGTTTTCCGGTAAGCAATGCACGGAATACGGCATTGCGACCACATGCGCGCGCATGGTGGACATTATCCTGCGAGATGAGAAGCGCATCGTTGCTGCCAGCGCCGAACTATGCGGGGAATACGGCGAAACGGGCCTGTTCGTCGGCGTGCCCGTGGTGCTGGGTGCCGCCGGGGTCGAGCGAGTGATCGAATTGGATCTGACCCCTGCCGAGCACGTTCTCTTTGCGCAATGCTGCGCCGACGTCCGCGACAACATGGCTCGTATCCCTTCGATTTTGTAATCGCACAGGCCAGCCGTTCGGTTTGCCCAAGCGGCTGGCCTTTTTCCGGGGACGCAATGATGCGTCCCCGTTCTGTTTGAAGCTATTTCCAGGTAATGGGATTTGCGTACTGGTCCTTCACGTCGGTTCCGAACAGAGTCGATGAAACATGCTCGGCGGCCAGCTTGCCGGAATAGGCGCACCAGCATTGCTTCGATCCTTCGCAGATGCTCACGTCGTAGGAATCGCCTTCCAAGCCTCCCGCATCGCATCCTGCAGCATACATTCCGACGATGGGCTGGTCGTTTTGGTCGACGACTTGGGCGCAGTCGTTTACCAGCAATCCGCCTACCGTAGTGAAAACGCCGGGCTGCAGCTCGAAAGCGTAATACGGGCCGTCTGCGTCGTTCAGAGGCAGCAGGAATTCGGCCGGTTTGCTGAACTCTTCATCGACGCCGGTCGCGCAATAGCCGTTGTAGTCTTTGATGCTTGCGGCCAGCTTGCTCGGATCGAGATCCGCCTTCTGGGCCAGTTCGGCTACGGTACTTGCGGTCCACATGTACTTATTGTCTGCTTTCACCTGGGCATTGTACTCATCCCACATGCTCGATCCGGTGGCCGATCCGTCCAGCTTCGTACCGTCGAGGATATAGGCGCCGCATCCGTAGATGCAGCCTTTGGTGACAAATGAATCCATCTGGGCTTTCGTCAGTATGGAGACGACACGTTTCTGGGCCGACTGGCCGTTGCCCGAGAACGAGAAGTTGCGTTCGGCGTACTCTTCGTCGATGAACCGCTCGGCATTTTCGTTGACCCAGAACAAGGGTTGAAACGCCGTCGCGCAGTACAGTTCGCCACCATAGACCAGGCCGGGCAGGCATCCGCCGTACCACATGGCTGCTCCGGGATAGCGGCAGAGCTTCGCGTTGTTGTCGCGCCCCATCGTAATGCCATCGCCGCTGCGGTGTCCTAGGCCGTCAGACTGGTACTGCCCTTGGCCGAAGCCCACGAATTCCTGGAACAACTGGCCGTTGTCGGCGTATCCGCCGCACGCATACACCGCTGCTTTGGTCGATATCTCGGTGCATGATTTCGAATTGACGTCGCGGATGATCACCGATGCCACGGCGCCGTTGCTATCGAGCGTGGTCTTGAATGCTTCGTTATTGAAATACATGGTGATGTGGTCGGCGTATTTCTGCGTGCACAGATCGCTCCAATGCTGCACGTACTGCGATCCCGAAAGCGTGCCGGCGGGATGTGCGTACATGGTCCAGGTGTGATACGTGTTGCCGCACATCGTCTGCGGTGCTGTGAACTGGTGGCCGATTGATTCAAGCCAGTCCAGGTTGGTGGACGATTGCACGAGCATCTGCGTAATGATGTGGCCGTTGGGCAGCCAATGATGGTAGTCCATGATCTTGTGCACCAGCTGGTTCGTGGCGATATCGATCGAGGGGTCGGCTTTGTGGAAATGCGAATGGATCGTGGTCATGCCTTCGGTACAGATAGTGGTACCGCCGATGACGCCGGTAATCTCGATAAGGGCCACATGCAATCCCAGTTGGGCCGCACGCACGGCGGCCGAGCAGCCTGCTCCGCCGGCTCCGACTACGACAATGTCGGCCTGTGCGGTGCTCGATACGGTATAGTCATCGTTTTTGGAAGAGCTGTTGGCTGACGAATCGCCGCCTGCACTCTTACTAGGGCTGCATGCGGTCAATCCGGCACCCAGCGCCGCGGTTGCCCCCATGATGCCGGCCGTTGTCAAAAAACTTCGGCGTGATAAGTACTTTTCCATGGTATTCCTTCCTCCCGCCGCCCCGGTGGGCGACTCCCTATAGATCCCAGAGTTCATCTCTCCTTCAAGCTCCGGATAGCCTAGAATGTAGACGGTCGCGACGCGTATTCCATCGAGGGGAATAGGCGAAAACGTGCCGATTTCGAATATCGACCGATTTGGTCGATGGGCACGGCAAGCGGCTTTCGCATCGGTAGGGGAGGATGTCGAAGTGCGCGATAAACAGGCTGATACGAAGTGGCCCGGCGCGGCCGATTCGGGTGCATCCGAAAAACGCGCTGCCCTGAAAAACCGGCCTTGGGAACTGTTCGGCTTCGGCATGCAGTACGCGTGGGTATTCAGCGCCGTGTTCGGTTGGAACCTCTACGCATATTCCGCGGATGCTGCATGGGCTTGCTGGTGTCGTGTAGCTTTGCTCGTGGGCATGGCCGTGGCCTACTTCACCTTCTTCCTCTTGCGCAAGAAAACCCCTATTGCAAAAATCAACCCTCAGCTTCTGATGGCGGCGGGTGCTTTCGGGGTCTTGGGGTCGGCCCTGCTGGTTATTCCTTCATCGGGCGCGCAGATGGTGCTTATCCTGGTTGCCTCGGCCCTGCTGTGCGGGTTCGGCAGTGCCATCATGATGCTCGACGGCGACGTGCTGTGGGCTGGGTGCCGCCCTGAGCGCGCCATGATGCATATCGCTCCGTCGACCTTGTTGGCCATCGTGCTGTACTACCTTATCTCCTTGCTTCCATCCGTCGTGGCGGCGGGTGTTGTCTGCCTGCTTCCTTTGGCAGGCGGCCTGATTTTGTTTTCGACGAAGAAGGGGAAGGCACGGTCGGGAAGCTATCGTCATATCGAAGAAGATCGCGATTTGGGGCATCGCCATATCATCGCGGTATCCGCTGCTGCCCTTATCGCAGGCTTGGCATTGGGCGTGCTGTCCCGGGCGGGCTTTGCGGAATCCCAAGGGCTTGTGCTGGAAGGGTTTTTGGGCCTTGCCATCGGTGCGTTCGTTGCTGTAGTGCTGGCGGTGCGCAACGGGCCTTCCAAATTCTTGCAGCAGCTGGATGGCATGGGCATGCCGTGCTTGCAGGCGGGCGCCGTCGTGCTGGTGGCGCTGATGGGGGCGTGGCCTGACTACGACGTATGGCTGGGGTGTGCCTTGATTCTGGGCGGCTATATATTCAGCGATATGGGTATGTGGCTGCTCAGTGCCGAGCTGGCGTTTCGCATGAGAAAATCAGCATCCGACTTGCTCGCTCGCACTGCGTGTGCGCAATGGGCAGCCATGGCGGTGGGATTTTCGGCGGCAATTGTCGTGCCCGATCGGGAGTTTCTGATTATATGCGTAGGAGTCGCTGCCATCATTCTCATCGGAGTGCGCAGCTATGTGTTCACGCCGCAAGCGGCCCTGCGCCTGATCGAAGCGCGCGACGCATCGGCATCGGTCGACATATTGCAGGAAGCCTATGGAATCGTAGCCGAGCGCTACGGGCTGACCGCGCGTGAAACCGAAGTGTTCGCCATGCTGGCGCAAGGCCGTAGCGGCTCGTACATACAAGAGAACCTGTCGCTGAGCGAATCGACAGTGAAAACCCATGTGCGGCACATCTACGACAAGCTGGGTATCGGCGGCAAGCAGGAATTAATCGATCTGGTGCAGCGGGAATGCTGAAAACCGGTTTCTGCGACATGAATGAGAACGATCCGATATGAAGAAGGACCGGCATGCCGGTCCTTCTTCATATCATGCAAATGCGGGCGTGCTGCTGTTGCCGGCTGCTAGGCTTCGGCTTCTTGTGCAGCTTCCATAGCAGATACGGGGACGGCTATCGCACCCTCGGCGGAATCTTCCAAGGTCTTGCCTGTTGCCAAACGGGAATGCTTGTACGAATACGAGAAATAGATAGTCAATCCGACAGCCAGCCACACAACAAAACGCAGCCAAGTTTCCACCGATAGGTTCAGCATCAGGTAGAAGCAGATCAGAGCCGAGAGAATCGGCACGAAGGGTACGCCGGGAACCTTGAAAGGGCGGTGCAGGTCGGGGCGCTTCTTGCGTAGCACCAGCACCGATATGCTGACCATCAAGAATGCGCTCAGCGTACCGATATTCACCATTTCCTCCAACAGCCCGACAGGGGTCAGCCCCGCGATAAGCGCGGCCACCACGGCGATGATGATGCCGATGACCCAGGGGGTCCTGAACTTGGGGTGGACTTTGGCGATGCTCATGGGCAGCAGATTGTCGCGTGCCATGGCAAAGACCAGGCGACTGGCGCCGATCAGCATGGTCAGCACGACGGTGGTCAGGCCGGCAACCGCGCCGGCGGATACCACGATGGCCATCCAGCTTTCACCATGGAAGACAAACGCCTGCGCCAGCGATGCCGATGAAGACAGCTGATCGTACGGAACCATGCCCGTAACTACTAAAGCGACAGCGCAATACAGAATAGTGCAGACAGCCAGAGAAACCATGATGCCGATGGGGAGGTCGCGTTTGGGGTTCTTCGTTTCTTCGGCTGTGGTAGCAACGACGTCGAAGCCGATGTAGGCGAAGAACACAAGCGCTGCCGCCGAGAAGATTCCGCCCACGCCGTATGCCGTAGGCTGGATGCCCGAGAAGAATTGCAAGAGCGGCTGCGTCATAGTCGAAGCCGTTGCCGTGGCTTGCATTTGGGCGTCGGGGATAAACGGATTCCAGTTGGCCGGGTCGATGAACTGGATGCCGGCGAAAATCACGAACAGAACGATGAACAGCTTGATGCCCACTAGCACCATGTTCACACGCATCGATTCCTTGATTCCCAGAAGCATGATGCATCCCAGCACCAGCACCAGCAGCATAGCCGGCAAATCGATGACACCGCCGTAGGTTATCTCGGGCGGCAACGTGAACCAGTTGCTTATGAGAGTGGTGAAGTAGCTGCTCCATCCTTGGGCGACCACGGAAGCCGCCAACAGCAATTCCAGCAGCAGGTCCCAGCCGATAATCCAGGCGAACAGCTCGCCCAAGGCGGCATAGCTGAAGGTATAGGCCGAACCCGATACGGGGACGGTCGAAGAGAATTCCGCATAGCACATAGCGGCCAGGCCGCAGCAGGCCGAAGCGACGATGAAGCTCAAAATGACCGACGGGCCCGCCAATTCATGTGCGGCTCTGCCAGTAAGTGTGAAGATGCCCGCACCGATGATGACGCCGATGCCGAATACGATCAGGTCGAGGGCATTGAGTGATTTCTTCAGTTTGTAATCGGGTTCATCGGCATCCGCAAGCGATTGCTCGATGGACTTCGTGCGAAAAAGATCCATGGCTTTCCTCTTTATCTTCCAAAGGGCCTGTTCGGACCCCTGCTCTATCCGTTTCACAGAAGCGAGAACGGCGGAATTCGAAAGGGTCGGCATCGGCCGAAACTGCATAGAGGGAAGCGGGCCTGCCGCCGATCGAGTCGAAAAACAAATTCGCATTGTATTTCATATTCATTTAGAATTTGTTACAAACGTGTTACATGTTCGGTTGACGGTTGCTTTTGCTGCTGCTTTTCGCCTGTGCTTCTTTTGCGGTAGAATAAGGAATCGAAATTCTCAGACAGTCCCCCGATTGTTCTCGATTGGCTGTACGGTGCGTGCAGGGTTCGGCGACGGGCTGCTGCGCATTCGTTGTCTTTTCTCGAATCCGGTATGCAAGGAGCGGATATGATCTCGGTACGCAATATAGAAAAATCATTCGGTAAAGTGCATGCCCTCAAAGGCGTTTCGCTGGAAGTCGCCGAAGGCGAAAAGGTTGTTATCATCGGGCCTTCCGGATCAGGGAAAAGCGTGTTCATCCGCTGTATCAACCGGCTGGAAATTCCCGATGCAGGTGAAATCATCGTCGACGGCATGAACCTTTCCGATTCCAAACTGCCCTTGCGCGAGTTGGCGAAAGACGTTGCCATGGTGTTTCAGAGCTACAACCTCTATCCTCATAAAACCGTGCTGGAAAACGTTACGCTGGCTCCCATCAAGGTGCTGAAAGTAGGCAAAGACCAGGCCGAGGAAACCGGCCGTGCCTACTTGGAGCGCGTGGGTTTGGCGGACAAGCTGGACAAGTATCCCGACCAGCTTTCGGGCGGCCAGCAGCAACGCGTCGCCATCGCCCGTGCCCTCAATATGCATCCCAAGATTATGCTGCTGGACGAGCCCACCAGCGCCCTCGACCCGGAAATGGTGCAGGAAGTGCTCGACGTCATCAAGTCGCTTGCCGAAACGAACATGACCATCATCATGGTCACCCACGAAATGGGCCTTGCACGCGAAGCGGCCGACAAAGTGGTGTTCATGGAGGGTGGCTTGGTGGTTGATCAGGGAACCCCATCGTATATATTCGATGATACCGATAATATCCGTATCAAGAGCTTCCTTTCGAAGATACTGTAGGGAGGCGGGTGCATTGAACGGATTGAATCTGTCGAGGCGATCATTTGTCTTGCTCTCGGCAGTCGCCGCCGGATCGGTGGCGATCACAGGTCTTTCGGGCTGTGCGGCGCGGTCTGACGTGCTGCGTGTGGGGACGAAGATCGACGTGCCCGGATTCGGCTACCAGAACCCCGAAACCGGCGTGATCGAAGGCTTCGAAGTCGATATTGCCCACGAACTGGCTCGTCGTCTTCTAGGTGATGCGAATGCGCTTGAGATTACCGGCGTCAACGTTACGACGCGCGGCGCCATGCTGGACAACAACACGTTGGACGCCACGTTGGCTACGTTCACCATTACGGAAGCCCGCAAGAAAAGCTATAACTTCTCGCGGCCGTACTTCACTGATGCCATCGGCATCTTGGTCAAGAAGGATGCGGGTATCGATACGTTTGCCGATCTGGACGGCAAGACCATCGGGGTCGCCATCAGCGCGACCACCCGTGATAAGCTCTCGTCATCGGCTGCCGATGCTGGCATATCGCTGCATTTTTCGGAATACGCTACGTATCCTGAAATCAAGATCGCCCTGGTCACCGGTCGCGTCGATGCGTTCTCGGTCGATCGGTCCATCCTCCGGGGCTACCTGGATGACAAAACGAAGCTGATGGATGTGCAGGTCGCTCCGCAGGAATACGGGGTGGCCACCAAGAAATCGAATACGGATCTGGCTGATCGGATAGATCAGGCTGTCGGCGACATGCAGGATGACGGCACGCTGCCCGCGCTCCAGTCGAAGTGGGGGTTGGGCGATGCTTGATACATTCGCTGGATACAAATGGGCAGCCCTATTCGCCAAATGGCCCGATGTCCTGGCTGCTTTCGGTACGACGGTGCTTATATCGTTGCTGGCTCTGATCATCGCCTTGGCGCTGGGCGTGGTGTTTGGCGCGTTCTCGTCTTCGCGCTCTATCGTGTTGCGCGGCATCACGCGGGTGTACGTCGAAGTGGTGCAGAACGTGCCCCTGCTGCTGCAGGTGTTCGTGTTCTACGCGATATTTCCCTTGCTGGGCGTTTCCATGGGATCGTTCTTCATCGGCGTGTTCGCCATCGGCATCTACCATGGCGGCTACATATCCGAAGTCGTGCGCAGCGGCGTCGGCTCCATCCATCGCGGTCAATTCGAAGCTGCCAAAAGCCAGGGCTTCGGATACTGGCAGATGATGTTCTTGATTATTCTGCCGCAGGCCATGCGCATCATCTTGCCGCCTCTTGCTGTGCAGGCGGCCAACTTGGTGAAGAACACATCGGTGCTGGCGCTTATCGCTGGTGGCGAGCTTATGTACTTCTCTAATTCGTTTGCAGGATCTACCAGCTACTACGGACCAGTATACGTGTTGGCGGCCGTGCTGTACTTCATTATCTGCTTTCCGCTATCGCGTTTGGCGCTGTACCTTGAGCGGCGTACGCTGGCGGGTCACAATGTGACGACTGGCGACGGCAAGAACGAAATACCGGAAGATTCGACCGAGGTCACTCCCGGCACCCACGACATCACGGGGTCCGCTGCGGCGGACAGCTTGGCGGCAGGCGTTTCGATCATGCAGGATACTTCGGGTATCGCCCCGGCGCCTGCTGTTCCGTCGCCGCGCCATCCTCTGCACGTTCTAAGCGATCCGGCAAAGGGCGAAAGCGGTCGCGGCGAGCATCCCCTTACGGGGAACCGGGCGGCTTTGGCTGCCGATGAATTCGGCAAAGAATTGCAGCAGGAGCAGGAAGACGCTCCTGAAACGCACCATCGGCGCGGTCATAGTGCCAAACGGGATGCGAACGGTGCGAAACCGCACGACGGACACGGGAAGGGGGAGTAGCCATGGACGGGCTTTTCACATGGGTCAACATCAGGTTCCTTCTGCAGGGGCTGGGCTCGACCTTGGCTGTTTCATCGGTCGCCATCCTCTGTTCGATCGTGCTGGGGATGGGCATCGCCATCGCACGCACATCGGGCAAGCGCCTTTTTTCCGGCATCGCCACGGTGTATATCGAGATATTCAAGAATACCCCGCTGCTGCTGTGGATCATGTTCACGTTCTTCGTGGCACAGCTGCCCCCGTTGGGCGCGGCTATTCTGGCTTTCACGCTGTTCACCAGCGCAAGCGTAGCAGAAATCATCAGAGGCGGCTTGGCCGGTGTGGCATCGGGCCAGTACGAAGCAGCACGGAGCCAAGGATTTTCGACAGTGCAGCTGTATGCGCTGATTATCCTTCCCCAAGCTCTGCGCAACATGATTCCGGCATTGCTGTCTCAATTCGTCACCACCATCAAGGATACCAGCTTCTTGTGGGGTGCTATGGCGCTGCAAGAGCTTATGGGCCGCGGCATGATTCTGATGAACAGCTACAACAGCACTGCCGACATCTTCATGATCTTCGGTACGATGGCAGCCATCTATTTCGTGGTGTGCTTCTCGCTTTCGCAGGTGGTGCGGGCATATCAAAAGCGCATCAAGAAGGCTCAGGCAAAGTAGCAGCAGATTGTATGCGGCAGGTTAGGCATCTAGGTTCAAAATACGCCTAGCCTGCGCGTCGCTGATATCGCACCAATAGCATTTAGAGTAGAATTCGCGTACAGTTGCGACCATGTCGATATCGAAATAATCGGGATAGAACAAGTTTGCCAGCCATTGGATGCCCAAGAACCGGTTGACTGCGGGCGGGCGGTCGCAAAATGCAAAAGGCAAGTCGGGCATCGCTACGACTCGTTTGTTTTTGACGGCGGAAAGATCCGACCAGTTGGAAGATGCTCGGATAAGATCGGCTGCACCGTTTCGATCGACAGAATCCCAGCAGATTATAAAATCGGGATCCCATTGCTTCACCTGCTCGATGCTGGTCGGCACCATTTCTCGTATTCCTTCAGGCATAGGGTAATCTGCAGCAACATTTTGTCCGCCCGCGGCCTGGAAAGCAAGCGAATGCTGAGATGCGTCAGGCTCGGTTTGAAGTCCTTCAGGCCCTTCGGCAAAATAGTAGGATACAAGCTTGTCGCGGGGGACGGTGGATACTGCTTCGGTCACTCGTTGGTATGCTTCCTCGCAATAGGAAGCGAGCTCATCCGCTCGGCTCTGTCGTCCCAGGCATGCTCCCAATAGGCGATAGGTATCCGCTACGACATCGAACGACCCGTCGATGAGAAACACGGGAATACCTGTTTTCGATTGCAACGACAGGGCATCATCGATATTCACATCGGTCAAATCAGTCCCCGAAATCGAGAAGATAATCTGCACTTTTTTATAGGCAAGCATATCCGTATCGATAACTCCTCCTTGGGAAAGCGATCCAAGATAGGCAAGCTGCTCGGTGCCAGCAGGCAGGTACTCCAACTGGCTTTTCTCAAACGGTATGGCAGTGCCTGCTAAAAGATCAGGGGCGACGGTAAAGCAGAATATCTGGGCAAGTGCAGAAGTAAAGTAGATGCTGTTGAGGGCACTTGCCGTGGGAATGGTGACGTTGCGGCCTGTATCATCGGTCAGTACGCGTTCTTTCGTAATGAATTCGTTTACGGTATCGGCTGCGGTGCATCCGGGGAGGAGCGCGCCGGCGCAGAGCGATGCGGCGCACGTTCCCGAGACTTGCAAAAAGGTCCTTCTGGAAATCACAGCGGCATCTCCGTTCCCTTCGGGGATCCGTCTTTCGATTCGACAAGCTCATGTTCGAGAAGTTGAATAACTTCGTTTCGTGACTGCACGTCGAGCTTCCTGTATATATTGGTGAGATGGAATCGGACGGTTGATTCCGATATGCCGATATTGGTCGATATGGTGGATGCGGTAAAGCCTTTCAGTACCTCGAGTGCCACCATTTTTTCTTTGGGGGTCAGATGGTGTTCGTCAAGCGCATGTTCGCGGCGAACTTCGATCGATTCAAGCGCATGTTGGACCGGTTCTTGGTCGGCGGTTTCTTCGACGGGTCCTTGTGCGGTGGACAATCGTGCATCGGTCAAGAAAACGAAAAGAGCGCAGCCTCCAGCTAAAACAGCTACAAACAAACTGGCTAGAGGCGAGATTATGTTCAAGTCGAAACCGAAAAACTGCCTAGTAGCAATACCGAACTCATATGCCCAATACGTACCTGAGAACAGCACACCCAAGGCGATGATCATGCCGGAAGCATTCTTGCGGGCATCGACAGATTGGGCAATGAGAATAAGCGTCAATGCGAAGAAGCAGGCATGAGCGGCGCCCAATACGCTATGTGCCAAAAATGCCGTGCGCGACACATTCATGGCCAGCATAGTGAATCCGGCCATCATAAGAGCGAGAACAAAGATGAAAAATTCTTTGGCCAGAGAAAGCTGTCGGTTCTTGCGGTAGAGAGCGATTGCTGAAAACACGAGAGAAACGGTGAGCATTATGGCTGTTTCTATCCCGGCGATGAACGTCCACCCAAACAAATGTGGAAGGGTGGTGAATCCCGTTATAAAGCCCGTCAGCAGAGAACAGAGGCAAAACACTGCCATTCCCGCTTTCGATGCAGGCATCGATGCGCTTTGAGGCACGCAGCCCGTCTTTTCTGGAGCTGGTCTATCTGCCCGACCGACCAGGCACATGGCTGCACAGGGCAGAATGGAGAACAGGTTGGTAAGGGCTACGGTAAGAAAGCGCGAATTGCCGATCGTGTCGAGAATCAGTGCCGTGAGAAGTACAGCAACATAAGCGGCAGAACCGACGATCATGCTTCCGATGCAGGCGATGAACCTGCTCAACGGATCGAGCGTGCAAAGCAGACGAATGAAGTACCGTAACAACCATGCTCCGCACAGCGCCTGAAGGCATGCAATACCGACGATTGCAGAGCCGGAAGGCTCGGACGTAAGAAAAAGGTTCGACGCAAACAGGACAAGTGATAGGCAGAATGCGGCAGGTCGCGAATCGATAGCGCGCATTATCGATGCGGGCAGTAGCGCGATTGCCGCCGTTGCCACGATGAACACGATTCCCAAGAGAGCGGCATTCTCATACTCTGCCGTGTACGACCCGGCAGCTGTTTTGGAGGCAAGGATAATCCATGCTCCGAACAGTGAAACCGCCCATATTCGCCTTGGCACTTTGTGCGTCTTACGCAAAGTGGAGTTCACCATGCGCCTTCCCCGAATCGTAAGCCCACTCTTCCTCCAAGTCTTTCGAAAACCGACGATGGAGTCCCGCCTGCAAGTCGTCGTCCATCCTCACTGCATAGATGAACCGCCTTGCGTTGCCGTCCGTCATCCTCGGTTTTCATCCTATCTGCCAGCATTTCACTTGGGAACCTAGAGGAAATATCTAGGTTGACGCTTTATACGGCTATTTCTATATTCATAGGTGAGGATTATATCGTAACAAGTATAAATGAGGGTGAATTCACGCAGAAGCATATCGACGGGCCGCTTGCCGTACTGGATTGGACAGTTCGGTTCCGAGCGATTCTCTACAGATAGGAACGCATTGCAGTGAAGAAGATGAATGGGGAGGTTGTTACGCTCGTTGATCGCGGGCGCACGTTGACGACACTTGTCGTTTCCTTTTTGCTGTGCACATGGCTTGTTCTTCCTTCCTACGCCTATGCAGCCGAGTCGAGTTCCCCTTCCGCAGCTCCATCGACGATGCAAGCACAGGCCGATAGCGGCACGACGTCGGGAACGACCGGAACGGGAGGGGGCACTTCCTCGGGAACGGGAACCGGCGGCACCACTGGCGGTACTACCGGTGGGACGACAGGCGGCAGCGCGGGTGGAACGACCGGCGGAACGACCGGCGGCACCACAGGTGGGTCGGGATCGGATACCCCGACGCCGCCAGTGCAGGCTTCGGTGTACAGCGTCGACGTTACCGCGTGTTCGACCGATGCTACGGGCGGTTGGATTACGCGGTTGCCCCGCACCAGTCTCGGCGGCGATGCGTATGAACTTACGGGCGGGCTGGGTACAAAGGGCGGCCGCGTAAGAATGCTGGCTTGCGTCAGCTGGGATAACGGGTGCTCTTACTATCAAAGCGACGCAGATTGGAAAGATGTTTCTTTATCATGGACGTCAAGCAATACGGCTGTGGCGACGGTTGATTCTCGAGGCATAGTCACAGCCGTATCCAACGGTACCGTCACCATTACCTGCACAACTCCGAACGGCACATCGGGCACCATGTCCATCGAGGTATTCGGCCAAGCCGGTGCCTATGTGTTTTCCGCCGTTGCCACAGACGCTAACGGTACGCCGCTCGATGCCGGCTACCAGACATTCACCGACACGAGCAAAACGCGCCAGTTCTACGTGCGTCTTACCTATTCGGATCAGACCACCGAGTGCAACGCTCCCGGCGCATCCGATTATGCCGCATCGTTTAGCAATGCGACATGCCAATGGTCGGTGCAGAACACCGACGTGGGATATATGAATCCGACTTCGGGTACGTTCAAGCCCAAGGCAGACGGCCATACCAAAGCCGTGTTTACGGCAACGGGAGGCGATCCCACATACAATGGCGGCGTTGTGACGGCTGAAGTGCTGATCAACGTCGATACGGGCAAATACGGGGATGGCAATGCGCCTAGCAGTTCATTGCATATCCAAGTCGTATATGAAAAGCAGCCCGACCTGATCGGGAAAGACGTTACCCTGTCAGTTGACGAGCTCAAGGCTTTGCAGGATACGCAGTGCGTGTACACGCTTACCAAGTCGGCGGGCGATTATGTAACCGATAGCGCCGAAGGCATCTACCTTTCTACCCTGCTCGATCGTCTGGGCATGTCCGTCGACGATGTGGCCTATTTCAAATTCTCGGCAAACGATGGTGCAAATCCTGGAAATATCACTAAATCGTTCTTGTTCGATTATGCGCGCTACTATTATCCGCTTGCCAACTGGAGTTCTACGAACGATCAAGTTGCCGTTGCTCCCATGCTGGCGTATGCCGATAGCTGGCATGAAGGCGGTTCGTGCGCTGCCGATTACAGTACGCTCAACTACGGCACCTGCTTTAGATTGGTATTCGGTTCGACCGGCTTGAAAGACGGCCAAACGAGCCGTTCCCTTAAATTCATCAACACTATGACGGTCGTGCTTTCCGGCGCTCCCCCGACTGGATGGGGCACGGCCAACAACACCGGCAGCGGCGGCAAGGATTCCGGCGGAGATGGTTTCGGTGCCGGTTCGACCGGTGCCGGACTGGGGGGCAGCGGCATTTCAGGTGGCACGTCGGCGGGCGGCTCTGGCTCTGACGTCACGGGCGTTATGGCCGGAGACCAGACGGCTGGCGATGATTCCGGTTCGTCAGGCGATTCATCCGAAGGAAAGGCATTTTCCGATGGAAGCAGTACAGCTGGATCGTCGGGACGATGGCAAGTGTTCGAAATGATGAACAAGCAAGATTCGGCCGTCGATGCTATGGACTGGAGCAACCCGCTTGAACCTTATGTGGTTCCCCTGCTCGGCTCCGTTGCAGCGGCGGGTGCATGCGCAACGGGTTTGAGATTCCGAAGGCGGTTGGCCATGCCATAGAACAAACGTATGTCAGGACGCGGGTTCTGACACATGATTCAACCGATGCAAGGGGATACGGGGAATTTTGATGAGAGGTGGAGATGCGATGATGGAAACGACTGCGAAACGGCCCGATACCGCTTTGCACGCCGCACAAGCGTCAGGTTTGGGGACGGCTCGACATGCGGCAGAATCGGCTGGGGTCTCTGTAACCCCTGGCCGCAGAAAGATGCCTCATAAACGGCTGGTGCTGGCTTTGTCCCTGTGCTTGGCTGCCGTGCTGGGCACTGCAGGAGTCGGGTATGCCATTAACGTCATGCCGGATTATTCGTGGTATACCAACAACCCATCTGCAACTGAATTCACCATCACCACTGCTGGCCAAATGCAGGCTTTCAGCTCTCTGGTCAATGGTACCGCGGTCGATGGAGGCGGCAAAGCCATAGCGGCAGAATCGTTTGCGGGCAAAACCGTGGCATTGGGCGGCAATATCAACCTGATGGACCAGAGCTTCACATCTATCGGAACATCGGATCATCCGTTTGCCGGCACCTTTGCGGGCAATGGAAAAGAGATTCGCGGCCTCAACATTTCATGGACGGCAACAGGGTCTACGGTAAGCGCGAACAGCATCGGGCTGTTCGGATATGCTTCATCCACCTCTGCCATCAAAGACGTATCCCTCAATGATTCGTGCAAGGTATCCGTTTCCAGCGATGGGGCTGTAATCGGTGCTGTCGGTTCTTTGGTGGGTGATTGCGAAGGAACTTTGACCAACTGCTCAAGTGCCGCTGCGGTTACCATAGCCCATTCGGCAACGTCTGTTTCTTCTGCTGTGATATGCGATGTCGGTGGTTTGGCCGGTACGGTGAAGGGTGCCGTCTCTTCTTGCTCGTATAGCGGTGCTTTGCGAGCTTCCACTCCAGCAAATGCCTATACCAGTCCAACCGATAAAGACACGACCGTTTCAACCGTTGCCGATAATGTAGGCGGGGTAGTAGGGTCTGTCTACAGCGATGTGACAGGCTGCTCTAATTCCGGCTCGGTCATTGTTATTACGTCGGGGTCGGGTGGGCTGGACCGCTTCGGTTCCAACGTCGATTCCAACTGCCGCTATGTAGGCGGGGTGGCCGGCTACGGCGAAGGAAACGTCGATGGCTGCACTAACAGCGGAACGTTGTTCACCACGGCCGTTGTGAACGCGACGCTTGCCGATATCGGCAGTGCGGCATCCCGGTTATCGGATGGCGGTGCCGATGGCATGGGCGGGATCATCGGGTCGCTGCGCGGCGTGACGCTTTCGGGCATGAATTCCACCGGCGGCGATTTGGGCATGGGCGATCATGCAAGCGCCTTGACCCTTTCCAATTGCTCTAACACCGGGTACGTATCGGGCTTGCATACCGTGGGCGGCATCGTCGGGGTTGCCGGTACCAATACCACCATTACCCGCTGCACGAATGGCGGCTATGACGACCATGGAAACGTTACCGGGGATGTTCGCACTACGCGATGGAACAAACCTGCTGGCGGCGGTGTTGTCGGCCAATCGTACGGTACGGTTTCTTACTGCCGCAACGAAGCAGAAATAAACAATACGAGAAGCGGATTTTATACAGCAGGCATTGTCGGCATGCTGGTTAAATGGGATACCCAGCCGGAAACTCCTGAAATCTATGCTTGCTATAACACAGGTAACGTCTATGTTGGATCGAGTCTTGGAAGCACCGTTTCTACTTGCCGTGAAGGTGGCATTGTAGGTGAAAACAACGGCTATATCCATGATAACGTTTTTCTTGCAGGAACCGTTTCTGCAGAGCTGTCTGGGCGTACGTCTGCCGACGATGTGGCAGCGGGCGTCAACTTAGGTACTGTAGCGGACAGCACGGTAGTATACGACAGCGATGCGGCGGCAAAGAAGAATGGCGGTACCAGCCTCAAATCGGGTCAAGCTGTGGCCATCTTGAACAAGCTGGCGGCAAATGGAGGGTGGTCCAGCTATTACTTTATTGCGGATGGAGTAAACAAAGGATATCCGGTCCTTAATGGCGAAGCCACCCCGGCTAGCGCAATCGATCTTTCCAAGGTAGCGTGCAGCATCGATTTCGTGCAAAATGCAGCCTATACTGCGGCATATAACCCAACGCCTTCGCTTAAGGTGTCCATTACGGTCGATGGGCAAACCAAAGAACTCATCGAAGGATCCGACTACAAAGTTGTAGCTGACCCTTCGGCGCTTAACGCAAACGGTACGTGCTCGGGTATTACCAATGGCGCAAAGCCGTATAAAGCCCGCATCGAAGGTATCGGAAACTATTACGGTGCGCCCGACGTGCAGACTTCTTACGGAATAGACAAAGGTGCTTTTTCAGGATGCACCGTTTCTGTGGTAGGTGCTGCTTGGACGGGTGTGGCTCAAAATCAGCCTACTGTGACGGTGGTGGATGCCGGGGGCAGCTTAGTGGCTGCATCGGATTATTCAATCGATGTGAATTCGGGCAAAGATTGCATTGATAAAGGGTTGTATTCGGTTAAGGCGACGGCGAACGCCGGCAGCAATTATACCGGCTCTACATCCGGCACCTACACCATCACTGCAGTCGATTTGTACAAGAATGCCGATGTGGTGGGAGTGTATCTAGGTACGCGCGTCTGGTACTACGACGAGGAAAAGAACAATATCTATGAAGTAACCCCCATTCTTGATGCAAGTGGGCAGTTGCAACGCGATGACCAAGGGCTTATAAAAGTAGAGGGTATGTCCACCTATGTAAGTTCGGATGGCCGCACGCTTACAAAGGCCACACCTAAGAACATCGATTCCCAGGGCAAGCCTGTCTACGGCGGTTTGGAAGCCGATTTCACGGGTGATTCCATCAAACCCCAGTGCATTGGCGTGCTGTACAATGGCAAGCTCCTTAACGGTTGTGACGAAAGCCAGTTGACTGCCGATAACGAAGCCAAGATGGATTACGTTTTGCAGTATGGTTTTGCAGGGGATCGTACTCCGCAGCTTGATCCCCATGATGTAAATGCGGGTGATGCATCCATCATTATTGGCGGCAATGCGTCAGGCATTTTCAGCAATTATGTGTACATCGGATTTACCATTCGCCCCATGGTTATCAGCGCAAATGATTTGACCGTAACGACAAAGGCAAACCCTACGCGCAGCTATGCGAACGGAAGTGCCCCCGATATTCCTGCGAAGACGTATTCCAATGCAGCCTCTGGGCTATTTCCTAGCGGGACATTCTATCGCGATGACGAATTGGTTGTGACATACAACGGCCATGTGGTTGATGCGACCAATTATGATCTGCAATTCGACTATACAACCGATGCAAGTGGACAAAGAACCGATTCTCCGAATTTTGCGGCGGGCAATCACATCTACTACAAGATCGTTCCTACAGCAAATGCCAGTTTGACTGGATATGAAAAGCATATCAGCGATTCCTATTGGCGTATTGACGATACGTCCGGCAAGATGTCAATAACTGAATCAGCCATCACGAAAAACATTGGCACTTTGCAATACGATCCGTTCAATACGTCGGTTTATTATCCAGCGGTCGATTTTACGGATACTACAGTTAATCCAAATACTACCTTGGTGCAGGGATCCGACTATGCGCTGAATTGGGGCGGTGCAAAATTCAACTATTCGAATCTTAATGCAGATGGCAGGCCTACGGCGTTCCTCTCAATTACAGGAGCCGGCACCAAGTATACAGGGGGTTTCGATTCGCTGATAACTTTGCAAAAAGCAACCATCGATGCTTCTCAAGTTAGTAATCTTAAAGGATACTCTTGGTATTTTGCTGACAACATTAGCGTCTCTTCTTCTTCCGGTTCGTCTGTCCTTCCGTATAAGGTTAATGGCTATACCAAAGAAGAGCTTAGTTCCTATCTTGCTCTAGGTTGGACGGATTCCGTAAGTGACTCCGCACAGTCTCCACGCGAAAAAGGATTCGTCGTTGACAAGATAACTGACGCAAACGGTGCTGATGTTGATAAAATAATGAATTTCGGACAAAACTACACTCTCACTGTACATAAAAATAACTCCACCAGTATGTATCTCGATATTGATGGAAGCTGCAACGTCTCTTGCCAATACGGATGTATGAATCGCAACATATTCTTCAATTCAGTATCTCCGTACGGCATCGTGGCGCTTTCCAAGGCTCAGGTTAATCCTTCTTCGTATATGTATACCGGCAACATCATCACCCCCTGTCTATCTGTGTATGATGCAGATGGAAATGCAGTAGACAGCAACTTCTTTGTGGGGCTTTCCAGGAATGAAATAAAAGAACCCGGCGTGTATAATTCTAGCTCTATCCTCGACACTAAAGGGTGCGTACAGGACTACATTTGGACCGGTGACGGGATCCACTATCCTCAGAATACGAATACGACTTCTTCAGCAATCAGGAAGATTAGCAAGCCAAGCGATACAGTGAAACTTGATTTCAATGTTGTAGCTGCTGATATATCCGATGCGACAAAAGTCAAGATAGCTGTCGATGAAGCGCATTACAGCAATGGAAGCGCTGTTACGCCTAAAGTGACGTTTTACGATGCGACAACAGGCAAGCAGCTGAATTATCAGGAAGGAAGCGACTATAGCCTAAGCTATGCGAACAATACGCAGGTTGCTTCTGCTGCCGACACTGTGCATCCTACGGTTACGATCACGGTAACCAAT
>Ga0209464_10000185_pt1 | contig 21610 bp, 11 predicted proteins | sample DOMMetBare1Fresh_2_FD_187473 | JGI IMG/M metagenome (GOLD analysis project Ga0209464, IMG submission 187473) | Wetland sediment microbial communities from St. Louis River estuary, USA, under dissolved organic matter induced mercury methylation -... | ecosystem: Environmental > Aquatic >...
AGACACATAGCGTCCTGAAAAGGCATCCTGCTGGCCAATCATAATCCCTTTTTGCGCATTAAGCTTAAGGTTGTAAAACAGAGCTGCCGTTTGGGATGTGGCACTTTTGTCAGTGAGTACATTGCGTACGGAAGCAACATCGGGATTAATACCCTCAATGGGATTGGAGGGGGTATTACTACCCGGCTCGTCTTTTCCACAGGCAAAAGCCAGTATAGGGAGAAGGAGAAAAATGAATGTTCGGATGTGTCTCATGATTCGTATTGAATATAACTATCGAAAATATCTTTATAAGTACCTATCAAAAACCTTTTGTAAAAGTTAATAAATGACGGGACTGCAAACTATCACAGCCTACAGTCCCCTAAAAAACTACCATCAAATATTATTTCTTTACTATACGGAAGTTAGCAAAACTAACGTCTACAGTGGTTGCATCAGTCGGTTGAAAAGTCAGACCCACACTATTCCACCCCCATTTCGGATTTCCACCGATTGTGGTCATATCAAACGAAACGGTCTTCCATTTTCCATATGTATTGAATGCAATTCCTTCTGCCGGATTCCAAACGAACCATCCGTCGAGTACCTGATAGACAAGGTTACCCATATTCATTGGCACCTGCGAATTTGTGTTAATCTCAAACTCCAGCTTGTACTGCGACTTATTATCGATCAAATCCTGATCATTAATATTCACGCCACCGCCAAAATAAGTATTCCAGCTCCAGGCTCCGAATGAACCTTTCAGACGACAGTATTTTCCATTCAGAGGCTTAGGGTCACCCGCTTTAGTTCCATCTGTAATTCGATCGGCACCAGACCAGATACCATTATACGAAGAGGGATTTTCGAAGTCTATGAGTTTAAACCCGGTTTCGCGATATTTACCCGGTATTGACACCGGCGTGGTCAGGTTTGCATAATTACTACTCAACTTAATTACCTGGTCATTCGCTGCATTCTCCGGAACTTTGAAAAAGACCGATTTATCGGTAGCCGAAATAATCGGTAATTCCTGATTCCCGAAATGAACGACTCCATCGTCTGGTGTCAGCTTATATAAGTCAAAGAAGTCTCCTACTATTTCGGCTGTATCGCCCGGAAGTACATATTCGTTGTACAATCCTTTTATCACAAGATCAGGTACACTGACTGTAAAATCATAAGAGACCTTACCCTTACTGGTGGTAATCTCCATCTTGTTGTTTACTGTTCCGGGTAATACTCTCGGAATAGGCAGTACAATACGACTGGCCTTAGCATACACAGTCGATAAGTCCACCGCCACATCATTAAAATAGATGCTTTTGACTCCACTCAGGTTCTGACCGTGAATGGCAATCATCTGGGCAAATGATCCAGCTACAATGGCCGAATCACTTTTTTCCAGAGTAGTTATTTGGGTTATTTCAGGCGCACCTGTCGATGTCTCGTCTGCATTCCATCCGTCATTGATATCTTCAATGCTCTGACAGGATACTACAGCCAACGATATTAGCAGCAGAAAGAACCATTGTTTTATATTTATCTTTTTCATTTGTCCGAATATTTTATGGTTAACAATTAGTTCCATCCCGGGTTATTCTGTCCGTTCATGGCTTTATTGGCAATAATCTCTGAAGCTGGTATCGGATAGAGCAAATGTTTGCGCTCACGATATTTTGCCACATCATTTTCATCAATACCAATCGCATTCATTACCGGCAAATAGATACCCCAACGAATCAGGTCCCAACGGCGGTCGCCTTCGCATGCAAACTCGCGGGCTCTTTCTTCCAGAATGAAGGAACGCAACTGCTCCTTACCTGCAAAATCAGAAGTGCTTTTCGCACTCGCATTACTACGTGTTCTTATCTGGTTCAAAGCGCCAATAGCATTTTGGTCCGGTCCATTCAGTTCATTTTCTGCTTCAGCATAAATCAAAAGTACATCTGCATAACGAAGGAACGGATAGTTAATATCTCCGTTATTTTGAGTCCGATCTGAAGAATAGAAAAACTTCGTAAGGAATGATAGAGACGCATTGGACTCATCAAGCACATAGGTATTTCCATCATTATAAGGAGCTAATCCACGATTCACTTTTACACTATCCTTAGCTGGATAATAATACCAGTTTCCCCACTTTTTCCAACGGTGCATAACACCCTCTGTTGCTCTTAAATCATTGGCTTCAAAAAGTTCATACCAGTGTACGCGGCATCCTGCCCATTGACCATCTGCTATTTCCAATGCGTTGGTCGTGGAAGATAAACCGGTGTACCATTTTGATATTGCATTACCAAATTTAGCATCTGCAATTTTCGATTGTAGTGAAAAAATATGCTCGGTTTTATTTTTATTGCCTTGTGACCAGATATCAGCATAAGAAGTCTTAATCAGCTCATAAGTTCCATAATCCCCTCTCATTATCTCAGAGGCTTTATCACGAGCCAATTTGAAATATTCAGCAGAATTAAATGACTCATAACCGGCAACAACCTCTTTGGTGAAAGTATTTGTGACAGGCAAAGGAATCCGTACTTTATCATTTCCTTGCTTGATATAAGCCGGACCACCTTTAACCGAAACTTTAGCATCGGCTAAAGAACCGGAAGCCATCGTAACATAGACTTTTGCCAATAATGATGCCGCCGCACCAGCCGAAGCACGACCAGGTTTGAATCCGGATTCATCTACATTATACATCATATCTTCAGCATCTTTCAGCAGACTGATGATGTGTTCATATACTGTAGGGATTGGTTGACGTGGTTGATTAAAGCTAGCGCCTTCTTCTACCGACACATAGAAAATAGGAACTTCACCATAAGCACGCGTTAGTAAAAAGTAGGACCAGGCTTTCAGGAAATAGAGTTCACCCAGGTCATTATTCCGCTGAGCCTCTGATACATTTTTCATTTCCTTGATATACTTAATGGAAAGATTTGCCCTATGAATGATATTATAGGGAGCGCTCCACATCGCATTCAGATTACCGCTACCACCGTCAGATTGAAAGTTACCCGCACCTAGGTCACCAAACGCCCAGTCCGGACCGGTTACGTAATCGCAGTCAAAATCCAATACTCTCGGGAACTGGAACCAACGGAACATATCATCATCAATCTTGTTGTAGGTACCTACTACCCACATATCAGCTGCAGCATCCGAATCGCCTACTCCACTGGGACTGATAAAGTCAAAGGCCTTTTCTTTCAGGTCATCCGTACAGGATGAGAATAGCCCTAAGGTGAATGCTACTGCTATCGCCGGAATTATTCTTTTTATATTAGTCTTCATGATTCAATTATTAGAAAGTTAATTTTGCTCCAAGAGAGAATGTTCTGCTGCTTGGGTATGAGTAAATATCCACACCTCTGCGAGCTGCATCTCCACCGAATGCATTTACATCCGGATCCAACCAACTGTACTTGGTTATTGTAAAGAGGTTAGTAGCCGTGCAATAAACATTGACATCCTGAATCTGTTTGATCGGGCGTTTGAATGTATAACCGATATTTACATTTTTCAATCTCAGGTATGATCCATCTTCTACATAACGATTAGAAATTAACATATTTCTCAAATAACCACTAGTAGCTTTTGGCCATTTTGCACTCGCAGTATTATCTGCAGTCCAACGGGAATTGTAGATACTGCTTGTAATATTCTGATAACCCTGGACCTTGAATTCCATTAAGTTTCCATTAAAAATATCATTACCGTAAGTTCCCTGAATATAGAAACTAGCCGTAAAGTTTTTCCAACTGAAATTGTTGGTAAATCCATAGGTAAATTTCGGATTGGTATCCCCGATCAGACGTTTATCTTTCTCATCGATAGAACCACTATTGTCATAATCGCGGTATTTGATCTCTCCGATTTTTGCTTTTACGATAGCTGCGCTGGCATTGGTGTAAGCTTTATCGGCGCGCACTTCCGCTTCATTATCATAAAATCCGTCTTCAACATACCCATAAATGGCACCGATTGGCATTCCGTTGCGTTGGATAAATACCTGATCGGCATTGTTCCACAATCGGGTTGCATACTGGTCATTGGGCAAATCACCGATACGGTTCTTAATAAATGAGATGTTTGCATCAATATCCCATTTGAGTGGTGTTTTTGTCAATGCATAAAATTTACCTGTTAATTCAAGTCCTTTATTGGTTACAGTACCATAGTTCACCTGCATCGCTCCGAATCCTGAACTTGGTGCAATTTTTAGATTTTGCAGCAAATCGCGGGTCTTTTTGTAAAATACATCTACAGTGAGATTGATACGATTATTAAAGAATCCCATATCAATACCGGCATCAAACTGTGAAGTAGTTTCCCACTTCAGATTTGGATTGGCCGGACCACGCCACACTGCCTCAGCAAAACCACTTTGTAAAGAACCATTAACAGGATAATTTGCGGTTTCAAGCCTTGCCCCTGTCATGTAGCTACTAATCGCTTGGTTACCGGTCTCACCGTAGCTGGTTCTTACCTTCAGGTTGCTGAATATATTCAGGTCTTTGATAAATTTCTCTTCTGAAGCTCTCCAGGCAATTGCACCCGACATAAAATCAGCCCATTTATTATTATCAGAGAATTTACTGGAACCGTCACGACGATAAGAAGCAGTGAACAGGTATTTACCCATCAGTGAATAGTTGATACGTCCCAGAAAAGAGATCAACATATTTTGTCCGCGACTGCTTGTCGGAGTTTCCTGATTTACGCCCTGACTGATATCATATTCTCCGGTAATATCTGTAGGGAAATTTGTAGCGACAATCGTTTTTCCACCATAATTAGCTTTCTCACGGGTAGCACCCAATACAGCATTGATGGAATGATTCTTTCCGAAGGATTTGTCGAATTGAAGCAAAGACTCTAAAGTCAGGCTGGTGTACCAATTGTCTGATAATCCGGCTTTACCGTTAATATTGCTATAGCTTGCGCCCTCTTGTGTATTGCGGTTATAATAGGTATTTCTCGTATTCATGTTATAACCATAACCGAGGTTCTGGCGGAATTTCAAATAATCGGTAAATTTAATTTCGGCAAATGCTGAATTAAATACGTTATTTGAATTAATCTCGTCCTTGGCAGTAGTTACATATAAGTAAGGATTTGCAGACAACCAGGATAACTGAGTATCGGTATGTTCATTAAACTCAGGTAAGTGGTCGGGGGGAAATACCAACGCCGATCTGATCACTGCATAATCGGATGAATTAGATTTCGAGAAATTTGTAATGGAATTGGTATAGCTTGTATTAAGACCTAACTCCAACCACGGTTGTACTTTCCGTGCCACATTCAGGCGAGCAGTATAGCGATCATATCCTGATTTTTTAATAATACCATCCTGATTCAGGATATTACCTGAAATAACGTAATAACCTTTATCATCACCGCCTGACATGCTCAGGTTATATTCATGAGAAATAGCTGTCTGGAAAATCTGATCCTGCCAGTTCGTACCACCGTTCATATATCCGTTTAGAAAATCTTCTGGTTTTGGAAAGTAAGTACTATCTACAACTGCACCTGAATTATCCTTCGTATACTGCGTATGTCCATCGTAAGGCAAATTGGAATAAGTTACTCCTTCATAGTTGTAACGATTAATTACCTGTTCGTTACGATAGTTCGCATACTGATAGGCATTTAATACATCTATCTGTTTTACAATTTTAGAGATACCAAAATTGGTAGAGAATTCTACTTTAGAAGAACCTTTTTCTCCTCTTTTTGTCGTAATGAGCACAACACCATTCGCACCACGAGAACCGTAGATCGCGGTTGCAGAAGCGTCTTTCAACACCTCGATGGATTGAATATCCTGAGGATTAATCATCGCTAACGCACTTGTAGTCTGCATGTTATTTGAATTAGCAGAACTAGATGGCGTACCTCCTGTTTCAAAAGGAATACCATCGATTACATACAAGGGTTCTGTACTGGTATTAAAAGAGTTGGCACCACGCACCTGGATATTAATCCCTGCACCGGGCGCACCGTCACTTTGTTGAACCTGCACACCGGCTAATTTACCCTGAAGACCCTGAGCAACACTGGTAGGATTTCCTTTAAGTAAATCTTCGGTTTTAATGGAACCAACGGCACCGGTCAGGTCACTTTTCTTTACGGTTCCATAACCGACAACAACTACTTCATCCAATTTACGGGAAGATTCCAGAACGATATTGATTGCTTTCTGGCTTGTTACCTTTACCTCTTTGGAGGTCATTCCGACAAATGAAAAAACGAGTGTTTCTCCACTTTGTACTTTTAATACATACGCGCCATTATAATCGGCCACAGTACCTACTGTTCGGCCCTTTATAACTACGCTTGCTCCGGGTAACGGAGCATTGGTTCCGTCAACCACCTTTCCGGAGATGGTGATTGGCTGTTGAGCATACAGGCATATGCTCAGCAATAAGGAAAACAAGAATAAGAGTTTTCTTTTTCTCATGGCTTATATGGGTTTGTAATTAATATTATCAATGCAAAAGTACGGTGGCAATCCCCCTGGTGCATAATACTCTTTTATCCATATCTGATACAATTGTTTCATTCTAATTACAGCTATCTATTGGCTGAAATTCAAAATCTGATTGATGAAGAAGGATGCCTTCCGAAAGACGTGTCCACCTGAAAGCAAACACATATCATCTTGAAATCCTTTCGATTACGGTTTTAGATTATTACGTTCTTCACTTTGGAAGCTGCAACAATTTCAGGTTAATATTTATCCGTAAAAAAGAGACAGACAAAGCTCGGATTCGAGGTTTCATTCATAGCACTTTAGATGCAAAGGTTATTCAGACTATTTGGGATAAGAATGAACGTTAATCGAGGACAAAAGCACCTTCATGTAAAAAAGGCCTATTCGTATAGATATTGTTGAGAAATTCCGTAATCGGAGAAATCACTGAATTATCCGGGTTACGTGTCAACCGGTTTAATTCAATCATCTCAATACGGATAGCAATTTTTTCTGACAAAGTCGTTGCCTTATGCAATTTTACTTTGAGTTCATTCATGGTCTTCATATTCGTAACGTTTAGATTAAATATTCAGTTTACTAGCTCAGTCTCTATTAATCAGAACTGCGCAAAAGGATTTAAATATTTTGGTATTTAGATTCCGCGAGCCGGAGCCAAATGCACTCATCATTAGTAACTTGATGATACAAATGTACAATATGCAATAGCCGGATGCATAGTACTCATTTATCTATACATGATACAATTACCGCTTTCTTCCCCGTAAATCCCCGCAAGCCAAAACAAACAACCAACACACTGATTTCCCAACACATAAAACACTCATCTTTTATATCACAACAACATTAGCCGGAGACCCTATATTCATCAAGCCGGACAGCATTCCACGACTCTGTGACGCCAGATGTGTAATTTCAAAAAGACAAAGGAGGCTGCTCCATATTGAAACAGCCTCCTTCATTGGCTCGGGATGGCATTGCCTAATTATTCTCTGTTTTTAGCTGACAATCCATTTATTCTTGTTCGCTTTTTAATCCCGACTCGCTTAATTTGACTCGTTGAGTTCCAACACAACACTTCCATATTGTTGGGCTATGTCAAGTTTAAGTCCGTTATTCATTAAGAAATCACCCGAAAAGACTTTATTATTTGCGCCGAAACATGATTTATCAGCCATCATATTTATCTCTTTTACCTGGTATTTCTTATTCGGATCCAATCCTTTTATTTTAAAATTCGGCAGGTTATCCGAACAATAATAATTAACGTGGTATGCAAAAAACACAGCCCTCTTTTTATCAGAAGTTACATATGCTAAAGAAGTCGAATTGTAGTTATCATAAGGACTTAGAATCCTATATAAATCGCCGAATTGAATCACCGGACGAATTGACTTATATGTTTCGACACCTTTTTTTGAAAAAGACAATTCTTCAGCAGTCATATGTGAAGGCTGCAATTCTACACCCAAGCGCCCTGTCATTGCAATATCGAAACGAAATTTTATCGGGATAATACGCCTTGTCATCGGACTCGGAGATGCCCCAACGTGAGCTGCCATTCCTATAGCAGGGAAAAACATGGATGTTCCCCATTGTATGTTCATGCGTGTTTGGGCATCGGTGTTGTCGCTGGTCCAGAATTCGTGGAAATACGGAAGATAACCGTAGGATAATCGACCGCCACCACTGCTACAGTCTTGAATAGTTACATTTGGATGGCTGACCAACAAACGTTCTAATACATTCTGAAGCCCTCTGTTGAACTCTATATTTAAGAGCGACTGTTTGTTTTTGGGCAAATATGGCGAACCCCAATTGACAAAACTCATGTTTGAATCCCATTTCACATAAGCGATTCTCGGATGCTTAACCAATAAATTGTGAATCACATTATAAACAAAATCCTGAACTTTGGGATTACATAGATCTAAAACGAGTTGAGTTTTACCGCGCCCTTTTATCGTATCTCTGAAATTCTGGGAAATGACCCAATCAGGATGTTCATTATAAAATTTACTCGTTTTGTAGTTAGTCATTTCGGGCTCAACCCAAATACCGAATTTCATATTTCTTTTCTCGCAGGCATCAATCAAATAGTCAATTCCATGAGGAAGTTTCTTTTTGTTAACGTCCCAGTCTCCTAGAGTGCTTGAGTCGTCATTTCTTTCAATTTCGTTACCAAACCAGCCATCATCCATCACAAAAAGCTCTCCTCCCAAATCGGCAAAATCGTTAATCATTTGTACCATTTTATCTTCCTGGGTATTGAAATAAACGCCTTCCCAGCTGTTCAAGAGTATCAATCGTTCTTTATCCCCATCTCTGAGCTTGAATTTTCGACCGTAATTATGGAAGTTTCTGCTGATCTGACCTTTACCGTTATGACTGTATGTCAAAGCTAAAGCCGGAGTAGTAAATTTCTCTCCCTTCGAAAGAGTATATTCGGACGCGAAAGGACTAATACCCGCCGCGATTTTCAATTTTTTACTATTGTCAATTTCAAAATTGATTTTGAAATTCCCCATACAAGCCAACGTTCCGCCGATGACTTCTCCGGTTTCTTCATTTGACTTGCCGTTTAAGCTAATCATGAATGATGGATTGACGCTTTGGGTGGCTTGTACTCCATTTTTTGAATCGAGGGAATACATGCCTCTTTTCAGTTGGTTTTCAACGATATTGCATTCGTCTCCCCATGCACCATGAAGATGGGTGATCCAGTATTCGTTGGCAAGACACGATAAATAGGCTGATGCAAAACTATATAACATCACAGGACGGTTTTCTTCGTGATAGATTTGAGAAGAAACTTCCACTACATCCTCATTAAAATATGTCTTGTAAATCAGGTTTACATAAAAAGGATAATGCTTATCTTTCAGATATACCGTTGTCAAAGAGATATTATTATCCACTTTTTCCTGTTTGTAATTTTGGAATTGCAAGTCTAACGACATATTACCGTCAGAATGAGTGGCACGAATGGCTGGTTCAAAATCGCAATACAAGCCAAATTCAGGATATGCTTTTTCAGGATTTGAATTTGAGCCCAAAAACAATTCATCAATATTCTCGAGTCTCTTCCCAAAATAATTAAGATAAACACGTTTAGTCCCAAAGTTGTCTTGATTTACACTAAGAACCATTGATGTGTTTTTTGTCTCAATTTTTATTGCCTCGTTTTTCGCAAAAAGCGTTAATGGCAAAAAAGCCATCAAGATTAAAAATGATTTTTTCATCCGTATATAATTTATAAGTAATTCTAAGTCACCTCTGCTTCAACCTCTCTTGCCGTATTGATACACTTTTACTGACGCATATAAGTCGGCAGAACGGTACGAAAAGGCAAAGCTGGCAACCCTTCATTGTTAAGCAATACAGCTTTAGCATTGCGGTACCAGGCATATCGCACATATTTCGGAGCTTTCACCTTTTCACTCCACATATATATCGTCTGACCTTCTATTTTTACTTGAGCTGGAACAAATAGACTATCTGAAGCAGCTATTTCAAACTGAGCAGATGATTCCGCTGCCAACTTTAATCCTTTATTGGCATGAGTAAAACAGACCCGAATTCCATTTCCTTCCACTACACTTGATTTATATTGCGGACCTGAATATTCAAGAGTTTTATCACCATATTTATTTGCCAACGCACACCAGGCAAGCCGACGGCCAATTGGCTCTTTGCGGGACGGGTGAACATTTGCGCTATCCCCAACATCCAACGTACCAATCATGGCTGTATTAGGTAGCTTTAGCGCGTAAGATTGAGCCTCCCAGAATTCCGGAAGTGAAGTCCCCCAATAGCCATCCCAGGGACAAAGCTGCACATAATAAAATGGTAGTTTCGGATTTCCGAAATCAGCTCTCCAACCTTCAATCAAGGCCGGGAATAGTCGGGTCAACTCAGCAGCACGCCCCACATTCGTCTCTCCCTGATACCACAATACACCGGCAAACGTAAAAGGTACAATCGGTGCCATCATGGCGTTGTACAACACTCCCGGAGTGCGGTTATCGTCCTTTTTTTGTGGCAACCACGAACCTTTACCTTTGTATCCATCCACCTTTTCCAAAGAAGCTTTATTCGTCCATGCCTCACAACTGGAGCCTCCATAAGCACTTAACACAAGGCCAATCGGGATATTCAGTTTTGTATTCAGTTCTTTACCAAAAAAATAGCCCAGTGCACTAAAATCTTGAACAGATTCCGGAACACATCGAGTCCATGTCGCATTGGCATAGGCTTTCGGTAATTTAGTCTGGAGTGTTGCACTGTTGGCTTTTCCCGTCATAACAAACCGGATATTGGGATATTTGGCTTCTGAAATCGCCTTGTCGCTACCTTCAATAGGAGCATCCTTCCAGCCCTTAAGAGGTAACTCCATGTTGGATTGTCCGGATAAAAGCCAGACTTCACCAATCAATACGTTTTTGAGTACAATAGTGTTCGAACCTTTGATTATCAAATTGTAAGGTGTGCATTTTTTATTGGCTTTGGGTGTAGGCAATTTAACCATCCATTTCCCATCATCAGCGGTCACGGCAGTAACAGTACGATTACTCCAGCTTCCTGAAACGGACACCGTCTCACCTGCTTTTGCCCACCCCCATACGTTTACGAATCTGTTTTGCTGCAATACCATATTATCAGTAAAGAGATCGGCCACTGTTACCTGGGCAGACACTGGATTAGTGAATGAAAACAATGAGGTTGCACCAAAAATAAGCACAGCTATTTTGGAGATAAAGTGTTTCATCATGAGTTAGAAGGTTTTGAGTTTAAGCATTTCGTGCAATCAACCGAACTTACATTCAGCAAGCAAAAATACCCACATTCACACCTCAACCAATAATACTACATTATCCACATATGATACTTTTACATCATTATCTGCAAAAAAATCCCTGAAAACATATGTGACGCTTTCAGGGATTGAACTACTATAACAAACATCAGATGATAACTTTTTTCTTCTTATAGTTTTCCCGAAATTCTTTGGGAGTACATCCTTTCTTCTTTCTGAAAATACGGTTAAAATTGGAGAGATTATTGAATCCGCAATTATAGCCAATTTCAGAGACCGTCTGCGTGGAATCGGCCAAAAGACGGGCTGCATGGCCCAACCGGATATCAATCAGGTAATCGGTAAGATTCTTTCCAGTTCTGAGTTTAAAAAAACGGCTGAAAGAGACTTCACTCATATTGACCAGATCCGCAAGTTGGGACAAACGAATTTCTTCATGGAAATGGGTGTTCAGGAAATCATCGACCTTCTTGATGCGCCGGCTATCGTAAGATTGCTCTGCTTTGGCAAAACTGGAACTTGACAAGGTATGCAAATTGTCACTCACTGATAATTCATACAGAATCGTCAGAAAAGTCATTACCGCATAAAACCCCTGCTTTTCATGGGACAAGGATTTTAGTAGCGGTCTCACCTTAAGAATAGTAGAAATATCAAAGGCCACCCCTTTTTGTGCTTTTTCAATCATCTCCTTGATGCTGCGAAATTGATTTTTTTCAATAAAGCTCTGAAAAAAGAGGTCACTGGAAAACTGAATCGTAATCTCCTTGATATCGGTGGACTGGCAATTATGATTTTGCCAGGTGTGTTCGAGGTCTTTGCCCGTAATCAGCACAAGGTCATAATCTCCGATTTCTTCAACAGAATCTCCAACAATCCGTTGCACCCCGCGTGCATTCTCTACATAATTCAATTCGTAAACCGAATGGTTGTGTAAGGGAAAAGTGAATTCGGTCTTATTGCGCTCAATCACATAGAAACAATCTTTCTCTGAGAGCGGGGTAATTTCATGCAAAATCTCAGACTGGCTCATTTGATGGTATAGTTTTAGAGAGGTTGTATCTGCAAATATAGCAGATTGCATGAATAATTATTCCTCTACCCCATTTGAATACTTTTTTTTCAATAAGATATTTACGTAAAAAGGATAAGGTTGTCCCGTTTAACGGGACAACCTCAACCTAGCTAAATTCCGGAATCAGTGGAATTAAATTTATCAGATTGGTCAGATTCTGGTCTGAAATATTATCTGTTTACCAGTTTGTAAGTCTTTACCTGCTCTCCGGATTGCACTTTCAGCAGATAAACTCCTTTGGATTGATTATTTAAATCAATAATGATTTTACCATCCCCCGCTTTACCATCCAATAATAAGCAACCATTAATACCTGATAAAGTGTATGTTGCATCTGCATTATCCGAATTCACCTGAAAAATATTCTTTCCGGTCTGAGCCATAGAAACTGTTTCTGATTGAACTGTCTCAACAGCTGAGGTAATAGTAGGAACCAGTTCTACATCATCTATCATGAAATTATTTCCAGCGCTCTTATCATATTTTACAATGAGATATGTAGGATTACTGTTGGAACTTAAATAGGTAGCCAGTTTTATCGGATCAATGGGTACCTCTACTGAATACCAAACACCTAGTGCACCTGACTCCCAAACGGGGCTCAATACTCCAATCTGCTCCATCCCCCAATCGCCAGTACATAGGCCTATCTGAACCTGAGCCCAGTCCAGATCCGTTCCTGCGGTAAGGCAAAACTTTACTTTTACAGATTGGTAATCGTACCAAGTCTTTCCTTCAGGCAATGTACAGGACATCGTTACCGGTACCCATGCATTATTTACAACGGCCAAAGCCTTGTTACTTGAATTAATACCACCTTTATAAGGATTATCCACAATACTACAACTTCCGGCACTCCAGATTACTTTGGTAGAGCCCAGCTGACCATCTTCAAAATCTGTAACGGAATAATTAGCACTGTTTAATTGTAATGCCGCCATTACGGCGAACAAAAAGGTAAAAAACTTTTTCATGCTTTTTTGTTTTTAAGAATTTACAAAATCAGAATAAAATAAATTCGCAATAAAAGTGTGGCCACAATGACAAAAGTAGAGGTTTTGACATGTGTATAATTTGCATTATTTATCCAATACTGATACAATATCATCAAATCAACACTACAATCATTCATCTGATAGCCATCCCTATAAACTCATGATCAAACCATCTCCGGATTTCCCAATGGAAACAAAGCTCTAGCTCATACCCGCCTAATGACCAGATAAAAAAAAGAGGAGCAACGCCCCTCTTCTGTAATTCACCCATAAATAAAACTGTCCACTAAGAGTGTTCAACATCCATCTCCGGTTATATCCCAGAAAAACTTCTATTTCTTTATAATCAACTTTTGAGTTGATTCTCTATCTGAATTAACAAGTTTCACCACATATACGCCATCGGGGATATTTACAACTGTGAATCCGGCAACCGGCTCGAAAGAGCGATATACGGTATTTCCACTTAAATCAGAGACAATAACGCTTGCCTTTTCACCTCCCGATAGCTGCACGTTTGATTTTGCCGGATTCGGATATATCTTGAGATTACCGCTTTCAACATCTGGGGTAGCACTTGTCAAATCTGCATCTGTTTTCTTACCCTTTGCAATCCAGTAGCTTCCTACATTTTCCAGGGTGATTACTTTTGCATTATTGTAAACATCGATCAGATGTTGTGTACTGTTTTGCTGAGTTGTCAATTCATTCCACGACATAAAATAAGACCAGGGAGCATCGTAGGTAAAACAGTCATCCGGGTTGGGTATAGGACCATTTTCTGTCATCGCAATAAGTTTCAGGCCATTGGTGACAGTATATAGCTGGTCAAAAACACCTTTATTAATATCATAATTGTAGGCACCCGGATATGAATCGTAACTAATCATATCCACTGATGAATTTCCCGGATACCAGTCCGCTTCCGGTGTTGACCATTGCCAGATCAGGTTATTGAGCCCATGAAAACCAGTAAGCCTGTTATATAATAATGCGTACAGCTGCTTACAAACGGTGGCACCTTTTGCACCCCACCAAAACCAACCACCTCCCGCTTCATGTAAGGGTCTCCATAATATGGGAATGCCGGCAGATTTGAACCGTTTCAGCTGCACGGCAATGGCATCAATATCCTGTAATATCAGGGTATTCTCAGTAGTTCCTGAAATCACTGCCTTTGATACATCAAACGTTGTATTTTGTGTGTAAAATGTATTTACCCCCGGTTGCCCACCTGATGGTGAACACCAATGCCAGTGAAAGCCCACAATTCCTTTTCCTCCGGTGGTGTTATACCAGTTAATTGCATTCTGAACGGAACCGTCGTCAATGGCCCCGAAAGCAAATGTTCCTGTTTGGGAATTCCAGGCATAGGGATACCCCTGAGTATAGGAAGCAAAGTCGAAAGTTCTGACAAGCGGTGATTTCCCGGTCAACTGCACAGTATTATTGTAGTAGTCATTAGTCTGACCGGAAATAATCATTTTGTTGAATACCGAGGTCAGAAAGCTGTACAGACTTTTGGTAGCAGTGGTCGAAAGGGTATTGACAGGTTGTGATACAATCGAATAGCTGTTTTTCGGAATCGAATACAACGAAAACTGATCAACGTCTACCCACCCCCAACTGCTTTGAACCGCGACGGTGGTTGTTCCCGCGTTCAATAAATATTCCCCGATGGTCAGGTTCGTGAAACTTTGCGTTTCAGCAAAAGAAGGCTCTGAAACTGTAGTTCCATTTAATTGTACATACTCGCTCTTGGTTCCGTAAGGAGCCCTGTAGCGTATGACAAGTTTATAGTAGGCTTTTGCCGGTACGGATAATGTGACCATAACTTTGTCTGCTGACGAAGAAAAATTCGTCACATATCCGGTTCCCGAATATCCGGTGGCCTGATTAGAGGCGGTTACATTTCCGGACAATGTTCCATTTTCTGCTTCAGCAGAAGCGATTAGTACGGATTGCGCATGCGTCATTTGACAGATGCCAATCCATACGACTAAAACTAAAATTCTAAGGGTTAAATTTCCAGTCATACATTTAAGGTATTAGATTGATAATATTGAAAGTGAGATCAATAATCTATGCCGACAGCTTCATAAGGGTTTTTCAAAGCTATAAGTCTTTTCATGGTTAACAATGGCAAAGTTAGAGAGCGTCCAATATCTATTTGAATACTTATCAATCATATACTGATACTGTTCTGTCTAATGGATAACAAAACCTGTTTTAGCAATCTTCGATTGTCAAATAACTCTCCTGATTTAATGATTGTATTACTTTATCCTCATAATGGAGGTTTGGATATACTTCACTCTATGTTTACTCTATTTTTACTTTATGCTATAATAGTGATATCACAGTGGTTTAATAGAGATATAATAGTGATATGATACTCTTTATAAAGACTATCTTATCTCTGTGATAGCATTGTGATTTAATTGTAATTGCTAACTTTGTTCTTAAAGTCAACATAGAGTAATCCTATAATAAACATAAGGATTGAGGGAATAAATAAATGAGAGATTGATGGAGTGAAAGGTGTATTAAGCAATTGGACTGATTTGATTTCAGGAAACACCCCTCTGTGGTCCTCTGTGAAAAACTCTGTGGATCTCTGTGGTAAAAGAAAACTGCGAAGAATAATGGTAAATAGTAAATGATAAAATAGTAAATCAAAATAAGATGGCAACAGTAAAAGGCCCGTTTGAATTTACGGGAAGCATAAAAGGAGTATCGTTTTATACCCAACGGGGTAGTGACAAAGTAGTCATGCGGGCCAAAGGAGGTCCGACCAAAGAGAAGATCGCCAGGTCTCCAAAGTTTGAGACACTGCGCCTTAACCAGCAAGAGTGGAAAGGATGCGTATTGATGTCAAGGGCATTAACCACCTCCATCTACGAGCTGAAACGACTAGCCGATTTCAACGTTTCGGCGGCATTCAACGGGATAGCCAAAAGTATACAGAAGACCGATACGGAAAATCAACTGGGAGAACGCGCTATCTTGTTTTCAAAATACAAGCAAGCTCTGGATGGCTACCAACTGAACCGGAAATATCCGTTTACCTCAACACTGCGCATCTCTCCGCAATGGAACATTGACCGGGAGAAGTTGCAGGCATCTATTACACTTCCGCGCATCAATACCGCCACCCAATTGGTCAACTTCCCCAATCTGCCGTTCTTCCGGATATCGGTTACGTTCGGAAGTGCTTCCGATCTGAAGGTATCCGAAACAAGAAATGAATACCTCCCGGTCAATGAAGATCTGCATAATCTCTCCAACCACTGGATCAGTTCGTGGTATTCGACTGAAACGATAGTTGAAGAGCAACTGATAAGCCTTTGTATTCGTGAAGAGTTAGCTGCCAAACTGACCGATAATGTCAGCCTGGTGCTGGGTATTGGTGTAGAATTTGGCAAGGTGGGATTTGATGGCAATCCGGTGGAGGTGAAATATGCAGGATGCGGAATCGTGCTGGGGGTGAAATAAATGATTTACCATTGACAATTTAGAAAAGCAGCATCCTGAAAGTAATTAGTAAATTAAGAGATTATAGTCATTGTTTTCATTCTTCAGTTCTTTCATCCCCTTAATTGTCTTAATCACCTTAATTCCTTTCATTATCTTAATCTCCTTAATTATTCTCATTAACCAACGCGTCAAGCGGCGTTAAGCCGCTGATCGCTCGCACCCCAACCCAACGGAAGGTCTCAATCTTACACCTAATATCCAAGCCACATGAAAATCAAAGAAATCCTGAATATCATTCAGCTTACGGATAACATATCCTAATAGCATTCAAAGGGCAGATTACAAATGCCGCACTGAAGGACAATGACATTCAATTAATCTTAGTAAATTTGCCCTAGATCTTAACCAGCCTTCTTTTATAATGAAAAACCTTTTCTCTAAACTATTTTTCGGATTCTTCTTTTTTTGCGTTGTTGCATTGGGCCAAAATCCAGCTATTCAAAAATATGACGCTCAATCCGGCCCTAGTAGCAATTATATACGTACAATCTATAAAGACACAAAAGGTCTCTTGTGGATTGGAACTGACAATGGTCTGGATAGTTACGATGGACTCCAGTTTATTAATTATGGAAAAAGGTTCAATATCCCGCTGAATGGGACAGTGCAATCTATCATAGAAATTAAAGACGGTACATACATTATTGGCACATCCTGGGAAGCATACATTTATTCTGTATCAGGCAATCAAATCACACCAATAGACTTTGGATTGCAAACACTGGATGTAAAGCAAGTTTACAAAACCGCTGAAGGAAAATTATTTTTCATTTCAGACAAAGGGGTTTACAAACGATCCAGTCAACGAAAAGCAAAGCTTCTTACACCCGAGCTAAAAAACATGTCCTTCATTGGAATGACAGAAGATAACAAACATAACCGTTGGCTCATCTCCCGGAATGGTATCTATCAGATGGATTCTCACGAGCATTTAAAACCAGTCATTTCTAATACAGCGCTCTCAGATCGTAATATCATATCATTCCTCTATACAGGAAAAGGAGATTTTTTATTGGGTACAGACAAAGGTTTGATGAGACTGGAAATATCTACACAAAAACTTTATGAGATAGATGGTTTTTCCCAATACACCATCAACACATTGGTCTGTGATAAGAATGACAACATCTATATAGGTACCGAATTTGATGGCCTGATCATATACAACCAGAAAAATGGCGAGACCAAAATAATCAGTAATAATGGGATGCCCTCCGAATCCCTCTCCTCCAGCTCCATTAGATCTCTCAACATAGACAACTCAGGAATCCTATGGATAGGAACATGCACGGGAGGCCTCAATAAATTAAGGCTACAAAACAATCTGTTATTCAGAAACGTAGGAATCCCAAACATCAAAGAAAATCATATCCGGTCTCTGTATATTTCCCCAATGGGTGAAAAGTTCATTGGCACAAACCTGGGAATATTCTGTTTAGACTCACAAAATAAGCTCATCAAACAATACGATGGCAAATTCCTACGCTCCAAGATTTTAACCACAATATACCCGTACCCGGGGAATGCTGATTTATTATTAATCGGAACTTTTGGCGGTGGAATGAGTATTTTAAACAAGAAATCCGGCATATTTTTTAACTTTTCGGATAAAAGCACTTTTACTCAGGGATCCGTTTATCGGTTTTGCAAGGATATCCGGAATAACTTATGGATAGCAACCCTTGACGGATTATTTAAATACGATCTTAGCCATAAGAGATTTATCCAGTATAATATGAATAAATTACTGGGAAACAATGAAATATTCTCGCTGGAAACGGACAAATCCGGTAGAGTGTGGATTGGAACGAAGAGCGGTGTATGTTATTACTCTGCTACTGATCATAAATTCCACATACCATCAGTAGCCGCTGGATATCATTTCCTGTGTACTTATATTTTTTCTGATAACAGAGACAATATCTGGTTTTGTTTCAACAAAGGAGGAGTATTAAAATTAGACAAATACCTAAACAAGAAAGCCTGGATTACTACAGAAATAGGCCTGCCTGAAAACTCACCGGCGTCTGTCATAAATGACAAATCCGGAAATATCTGGATCAGTACGCTCAAAGGTCTGTTTTATATTGACAATAATCATCAAATCCGGAAATATGATCTGGAAGATGGATTGTCCGGCACAGGTTTCTGCCCGGGTGTTGCATCCGTTGATCAGAATGGAAGTTTATGGTGGAGTAATGAAAAAGGGCTTGTTTCATATAATCCGGCCAGAAACTCCGGCAAAAAGAAATTCAATTTACTTTTCACCGGACTGAAAATCAATGGAACACAGTATGACATAGACACGCTGTCGTTTGTTCATAAAGAATCTATCAACCATTATCGGATTCAGATCAGAGGTAAACACAATAACAATCTTGAGTTTTTGACATCAGCCTTAAATTACGAACATCCGCAGAAGAATAGTTATTCTTATCAATTGAATGGTAATGGTCTACATATCAACACAACATCTAAAAACAATGTAGCCTCCTTCAATGATCTTTCTATCGGAACATATAACCTATTCGTCAATGCTACCGATAGAGATGGGAACAGCGCTAAACAACCGCTGGAAATCTCATTTTCAATTGTCCCCTATTTCTACGAAACTACATGGTTTATCCTTACAATAATCATTATTATTGGTGGATGTATTCTTTATTTTACACGGACGTATATCTTTCGCATGAAAGATAAGATTATGAATCAACTTGAGGAGAGTAAGAAAAGACAGAATCCGGGGAGTGGTATTCAACGCGTATCAGAGGAAAAAGGCGAATTAATCAAAGAAAAGTTGCTTCAATATATGCAGGAAGAAAAACCATTCTTAAATCCGGGATTGAGGCAATCGGATGTGGCCAGGGCAACCGGATATTCCATACATGAAATTTCAGAAGTGATCAACAATCAGCTAAACCTGAATTTTGCCGATTTTATCAATTCGTTCAGAATTGAAGAGATCAAAAGACGCGTGGAAAGTGGATATGATAAAAAATACACATTATCGTCCATTGCTCTGCAATGTGGATTTAACGCCAGCTCTTCGTTCCTGAGGGCATTTAAGAAAGCTACAGGCGTTACTCCTACTCAATATTTTAAAAGCAGTGTAAACGAAGAGGGTGTCCAATAAGTCAGTTCATGCAAAACTGAACTTACAAAATGGCAGTTGAATCATTCTAACCGCCCCTAAATCCCCTGAATGGGACTTTGAAGAATGGTATTTCGGAGCTAATTTGCACTTCAGAGCATCCCCTAGGGGCTTGGGGCGGTTATTGGTTACAATTTGTTACTTTTTGAATTGCTTATATCTCTTTTGGGACACATATCTTTACTTCAGGATTGACTCAGCATCAGGAGCACCTTTTACTATACCCTGAATATTCTCTGCCTGCGCCTCTTCCGTGGTTATAAATCTCAACCCATCCACATAAACGCCTTTATATATTTTGGCATAATCTGTATATTCCACATAGCCGGGCTTATTCATTTTGCTGGAAATCTCCTGTCCATTTATAACCAGATTCTCAAAGGTTACATTTCGGACAAATCTCACACTATCATAACCTTCCAGAATAGAGGTGCTGGCACGCGACCCGTTGTATCTGATATTCTTAAAATAGACATTCTCAATTCCCCGTCCGGGAGCCAGTGCATATTTCTTATTAAAAGCTACACGGAGATTGACTAATTGCCCCCGCTCAAAATCATCAATACGAATATCCTCGAACCGGATGTTCCGGGCCAGGTTCTGATCGGAGACATTGATCGTCATACAGCCCTGATAGTTAATTTGCGGCTCATCGTGATTCAGAATATCTATATTGGAAAAGGTGATATGTTCAAGCGTTTCCGCCTTCCCTGATTCCGGATTTCCATGAGTACCCATCATGATGGGATGAGCCACATCGGCCCAGAGGGTTGAATTCCGGACTGAGACATTACGACAATCGCCATAAAAGCCCCACCGATGGCAATACAAAGCGATACAATCATCTGAAGTGCGCAAAAAGACGCCATCGATCAATACATTCGAGCAACTCATCAGATCTATACCATCCCCCCAACCTTTGGAAGAAAATGCCCGGATATTCCGGATTGAAATATCCGTTGATTGACCACCAAATACAGAATAATATACCGGATTGAGAATGATCAGATCTTCCACTAATACATTTTTTGAATAGGTTATTTCAACACCTCTTGTTCCCTGTAATAATATCCCCCGACCACAGATGCGGACATCATGCACGCTATCACACACCAACTTAGCATTAACGATTGCTCCTCCGGCAATATAAAGGGTTTTGCCTGAGGGAATCCTCAGCTCTCCATTCGGAAAAGTATGAAAACCGGGAGACAGATAAATAAGATTCTTATCACCCTTAACCGGCTTTTGAGTCTCTAACGGATTCGCAAATATCTGTAGATTATGGAAAATATCCCCATTCACTTCCAGCGAGATATTGCCGGGATGCGATAACATAAAACGAATAGAGTCACGACAGATATCAGGATGTATCAGATCGGAACCGGGGCGTATGCATACGGTTTTTACAGGTTGCCGATGACTGATCACTAATAACTCTACCTTCTCCCCGTCAAAGTCGAAAGTGACCATGGAAGACTTTCGGACCTGATGCATATCCACATCTACAGAGTATTCAAACAGATCCACCCAACGACCTTCGGGC
>Ga0209464_10000188_pt1 | contig 21291 bp, 17 predicted proteins | sample DOMMetBare1Fresh_2_FD_187473 | JGI IMG/M metagenome (GOLD analysis project Ga0209464, IMG submission 187473) | Wetland sediment microbial communities from St. Louis River estuary, USA, under dissolved organic matter induced mercury methylation -... | ecosystem: Environmental > Aquatic >...
GCTACTCGGAGGTGTGCCGAAAAGCATGCTATTTTGATAGCAACTAGTAAAGTTTACTAAAAGGTGGGCTTTACACTCTTTAAATGAAGAAGACCTTGAGGCGTTTTGATGAAGTGTTAAAACTGTAAAGAGAACTAAATATGTAAAAAGTAGAGCCGAATGTGTTACAATGGTTAATTCTATTTCAACAATTTTGCTCCATGTATCTAAAGAGGAATGTAAGCAATTCTATGCAGATCATTCAGTCTGTGATAGGTTTGTTAGAGACCAGTAAGTGACATCCAGCACATCATAGTGATATGAATAGCTGGATGTCTTTTTTTTATCCGCTTTAGCTTTTTAAAAAATCAGCAAAGCTATGGAGGGCAACAGGTTGCTTTGTGCGAGTTCGAATGGAAGATAGAGCGCCCAGCAGCTCATCCTTGCTACTCCAAATTGTCCCTAAATCGCCAATGTCAAGCCCAACCTCGGTGGATGCAAAATTTGTTCGTTCCCATGTGGTGCGATCAATGATTACATCAACGGACTTAACTTCGTAGGCCATAAGCGTAAAGCTGCCGACGAATTTTCCAACCTCCAGAAACCATGCGTTTCTATCAGCTTCGGAGGTCCAACCAACCGAAGAAACATTGTCGAACCAAACTGGAATATCAGCCGAAAGGTTTGTTTCAGCGATTCCGCTGCTTGTAAGAAGGTTTTTTATATCCTTGTAGGTTTCTTTGAGCATAACCATCAGCTCTCTTTTTCGAGATAAGCTAGAGCTGCTCCATTCGGCAAGCTGCTGTGGTTCAATGTCCACATGCAAACCTTGCATTTTAGACGAATCGTCAACGCTCTTGTTGAAGTTGATGTAGTAGTCGGTAATATGCTTAAGCATGGCAGCCCTGTTTTCTGGGTATATCCATTGCGCATTACCAATTAGGTAGGACGAGGCAATTTTCTCCTTTTTAAGACGCTTGTTCCATGCAGCAACCTTATCTTTCCAGTATCCCGGCATAAGAGAGTAGCCTCCATAAACCCTATTAACGCCGTACTTTTTGTACTGTGCCACCATTTCGTTAACCTTTATTGGATCGCCAATAACATTGTTAATTCCAAAAGGATTGGAATCGCTACCCCAATGCCAAACGCTAATTCCAGCAGAGGTGCTCGACGGCGAGCTTCCGGTGTTGGAACCCGATCCCCCTGCTGTACTACTACCATTTCCCCCATTTGCAACACTACCATTGCTTGTAGAATTGCTGCTTGTCGAATTTCCACTCGGAGCAACCGAATCTTGCCCTTTGTCACATCCCCACAAAAACAGAATCCCAAGCGCTAAGACTTGGATTTTTTTCATGCATTTAAAATTTGTACGCAACGCTACCCAAAATATCCAAGCACTGAATCTTGCTTTTTTAATCTACTTGCTGTACATGGATATTTCATAGCAATTACGTTTACTGATTAAAGCCACAAATCTATTGTTTAATGGTTAACAGCAAAACATTTTTGGATGAATCGGGCAGCCTTATAACGTTGTTTATTGCACTTTTAGGTTTGAGAAACAGCCTGTGTGGCAAAGGTGGAATAACCTGTGGAAATGATTCTACAAGTGGCATAGCATTGATCATACGAATTGGGGGTTGAATTTACCATTACCAAATATCGCCCCAAATGAAACAATCGCCCCAAACGGTACGGTTGCAATAAATCGCATTTCCGCCTGTACGGCGAATGGCATTCGCCCATTTGTAACGTACCGTGTTCGCCGATATAGGGCGTATGCGATACGCCCCTACAACACCGCAACCCCAATTACGAATTGGGACAACAACCATTATTAGGGTAACCACCATTATCAGGACAACCACCATTATCAGGGCAACCACAAGGGTTGCCCCTACAACGAATATGCTATCCGCAATGAAAAATCGTTAATAAAAATATCTGAATGCATCGTAAACAACCGTAGAAATTGCGTTGGACGTTCATTCCGTTATTCGGTTGTTAGGTCTCAACGCACCGTATATGCCGCCCGTAGGGGCGACCCTTGTGGTCACCCCTAATCGGAACAATCGCCCCAAACGGTACGGTTGCAACGAATCGCATTTTCCGCCTGTACGGGCGAATGGCATTCGCCCATTTATTTCGCCCATTTGCAACGTACCGCATTCGCCGATATAGGGCGTATGCCGTACGGCCCAACAATGTCCCAACGACGAACATATGAAATGATTCTACAAATGGCATAGCTTTAATTATTTATATATTTGTAGGATGAAAAAGGCTTACACAATTTTGTTGAGGTTGGTGGTGCTGCTTTGCTTAGCTCATGGGCTGGCAGATAGCACTTCGCTCTCTACCATCGGGTGTAAGTCAGACCACGCTTCCTCCTCTACTGGGGTTCCGAACCATTTCGAAAGAGGCCATCAGCATGGTGCGGAGTTTAATCTTTGGACAGATACCTCTGTACTGGTAGAGGTCGCTTCTTTTACTGGCAATTTTGTAGCCGACCCACTTAAAGAGGCATTTTGCTGTAGCTATAAAGCTTCTATTTGGCAGCCTCCCCGTCTTTGCATGCGCTCGCTAGTGTAAGTTTCGTTGTGTAGTAGCAAACGCTGCTGCATTTATTTCCGTACTATCATATAAATATGAAGGAGAAAAAGAGGGTTGCCCTCATTTCTGTTGTTGCGGCGGTGTTTTTAACTGCTTTCAAGCTTGTTGTTGGGATTTTAACAGGGAGCTTGGGTATTTTATCGGAGGCATTACATTCGGGACTCGATTTGGTTGCTGCTGTGATTACCTACTTCTCGGTGCGTATTTCTGATAAGCCAGCTGATGAAAAGCATAACTATGGGCATGGGAAAGTTGAGAATTTATCAGCTCTCATAGAGACGATACTGCTGCTTATAACGTGTGCATGGATTATCTATGAGGCGGTTACGAGGTTAATTGCTGGTGCTACTCATATTGAGGTTACCGTGTGGAGCTACATTGTGGTTATCAGCTCTATTGTGATAGATATCTCACGCTCTAGGGCATTGTATAAGGTTGCTAAAAAGCATAACAGCCAGGCTTTAGAAGCAGATGCGCTGCATTTTTCTACCGATATATGGAGTTCGGCAGTGGTACTTTTGGGGCTAGTGTGTGCAAACTTTGGCTTTTTCTTTGCCGACTCGGTGGCTGCTTTAATGGTTGCACTAATTGTTCTTGTAGTTTCGTATCGCCTAGGTAAGCGCGCTGTGGATGTGCTTTTAGATAGGGCTCCAGACGAAGCTATTAGGCAGGTAGAAGGGGTGCTTTCTGCTTATGGTGAGGTTAAGCACTACCATAGCTTAAAAGTTAGGACAGCAGGTGCTGATACTTTCGTAAAGTTCAATATTCATGTTGATCCAAGCTCTACCATAAAGGAGGTTCATGAGCTTTGCGATTCTATTGAGCAACGAATTCAGGCTTCCATACCTCGAAGCGAAGTTTACATTCATGCAGAGCCACAGGATCAAACCCACCTAGAGGCCGAAAAGGCTTTGAGTTCGAAAGTTTACTAATGATTGATTAAAAAACAGCTATGAATTGTCCACGATGTAATCATACTCTTTCCGTTTCTTACAACCATTCTGTCGAAGTGGACTACTGTCCTAATTGTAGAGGTGTTTGGTTGGATAGAGGGGAGCTTGATAAAATAATTGAACGTTCGCAAGAGCATGGGAATCGGCTTTTTGATGGAGATCATCACGAAGGTCATTATGGAGGTCATCACGAAGAGCACCACCATAAGCACGATAGCTCTAAGCACGATAGCTCTAAGCACGATAGCTCTAAGCACGATAGCTCTAAGCACGGCTACAACGATCATCACCATCGAGGTAAGCGGGGCTTTCTTGCAGATTTATTCGACTTTTAGGAAAATCTTACCTGTGTAAGCAGCGGTGGTAGAGAAGCTTATTCTACCACCGCTTGTTTTATTGGGCATTAGTTTAGTAACCAGTAAGCAAGGTTTAAAACAGCTGCAAAAGTAACCCAAAGCAGGTAGGGGATGTTTATAAATGCAGCCGTTGTTTTTAGCTTGTAGAATGCGTTGATAGTTAGGAGAATAAGAATCCACAGCACAATTATATCAGCAAGTGCTATTCCGATAGATTTGTAGTGAAAAAAAATAATGCTCCAAACGAAGTTGAAGGTAAGCTGTACCAGGTATAGCACAATCGCTTTTCTGCGTTGGCGACTGGGTTTGAGCGTCCATATTAGGAAAAAGGAGTAGCCCATCAGGAGGTATAAGGCCGTCCAAACTGGTCCAAATACCCAGCTAGGGGGATTAAATGAGGGTTGGTTGAGCGTGAGATACCAAGAATTTACGGAGCTAGATGTAAAAAAGCCCGCGATAGAACCTAAGGCAAGAGGTAAAGCAAGAGAGGCGATGAGCTTGCCCAGCTGTGAAATTCCAGCTTTACTGGCAGGGTTGGTTATGCTGTTCATTGTTTTTTTAGGGTAGAACAGCCATCGGAGATCTATGTTTAATTGATGTAAAAAAAGCCGTACAAGTTATCTACCAAAAGAAAGTAGGCAACAGGTACGGCTATGTATTTTGCTAGAAGCCCCTTCCGAACATTCCCCAGAATACCCTTTCCAGTTCGGTCCAGCGCTGCATTGCACCTCGCGAGAAGTCGTTCGAGTAGCGAGTTACAAGCTCCTTAGCCTCCTTGTTTTTGCCATCCTTAACAAGCTCTTTTACTTTTGCTTCGAGAGCTGGTTGTTCAGAAAGCATTTTATTCTCCAGAGCTGTAACTTCATCCTCAATAATTTTGCGTGATTTTTGCCACTTAACGGTTGCCAGCTTGTTTGCCTTTCTAAAGTTCCAAATGGCAGCATCTTCGCGATACCTCTGCTGTCCACAAATGCTAAAGCTTTCGGGTAGCGATAGGTTGCCAGAGTATATTGGTAGGCGTGGACTTTGACCCGGATTGTCGAACGAGAACCATGCAACGCCACCTACCTCGTCTGGAAGCCAGTCTCTTAGCTGAATAACTTCAGAGTAGGCGCACCAAGCAACCGAAACAGTGCGTTGAAACTCAACAGTTCCAGGCTTAATTGCATTATAAACAGCCGCTTCATCCTTCCCCATCCATGGATTTGCTCCTTCGTAAAGTACGGTATCTATCTTTTCAACAGATCCATCCTTTTTGTAGGTTGTTTTGGCTACCTTAAGATTTTTGGTCATATCGTAGTAGGTGCCTTCGTAGGTTGTGCGGTAGAGCGCAAATACATCCTGTACCGAAACTTTTTTGTCGGGTTTCACCGAAAATGGGAGCTCATCTGCATCGTACTTGAGATTCGCAGAAGGAGCAAGGCTGCTTAGAATGAAAAAATCCCTTATGGTAAAGTTTTTCTTTGATTGGCTGTAGGCCTTCCAAAATTTAAATGGTGCAGTGCCATCCCACAGCTTCATTTTAAGTGCAACATCCTTAACATTTTCAGAAGCCATGAAGTAGTCGGGTTTGCTTAGATCAATCTCACCAATTCTAGCAACATTGGCAGATAGGCCAACATGGTCGTCTGGAATACGCTGTGCAGCCCAAACACCCCCTATTTGGTCTGGACCTTCGCCAAATATCTCAAGCTGCCAAACCTCGTTCTTATCGGCAATGGTAATGCATTCACCCATATCGCTGTAGCCATACTGCTTAATGAGCGAACCAATTAGCTTTATTGCTTCTCTTGCATTGGTACATCGTTGAAGAGCAATGCGTTGTAACTCTTCAATGTTGAACATCCCTTTTTCGTTCTGTAGCTCTTTTCTTCCTACAATGGTTGTTTCTCCGATGCCAAGCTGTTTTTCGTTGAGGCAAGGATAGGCGGTATTGAGGTAGGCGTAGGTTTGCTTTACCTGCGGAATAGCTCCTGCAAGTGTAACTCCTGTTTTATCCCATGCCGATTCGGTTTTCATGGTGCCTTTATAAACGAGGTGCTTTGCCGTGTCGGGGAAGGTAGCAGCAGGGATAATGTTTAGCCAAGTGCGGTAAACGCCATCGCAGGTGTGACTAGTAATTACAGATTTGTCGGTTGAGGCTTTTTTACCAACAAGGATGCTGGTACAGGTCTCTCCAAAGTAAGGATCATCTGCTTGGGCAAATGTTGCTATGCCCGATGCGGTTAGCAGAAACCCAATGGCTGCTTTTTTTAGGGTTAACTTTGTTAGCATGCAAGGTTATGTTTAGATAAGTGGTGAGGCTGTCTAAAAGTAGTGACACGTACCACGATATGCGTATTGCGACATGTTAGGCTGCATAGCAGTAGGTTGTAGTCGCATTTTCGTACTACGTGTGTCGTGCAGCTTTTTAGGCAGCATACTGCTCGCGAAGGTTGCTACTTGTTGAGCGCTGCAATGCTAGCTAATTATTTGGTAATGGAAGACCTGTTTTTCGTTGTTTTTTAGCAGATGTAGCCCATTTATTTACTTGGTGTGAAAATAGTTTCACCGCACAGTAGCGGGATGGATATAAGAATTGCAAAAAATGGGAGATGAAGAATGTATGGTACATCATCTGAGCAACGATCTGTAGCCAAAAGTGTATCCAACCCCCATAAATACACAGTTGGTACGACGTTTAGGATCTATCTGTATGCCAAAGGTTGCATTGGCACCTCTATAAACGTACGATTTTAGACCAAGATTAATTCGTGTTGCGTTGCCATTGCTCGATCCGTTGCTGAAGATATATCCAAATTCAGCAACTCCATTGATGTATCCCATCGGAAGCTCTACCTTTCCAAAAACACCAGCGGAAAATCTATCTCTTAGCTTAGCGAGCTTGTAGGTGTAGCTGTAGTGCGGTGTTTCGTCATTGGGGATAACAATTGTAGAGATGTTGCTACTCTCGTCGTAGATAAAGTGCATGCCAGCTCCTGCTCTAACATAGCTGTTTTTCACAAACATAGCATAGGTGTTAAGGTCTATTGCTTTAAACGAGTGGCGAAGAATGACTGTTGTTGGAGAATTTTCTACCTCTCCCAAGATCTGTCGGGATGAATAGTTTACGTTGAAATCGAATTCCCAATGTGGTGGCTGATGTCTCCCCTTTGCCTTTGTATCTTTAATGCCATTGGGTCGCTCCTGAAAGACGTACGATAGAAAGGCAAAGCCGCCGAGGGTATTCAAGCCAGAGTTGGGTAGCTTGTAGGCACCATCAGAAAAGTGGGTAAAGCTGGAGCCTAAACCGACTCTGAGGTTGGGTGTAATCCTATATTTTAGGAAAAAATCAGCACTTGCATGGTAGTTGTTCTTTGCACCGATGATTCTGTTCTGAGGGTTTGCTGTAGAATCGTACGGAATCCAACCAAATGAGCCACCCAGCTTTGCTTCAAAGTTAAGGGTTAGGGATGGGTTGAAGCGGTAAACCGTAAGTCCATAAAGCAGGTAGAAGGATATGGGATTTCCTAAAAACGAAGGTTTGTGCAGGTATGGTTTATAAATGCCAACTCCAAAATAGGGCCTCCCGTAAAGGCTATCAATGCGGCTGTTCTTATCGGCGGTGAATAGAAGGCTTAGCGAAAAGCATTGGTAGGCAGGGAATGTTACATCATACTTTTTTACACTTTTGGGAACGAATACATGGCCAGATCCTACACTTGTATTTACAGCAAAGGGAGTCCAAGCTAGCCGCTTAGCTGTGTCGGGAGACTCTGCTTGGGCAGCTCCACAGTACAAAAGTAAGTAGAAGGCTAAGAATATAAACGTAAAGCAGCTTCTCATCAATGTATGCTAGTTGAATAGTAACAACGAAAAAGAATAAAGTGGTAGTATGCAAGCTTTTTTTGTTTGCATATTTATCTCTTAAAATAAAGAAAAAAACAATACGCTTAAAGGGAACATAAGCATATTAAGTAAAAATGTAATAGGCTGTATGTCTTGTAGTAGCGTTTTTCTTACAATAGCTTTATTATTTGTAATTTTGCCGCTCAACTCATAATAATGGATCAGAAAAGGATTTTTCCGTGGGGAGATTCGCGTAGGTTTAACTCCTACTCGCGCTATTTTAAGAGCACGTTCGGCGAACGCATTCAGAAGCTTACAATCGATGCTGGATTTACCTGTCCGAATAGAGACGGGAAGGTAGCACATGGCGGCTGTACTTTTTGTTTGAACGATGCATTTAATCCATCGTACTGTACGCCTGAGAAGAGCATCCGGCAGCAGCTCGAAGAGGGGATAGAGTTTCATATTAAGCGTTACCAAAAAGCATCTCGATACCTCGCCTATTTTCAGGCGTACTCCAATACCTATGCATCGCTCGAAAGGCTAAAGGAGATATATAGCGAAGCGCTAGCTCTACCAGAGGTTATTGGCATTGTTGTGGGCACACGTCCCGATTGTGTTGATGAGGAGAAGCTTGACTATTTTGCAGAGCTATCTAAGGATAAGTATGTTACCATTGAGTATGGCATAGAGAGCTGCTATAATGATACCCTAGAGCGGGTTAACAGAGGGCACACCTACGAACAGGCAATTTGGGCCATTGAAGAAACTGCTAAGAGGCATATTAAGGTTGGGGCGCATATGATTTTTGGATTTCCTGGCGAGACAAGGGAGCAGATGTTGGCGCAAGCCGAGATCCTTTCTAAGCTGCCCCTGAATACCATAAAGTTTCACCAGCTGCAAATATTTAAGGCAACGCAAATGGCAAAGGAGTACGCCCTTTATCCCGATCGCTTTAGCTTCTTTGGGTTGGAAGAGTACATCGATTTTTTTGTCAATTTTCTGGAACGGTTGAATCCGAACTTTGTTGTTGAGCGTTTTGCAGGTGAGGTACCACCAAGATTCCAGGCTGGCCCAGGTTGGGGAATGGTACGTAACGAACAGCTGGTTTCAATGCTCGATAAGCGGCTCGAACAGCTTGATACGTGGCAGGGTAGGTTGTATGGAGCTAGTACGTTGAAGTAAGCCATACTTTACTTGCTTTTGGATGAAATAGCAGAGGTCTGCATTTGCATACAGAAAAAGATGCCTCTCTAAAGCTTATCCCATCAGTCCTTGATTAGCAGAGATGAGCTATATAAATGAAAAAAAGCATCCTATCACAGGGTGCTTTTTTCGATGTTGGATTTGGTTGGGATGCGGTTTAGTTAACCGCAGAGTATTTCTTTAGCGACAGGTTTCCAGAATCCTGTACAAAGACAAGATCAGACCAGTCGTACGTTAGCTCAACTATCTTTTGTTCGCCGTTAAAGCTGGTGTAGCTTAGCTCAATCTTACGCGATTGCTGCCCTTGCACTACTAGCGGTCTAAGCTTAAACGAAGCTATACCCCTCAGCCAGAACTGAGGCGAGTCGTTATACGCGTTATGCCTTAGCTGTAGCTTGGCAATTTGCGGAGTACTTCCAAAGTCAGAGCTCTCAGCTAGGTTAACCATATGCTTTAAACGATCGCCCAAAAAAACAAACTCCACATTTAGATGGTGGTTGGCAATCCACACATCGGTAATTTTTATGGGGTCATTGCCAATGCTATCAGCATTCGATGCTGTTAAAGAGATAATAGGTTTAGTAAGAACCTGATAAGCATCATTCAGCTTCACATAGTGGTCGTATCCATTTCCTCCATTCGAGAGGATGGAGTAGCTAGCTATGATCCTTTGCCCATCTTTAGGATTAAAGTAGGGGAGATTTGTTGCAGCTATCCAAACCTTAGCACCGCTATCAAGATTTAAGTAGAAGGTTGATGAAGAACCATCAATCTTGCCAACCGTTGCCATTTGAATTGAATAGCTATCTATCGAAAAATCATCGTCGTTATTGCAGCTCGTCAACAAAACGACCGAAAAGATGCCGAATAGTAGAAGTAGCTTTTTCATACGATAGTTCTTTTTGTTTAGTAGCGATGAAGTGGCAGGTAAAGCACAGCCCTGCATTCATCAAGTGTTGGTTGATACCATTACAAATTCAAAAACTATGCCTAAAACGGGTACGACTGTATTTTTTATTACACTTCAAGGTTAAAATGTTGCTTATCAGTAAAATAAAAAGGGAGAAGCGTTGCGGCTTCTCCCTTAGTATGGTTCTAGCATTCCTATTGCTTTACTGAGCGTAAAGCGATGCAATATTAACAATTACTTCCTTAGCTTTTACCATAGATTCGAGTGGAATGAATTCAAATTTGCCATGAAAATTGTGTCCACCAGCAAAAATATTTGGGCATGGTAGTCCCATAAACGAGAGCCTAGCGCCATCTGTACCGCCTCTTATTGGCATAATGTGAGGTTTTACATTGGCCATCTCCATAGCTTTAATGGCATTTTCGATGATATGGTAGTGAGGTTCAACCATTTCGCGCATATTGTAGTACTGATCCTTAAGCTCTATGGTTATTGTACCCTCTCCGTATCTTTCGTTTAAGAATGCAGCAACTTTTTGCAGCTCTACCTTTTTAGCCTCGAACTTTGCTCTGTCATGATCTCGAATTATGTACTGGAACGATGCATTTTCAACAGTTCCTTCAAACTTCATAAGATGGAAGAAGCCATCGTAGCCAGTGGTGTATTCTGGACGCTGGTTAATCGGAAGCATGGCATTAAACTCATGTCCAATGAGTATTGCGTTCAGCATTTTATCCTTTGCGTAGCCAGGGTGTATGTTACGACCCTGCACCTTTATAGCTGCGCCTGCAGCATTAAAGTTTTCGAATTCAAGCTCGCCTATAGCCCCACCATCCATGGTGTAGCCAAAATCGGCATTTAGGCGTTTAACATCAAAGTAGTCAACACCGCAGCCAATCTCCTCGTCGTGCGTAAAGGCAACCTTAATTGCACCATGCTTAACTTCAGGATGTTCAATAAGATACTCGATGGCCGACATAATCTCTGCGATCCCCGCTTTGTCATCCGCACCAAGAAGCGTTGTTCCGTCCGTTGTAATGATGGTTTGCCCTACGTATTGGCTTATTTCTGGGAAATCGGCAACCTTTAGGGTTAAGCCAGTTTCTTTATTAAGCAGGATATCTTCGCCATTGTAGCTAGGAACAATCTGAGGCTTAACATCCTTGCCCGACATATCAGGACTTGTATCCATGTGTGCCATAAAGACGATGGTTGGCACCTTCTTATTGACGTTAGATGGTAGGGTTGCGGTTACGTATCCATGCTCATCTACATGCACATCGTCAAGTCCAAGCGCATTAAGCTCGGCTTCAAGCATTCTGCCTAGCACCCTTTGCTTTTCGGTGCTAGGGTATGTTTTTGAGTTAGGATCCGATTCGGTATCCACCTTCACATACCTCAAAAACTTGTCTAGTATATTTTCAGACATATACGTGTTATTTGGTTGATTGATCGTAGGATAGATGTGCTATTCTGATTCTACTTTTGCACGTTTAGCATCCCAAATAAAGTAGCCGATTATTAGGATGTAAACAGCTACAGCTAGCAGCTCTGCACCGTTGCTTTCTGCCCAGTGGGTTAGCCTTAAATCGGCACCTAAAAAGCGAATAATGGCACTTATAACACCCATTAAAGCTCCACCAGCAATAAAGCCCGAAGCAATGAGAGTTCCTCTTTCTTTTCTCGACTTGTTGAGGTTGTCGTTTTTCGAACGAGTAGAAACGATATGGGCAACTATACCACCTATTAGCAGTGGAGTATTTAGCTCGAGAGGGATAAACATACCAAGAGCAAAAGCAAGAGCTGGGACCCCAATCATTGTAAGAATTAGCGAAAGCATAGCACCAGCGCCATAAAGGATCCAAGGAGCAGCCTGTCCAGACATCATTGGTTCAATAACGGCAGCCATTGCATTAGCCTGAGGAGCAACAAGCGCATTGTCGCCCGAGAAACCGTAGGTTTTGTTGAGAATCATAATTACACCGCCAACAGTAGCAGCCGAAACAAGCGTTCCTAAGAACTTAAATGTTTGCTGTTTTTGTGGAGTCGTACCAATCCAGTAGCCAATCTTGAGGTCGGTTATAAAGCCACCAGCCATTGATAGAGCAGTACATACCACACCACCAATTATCAGAGCAGCAACCATACCTTCAGTACCCTTGAGTCCAACAGAAACAAGAATCCCCGATGAAATGATGAGCGTCATAAGTGTCATCCCCGAAACCGGGTTAGTACCCACAATTGCTATTGCATTTGCAGCAACAGTTGTAAAAAGAAATGCGATAACCATAACAACCGCTAGTCCAACCAAGGCAAAGGTAAGGTTATGAACTACGCCAAGCTGGAAGAAGAGGAAGATTAGCAATGCACCTATAATAGTGCCAATTGCAACGAACTTCATGGATAAATCGCGCTGTGTACGTGCAATATCCTTGTCTACCTTGTGCTTGCTAGTAAGCTCCTTACCTGCAAGACCTATTGCATTTTTTATGATGGATGATGAACGTACAATTCCAATTATACCTGCCATTGCGATACCTCCGATTCCGATATTTCTGACATAAGCCTTAAAAATCTCCTCCGGTTGCATTTGTCCAATTAGCTTAACAACATTAGCCCCAACCGCAACGGTTTGTCCGTCGGCGAAGTACGAAATAACAGGAATTAGTACGAACCAAGCAACAAAAGACCCAGCACAAATAATAGCCGCGTATTTTAGTCCGATAATATAGCCGAGTCCCAATAGTGCCGAGCTGATATTTACCTTAAACACCATTTTAGCCTTATCGGCAAGCTCTGCACCTGCAGGGATAATACGCGTTGTAATAATTTCGCTCCACGCTCCAAAGGTGGCTACTACAAAATCGTAGATACCTCCAATAAGACCAGCAACAATAAGCACTTTTGCTTGGCTGCCCCCTTTTGCACCCGAAACAAGCACTTCGGTAGTAGCAGTTGCCTCTGGGAATGGGTATTTGCCATGCTGATCGGATACAAAATACTTACGGAAAGGAATAAGGAATAGTATTCCGAGTACACCACCAAAGAGTGAGGATAAGAATACCTGAAAAAAGCTTACTGAAAGCTCGGGGTATTTTGCCTGAAGAATGTAAAGAGCAGGTAGGGTAAAAATTGCTCCAGCAACTATAACTCCCGAGCTAGCACCGATAGACTGGATAATCACATTCTCGCCAAGCGAATTTTTACGCCCAGTAACAGTAGAAAGACCTACTGCAATAATTGCAATTGGAATAGCTGCCTCGAATACTTGCCCTACTTTTAGTCCCAGATAAGCTGCAGCAGCCGAGAAAATTACAGCCATAATTAGGCCAATAAAAAGGGAGTAGGTTGTAACCTCTGGGTATTTTTTTTGAGGAGAAAGGATGGGTTCGTACTTTTCGCCATCCTTTAGCTCCCTGTAGGCGTTTTCGGGTAGTCCTACAGGAGTTTCTGGTGAGTTATTTTGCATAGCGTTTTTGGTTTTCAAAGTTGTGGCAATATAGATATTTTCAGCTAAACAATGTTATAGAAAGGAGCATTAAGCTGTCAATTTGGTTCAATTGCTGAAACTAACGAGGGTATCCAAAAAAATGCAAGGAACACGCATTACGTATCGTGCAATGCGACTACAACCTACTACAAAGTAGTAACGGCCGTAATCCGTGCCACTGTTTATTTGGATACCCTCTTAGCTTAAAATACCGTGCGCTTCACTACTCCTTGTTGAGGTACTTGTAGTGGGTTTCTAGATCGGTAAAAATACGTTCAGACACTTCGACAATATCGCCAGTGCCATCTATAACCGAAACCTCACGTCGTTCTTTATACCTATTTAAAACGGTAATTGTTTTGGTCTCATGGTCGAGTAGACGTTGAATGATTTTCTGAGTTGTGGTATCGTAAGGTTTACACTGCTGAGTTTTGCTTCTAGAGTCGAGCCTTTTTACGAGCTCGAGCGTTGGCACCTCCAGCTCCACAAAGCGCGAAATCTTTATGCGGTGCTTTTTTAGAATGCCCTCAAGAATGTACGATTGAACCAGGGTTCGAGGAAATCCCTTAAATACATAGCCCTTAGAGTTCTTAGTGGCCCTAATTTTTTTCTCGATAAGAGGTACCACAATATCGTCAGGAGCCATTTGCCCATTTTCGAATAGCTCTCTAACCTTTTTACCAACATCAGTGCCTTGCTTGATTTCCTCTTCGAGCATCTCGCCTGTAGAGATGTAGTCGAGCCCATAACGTTGCGCAATTGCCTTAGCCTGGGTACCTTTTCCAGAGCCAGGATAGCCGAGCAGCACCACGTTAAACATTTGCTTGCTCATCTCCTCATCAACAATAGCCTCAATGTTACGTGTAATTTGGTCGATGGGTTGATCTCCAGTTACATCATAGCAAATATCCCGCTCCCTGTAGAAGTCGAGTACAGGCAGCGTTTTTTCTTGGTATTCCCTTAGCCTCTTGGTAATTACAGCTTCATTATCGTCGCTTCGGTTCTGTATTTTAGCACGCTGTAAAAGACGGTTAACCGAAACATTTTCAGGAAGTTCGATGTTTATAAGGCAGCTAAGCTGAGTATTTAGGTTGATCATAAGCCCCTCTAGAATGTATGCCTGAACGTAGGTTCGAGGGAATCCGTCGAAGAGGAAACCATTAGCATTGGGATTATCCTTGATGGTTTTTTCGATAATTTGTACAATGATCTCATCCGAAACCAAACCACCTTCGGCAATAATGCTTCTTGCCTCGAGTCCAATTTTAGAACCCTGCTTAATCTCCTGTCTAAGCAAATCGCCAGTAGAAATATAGTGCAGCTTATATTTTTTGATGAGGAACTCCGATTGCGTCCCTTTACCAGCACCAGGAGGGCCAAATAGAGCGATGTTAATCATGGGGCTACGTTTTGGTATCTACAAATATGTGGATTTATAAACGATTTTGACCAAGTAAAGCTCAAAATCTGCACCCCAAGAAATGGCTCCAAAATAAAAAAGGATCAATTGACAATTGAGGTGGATCGTTAGAATTACAATGGAATAAGACACACGATTTCCGAAAAAAATGAACACAGGGACACAAAAGCACAGAGTTACACCGACATACGATTTGTGACTAACTATCACAGAAATTACACCCCACCAACCTTCCAACGGCACGCAACGCCCATAAAGAGCGCAACCCTACCCCCGTAGGCACGGTGGCGAAGCCACACCAGACCGTACGAATTCTGTCTGCGCGAGGGGGCCTCTGCAAGCAGCCGAGCCGTGAAACGTGCCGCCACCAGCAGCAGCGCGGCGAAGAGCGGTAGGGCGCTGGCGCGAACGAGCAAGTTAGTTCGTACAAAGGGTTTTTTGGTTACTTTTTTGACCACAAAAAAGTAACGGTAGGAAATATATGCGCCTACAGCTATGCTAGATAGATACGATTTGCGAGAAAAAGAACACAGGGACACAGGGACGCAGATTTACAACGAGCTAAGTCTTCAGCTGCTTTTCCGAGTAACGACTAACTACTGCCGACTTCCTATTCCCGTCACTTCATAACCTGTCACCTACCAACAGCATACAACGTATAAACAGAGTCGCTGAATCCTACGCCCAGCTATTTTATCCACCCGAACTATGAATTGATCCATAAAAAAGGTTCGAAGCATTGGAAGAGCAACGAACCTTTCTAGAAGCTTGTATGGTAAAGCTTTTACCTCTTAACTACCTTTATTTCGAACAGCTTGGGCCAGTTTTTGCCAGTTACATAAATCTTTCCCGAAGCTTTATGGTAAGCTATCCCATTAAGAACATCTGTTGTTTCGGTATAGTCGTTTTTGGGGAGGATGTTGCTCAAATCTACATAGCCATTCACCCTACCTGTAGAGGGGTCAATACGAGCAATTTTATCAGTTTGGTAGATGTTTGCCCAGATCTCCCCATTTATATACTCGAGCTCGTTGAGGTACTCAACTGCACCTGTATTATCGTAAACTTCAATTCTGCTAAGCTCCGTAAGGCTCGAAGGATCAACAAGCCTAATAGCATTAGTTCCATCGCTATGGAAAAGCACCTTACCATCAGTAGCTAGTCCCCATCCTTCGCCAGCATAGGTAAATTCGCCAATCTTTTCGAGCGTATGCTTGTTGTAGATAAAGCCACGCTGATCTTGCCACGAAAGTTGGTAAGCTTTATCACCAACAATGGCAATGCCTTCACCAAATATTTCGCTAGGAAGGGGAGCGCTTTTTACCACCTGTCCTGTAACCAGATCGGTGATTCTTATATCAGAAATTCCTCTTTGTCCGGTTCCCTCGTAGAGCGTATTTCCATCAAAAAGCAGTCCTTGAGTATAAGCTCTGGTATCGTGAGGGTAAATTTTTACAACCTTGTAGGTGTAAAGCGTAGGTTTGAGCTTCGACTTAAGAACTACCGATAGGTATTTTTCGGCAACAAGAGAACCATTTTTGTAAGCTTCGATAACAATACGCTGGCGTCCGAGCTTTAGCCCATCAGTAGCAATGGTGACCGAAGCATTGTTTGCTTTCGGAAGCTTCTTGTCGTTAAAGGTTATAACAGTAGAATCGGCTCCATTGGCTTCGGTAGGAAGCTTAAACGAAATTGCAATGCTCTCGCCTTCGGTAAACACCTGTCCGTCCCTTACATTAGCTACCTCTATTAGTGGCGTTGCCTTAATTTCTTCAGCACCGTTGTCGGTTGTTTTGCTAGTTTTTTCTCCGCACGAAACCAGGGCGAGAGAAATAATGGCGGCATAAATCATAGAGCTAGCTTTTCTCATCATTTTAAAATAGATAAAATCGTTTCTTTTTTATCGGAGTAATTTCATCTGGGAAGATCATCTGGAAAGTCTCTCCCCATCCTTGGAATGGAGGAATAGCACGATCGTCGATGTAGAAGTTGGCATCAACTTTCCTCGATGAGGCTCCAAAGTTAGCCTCTTCAGGATGATTTTGGTTGATAGCGTAAAACTCTATCCCATTCTTTTTGCAGAAATCTACCGCTTCATCAAGTAGCGCACCCTCCCTGCATGTCCACAATATGAGGGCGCACCCCCTGTCTTGCATTGCTTTAAGCGTTTCAAAGGCAAAAGGTAGAGGCTTTCCAATTCTAGGATACCGATTTTCAACAATTGTTCCGTCGAAATCAACAGCTATTCTATACATGGTTAAAGAAAGGAGAAGTCGTTATTCTTAAATTGCTTGTAAAGGTAGCTTGTTTGGCCTATTCCACCAAAAAAGTATGGCAATAGCCTGTTGTTAAAGAAAAATGTTAGGGTTGGGTTCTTTTCGAACCTAGTGCTGTTGCTGTTAGAGCTACTGGCTGAGCAAATTCATATAGCAATAGGTTCGTGTTACATTTGTTGCCATGTTTATAGGTGGAAATTATTGATAAACAAATACTAGTAAGGGGGTACTTGGCGTAGTACGATAAGTTAAATAATCTAATTTTTAAGGAACAAAAAACTACGATAGTACTGTTTCTGATAGCACAAAAGGAAATTAGTTTACTTTTGCCTTCCATACAAAACACACACTATTTCAGAATGAGCCAATCGGGGGTTGTAAAAAATATACCAAACAGCATAACTTCGCTAAACCTAGTTTCGGGATGTATTGCCATAGCACTTGCCTTTCATGGTATGGTTGCATATGCTGGCTACTTTATTCTTATTGCAGCAGTGTTCGATTTCTTTGATGGAATGGTAGCGCGTGCACTAAAAGTACATTCTGAAATAGGCAAGGAGCTCGATTCACTTGCAGATGTTGTAAGCTTTGGGGTTGCCCCAACAGTAATTATGCTTCAGCTTATGGCACGATCGTTAATGCCACAGGACGTATTCTTAGGTTTTTTTGAAACGTTTACCAACAACGATATCCCGGCACTTACCAAGATGTTCATCTACCGTAATGTAATAGGATTTGGTTTTTGGACCTACTTTTTCCTAGCCGTTCCACTTGTAATTGCAGTGTTTTCGGCAGTGCGATTGGCTAAGTTTAACCTTGATACGCGCCAAACATCATCGTTTATAGGCTTGCCAACACCTGCTAATGCAATGTTTATCATTTCTTTAGGGTTTATCTCGGAAACGTCAAAAAATCCGATGCTGCTCGGTTTTATACTACATCCAATGACCCTCTTTGCTGTGTCGGTAGTATTTTCTTACCTTCTGGTTTGTGAGCTCCCAATGTTTGCGTTGAAATTTAAATCGTTTAGCATAAAGGACAACCTGCTACGCTACGGCTTTATACTTTACTCGTTGCTGCTATTGGCGGTTTTAAAGCTTTACGCCTTACCTGTGATCATCATATCGTACATAGTTATCTCATTGGTAGTGTGGGTAGTAGGTCAGGTTAAGGCAGACGGGATAAAGTACTAAGCGCTCATCCTACCTTTTGTTGAAGACGTTCCACAATTAGCGCAACTGCAGGGCAAACAAACACGTTTTTGTAGGTTAGCGCAAGAATCTGCTGCATGTTAACCCTGTCGGTGTGTGGGTATTCTCTACAGGCGCGTGGTCTTGATTCGTAGATGCTGCAGCAATTGTCGCCCATTAAAAACGGACAAGGGGTAATCTTAAACACGTAGTCGTTTTCATGATCGAGGTAGAGGTGTTGGTCTACAATCTGCGATGGTTTTTGACGCAGGTGTTTTGCCATTCTTGCTATATCGTTATCGGTAACAATTGGACTTATCGATGAGCAGCAACCAGCACAATCCAAGCAGCTAATCTCTTCAAATACCTCATCGTGAAGCTCATGGAATAGCTTGTCAATGTTTTTTATCTTTTTAGCCTTTAGCTTGGTAAAGAAATCCTTTATTTTAGCTCTGCTATCTTTTGCCCTAGCTAGTACTGCTGCAAGTTCGGGTGTCATTAGCTGTGAGTGTTTAATTTTGGCGCAAAGAAAGTAAATCTTTTAAAATGAATTGGTGCCTTTGGGAAACCCCTTTTTAGGGTAGGAGGCTAGCTATTGCAGCTATCTATTTTTCTCAATCTGCAACGGTTTGTTAAAATGAACTAAATGCCACTTATTTATTTTTTATAACATGTTTCTTTAGTAATATTGAACAAAATTAATGTTTTACAGCAGATTTTTAATTGGCGAGGATGCGTTTAGAGTACATCCAAAGCAAAATTGTCTGCATCAATTAACTAACGGACTTAAAAAGCTTGGTTGAACAAAATGAGGCATCACGAAATTGACCCCAAAACGTATATCGAGAATGTCTACAGCGTTTTTACCCACCTTTCGGACGAGGATAAGGAGGCTATATTTGCAAACTCTACCTGGCATAGGTACAAGAAAAGCGAGATAATTTTTAAGGAGGGAGACAAGCCTGCTGGTCTTGTTGTGCTTGTTTCTGGAAAGGTTAAGCTTTTTAAAGAAGGAGTAGGTGGTCGTGAGCAGATTGTTCGTATGGCAAGGCCTAGCAGCATGATTGGCTATCGTGCCCTTTTTGCAGATGAAAACTATATCTCGTCGGTACAGGCAATTGAAGAGAGTATCATTTGTGTGATAGATAAGAACACGCTTTACCGAATAATGCGCTCGAACATAGAGCTAACGCTTGCGCTTCTTAAAACAGTTGCTTCGGAGCTTGGGTTTACAACCAACCGTACTATTACACTTACCCAGAAACATATTCGTGGTCGCTTGGCCGAGTCTTTAGTTTTTCTTAAGGAAACCTACGGATTTGAAGATGATGGAGCCACGCTGAAGGTTTACCTTTCGAGAGAAGACCTTGCTAATCTTTCGAATATGACCACCTCTAATGCTATTCGTACACTATCGAGCTTTGCAGCCGAAGATATCATTCACCTTGATGGAAGGCGAATTAAGATTCTAGATCTTCGTAGGCTTGAGCGTATAAGCGAGCTTGGGTAATTTACGTACCACGACGTGCCTATCAAGTATCACGACACATGTATCAAGTATCACGAAACGCTGCTACCATAGGTTTTTGCAGATGGTAGTGTGCTGATGGATTGGCACATGCTGTGTGCCGAGGAGTTCCTCTTCAACCTTTTTATTTTATTCTTGAATGTATATTCTTTTTACTCTTCGGGATATGCCTGTTAAAATCTCGTAGGGAATTGTTCCTATCCATGTAGCAATATCAATAATGGTTGGAGATTCGCCAAAGATCACAACTTCATCACCTTCCTTTGCCTCAATACCCGTAATGTCAATCATGCACGTGTCCATGCATATATTCCCGATGATGGGGGCTAGAGTTCCATTTATCGAAATTTTGCCCACCCCATTACTAAGCCTACGGTTTAAACCATCCGCATAGCCAATAGGAATAGTAGCTATACGCTTAGGGGTGCTAACCCATCCTTTACGGCCATAGCCAACCGACTCGTTTGCAGGGATATCCTTAATTTGAACAATTGTCGAGCGAAGCGTGCTTACCGTCTCTAGCTTCGATTGGTCTTTAGCGCTTACTCCGTAAAGGCCAATTCCTAGTCTAACCATATCAAACTCGGCACTCGGAAAACGTTCGATGCCAGCAGAGTTGAGGATGTGACGATTAATGCTGTAACCTAAGCTATCGATAATACGCGATGAGAGTCGGCTGAAAAGCTCTATTTGGTTAAGTGTAAAGCTATCGTGTACCTCTTCGTCGCTAGCGGCAAGATGCGAAAAGATGCTTGACACATGTAGCCGCTCTTCGGCTTTTAGGAAGGTTACCAGCTTATCAACGTCGGGTTCAACAAACCCTAGGCGGTGCATTCCTGTATCTAGCTTAATATGAATTGGATAGTCGGTTGCACCCGACCTGATGGCCGATTCGCTAAACCTTGCCAACGCTGTAAAGCTGTAAATTTCAGGTTCAAGGTTGTGGCTGATCATCAAGTCGAACGAACCTGGTTCGGCATTTAGAACAATTATAGGCATAGCTATGCCTGCTTCACGAAGCTCTACACCTTCGTCAGCAAATGCAACAGCAAGGTAGTCGATTCTTTGGTATTGAAGCATGCTCGCTATTTCGTAAAACCCGCTACCATACGAAAAAGCCTTGACCATAGCAATTAGCTTGGTGGTGGGTTTAACAAGCGACCGGAAGTAGTTGAGGTTGTTTACAAGTGCGTTGAGGTTTATTTCGAGTACCGTTTGGTGGATTTGACGTTCGAGCTGCCTAGATATACGTTCGAACTGAAAGCTACGGCTACCCTTAAGGAGGATTGCTTCGTTGGTAAAATCTTCTTTATGGTACGAATGCAGAAAATCGTCGGTGCTGATGTAGAATTGCCTATCAACACCATCGAATAGCTCCTTACAGCCGCTAATTGCTGGTCCAACCCCAAAGATACGGCTAACCTTTTTTTCCTTAACCAAGCGTGCAACCTCAGCGTATAGCTCGTTGTTGCTTTTACCGCTCTGGAAAATATCCGAAAGTATCAGCGTTCGCCTATCGAACTTTTGGTTGCTAAG
>Ga0209464_10000189_pt1 | contig 21234 bp, 18 predicted proteins | sample DOMMetBare1Fresh_2_FD_187473 | JGI IMG/M metagenome (GOLD analysis project Ga0209464, IMG submission 187473) | Wetland sediment microbial communities from St. Louis River estuary, USA, under dissolved organic matter induced mercury methylation -... | ecosystem: Environmental > Aquatic >...
TTAAAGAGCTATTGCCCAGCTGTTATTTTAAATCCTTTTTGGGTTTCGGGGTGTTAGATTCGAGAAAATCGGAGATTTGAGAATTGTGGGATGGTGGGTTAAAATACCCATCAAAATTGGCGTTTTTTAACTCATATATGCTATTTTTAAGATGGTCTACTCTTGTGACTATATTGTTTGAAAATTGTTCAACAAAAGAGACATCAACATTCGCTAAGGAGTGAAATTTTTTTGAGTCGATATGAGCCAATATTTTTTTTTGAATTTTGTCAAACATTGAGATTAATAATTTTTCTCGCGCGTTTATAGTGTTACAATGCAATGCTAAATCGTATGCTGATATTTTTATCATTTCAAACTGATCTCCAATAGCCATAGCCAAATCGTGGTCGTATGCATCATAAAGTGTTATATTGGTAATATCGTAAAATGGGGCAAGCTGTAATTTCCCTGTTTTGTTTACAAAAAATGATATATTCTTACCATGTGCATCACTGTTTCCAATACACAAATTAACGAGTTTCCATGCGATGAGTGACTGTGTGTATATCGCTGGGATAGTCATATATTTTTGCGAGTTGAATAATTTTTCAAAGCTGACCCCTTGGCGGATATCTTTAACATCTCGCCCGTTCCCAAAATTTCGTTCGTATTTATAGCTTGGGGGCAACGATAAGAGCTGACATCCGTCAATTAAATGCAATTTATTGACTTGATTCCCAAATTCTGTGATTTCTCGGTCGAATCGTTCAACAACAAGCACAGGTTCATCACCAAAATAGCGTATTTCTGCGTTATTTACCGCCAAACCAGCTATTTTTGCGAGTTCGAGCGATAAAAATTCATTCCATACTAAATTATCATCGTTTCCAAATTTTAAAATATGAGTAGAAGCTAATTTACCCTCACCAAAACCGTATTCTCCGTTGATAATTGCTATTGGTAATTTTTCTTGCACGCCCGATAAAGACAATCGGACTTTTCCATCCCACACAGCAATAGGTATTCTTTTTCTATCCAATATTCTTTCCGCCAGTTCTTCTTTGCTTACTTTCCTGAAGGTTGTTTCAAGAGGAACATCTGTCCCGAATGAAAGTGCACCAGAGGTCTCTTTCCCAATAGCTCTTAATAATCCAAAGTGGTTAGCCTTACTAATATGACACAAATGACTTAATTTGTCTAGTCCTTCACCTTCAGGTAAAAGATTTAAAATAAAATTTTTAATATCCTTTTGTGTAAATTGCCCCGATAATGGCAACATGGGTGATATAGGAAATCCTTCTTTTTTCCATTCATTTGTATAGGTGAGTGAAAAATCAGCAGAATCAGTTGTTTCTAATCGGGCAATGAGGGTGTTTTGATAAAAAATATTTAAAAAATGGTTCATGTTAATCTTCCAATGAAAATTGAATTTTTATGCCGAGGCTTCTTGCAACCCTCAAAGCATTGTTTAAACCAGCTCGGTCATTTCCTTTTTCAATTTTAGCAAGAGTTTGGGTATTAATATTGCATAATTGTGCCGCTGTCTCCTGTGTTAGATTCAGCATTGTACGTCTTGCTACAATAAGCTTTCCAAACTCCTCTGAAGTGGTTAAGAGGGTGCTTTTTGGTAGTTCTTTCGGTTTTACGACTTTCATTTTATGCTCCATTAGACACACCATTGTGTTGTTAATGAAATTATACTCTTTTTGCTTAGTAAAAACAACGTAATTGTGTGTTTAATAAAAGTATGAAGAAAAATACGCCCTTGTAAGGTTTTTAGAAGAAAACGAGAGGGGATGCCCTCTCGTGTGGAGCGTTATGTGGGTGGCCAGCCTTAAATTAAGTCTCTTGTGCAAAAACGACATACATTAGCTTCTCTCAAAATTGTCTCAGCGCAGTGTGGGCATGTTTTGAATTTTGTCGCTTCAAGAGCGTCTTCTTTAAATTTATTATGAAGATTGTAGTTCCAAATTGCCATCGATACAATAAATATAAATATAAATAAAACAAGTGCAACTAATGTCAAATTCATATTTGTATTAAAGATTTGAAGAAAAAAGAAAGGAATAAATCCAAAAAAATTCCAAAAAAAGAAAAATCTTTTATTGTACATATAAAAAGAAAAACAGCAAATTAGCAAGAAAGATATGTGATAGTGTCCTTTTATGAAAAATAAAAAAAGGGCAACACTAACCATTGCTATTTTAATTGTCTCTATGAAAGTCCAAAATTTAAAACTTTTTGATCCTCGCCATTGTCCCGTAGTAGCATAGTTAAGATATAGCTCTTGATACTTTTTATTTATGTACATATTTTATCCTTTGTACGAATTACCCTAAATCTTGCTTGGACTTAGGGGTGTTTATTTTAAGGAAATCGGATATTTCCGACGCGGGGGTCTGGTTTTGGAATATGGTTGGGTCTATGGCTATTAGGCGGTCGATTTGAGATTGGGTGAGTTTGCCGTGTTTTCTTGTGCCCTTATAGACGGTTCTTAGAGTACTAAGCCAACTGCCAATTTTTTCATCTTTGTATTTCGTAGTTGCTATTGGCAATTTACCAAACTCCTTGACATACTCTTCGAGGAGTGAATACATCTTATTCCAACGTACATCAAGCGTGTTTTCAAAGATACTTTCATCGATTACCATTAGGCGATTGATTTGAGATTGGGAGAGTGTTCCTTTTTTGGCGGTGCCATTGTAAATTTGTTTTTGGATACTAAGCCAACTGCCAATATTTTCATCTTTGTATGTAGTTGCTATTCTTGGCAATTTACCAAACTCCTTGACATACTCTTCGAGGAGTGAATACATTTTATTCCAACGTACTTCAAACGTGTTTTTAAAGATACTTTCATCGATTACCATTAGGCGATTGATTTGAGATTGGGAGAGTGCTCCATCTTTGGTGGTGCCATTGTAAATTTGTTTTTGGATACTAAGCCAACTGCCAATATTTTCATCTTTGTATTGCGTTGTTTTGTTTGGCAATTTACCAAACTCCTTGACATACTCTTCAAGGAGTGAACACATTTCGTGCCACCTCTGTAAAGAGCCCTTCTCACCCACAATCACCGCTTCAATTCTGTTTTCCCACTGTTTCATGAGATTGGCGTATTGTTCGTTATTGAATTGAGCGATTACATCGCTGGTTGTTGCGGAAGGAGAAGAGCTTGGGGTTTGGGTTTCTTTTGTTTGGGATTGCCCAGTGACTGTTCCCGTGCTGCCTTGTTGTTCTTTTTGGTTTTGCTCGTTTTGTAAAGTAAAGACATCGGTGAAGATGATTTTGCTCTCAGCGCTGTTATCTGTTGGAGTGTAATTGTCATTAAAGAGAGAGGCTTCACGGATACGTTTACGTGTAGCGATCCAATCTCTGAGTTGTGTATCGGATTCTTTGAGGGCTGCAACGGTACTAAAAAGGGTGCGTAAGCCTTCATTGGTTTTAAGGCTCTCTTCGATGTCTTGATTGACATCGTTAACAAAGATAGGAAGCAAGATATATCCTATCTTGTCTGGGTTATTTTTATCTCTTCTTTGAACTCTTCCCACTCTTTGGACGATATCGGTTTTAGATTCAGTTTTGTTATTGAAGACGACGAAGTCGGCTTCTGGGACATCGTGTCCTTCGCTTAAGAGTTTGGCATTAGAGAGTAAGGCTTTGCCTGGTGCTCTTAGAATCTCAATATGCGTGTTACGCTGTTCGTTGTTCATGGATCCATCCACATGGCTTGTAGCGATGGTATCATCAATGAGTGTTGTGAAGTTTTTCACAAAGGCTTTAGAATCTTCAATGGTGCTATTAAAAACGATTGCGTTTTTAATGCCGTATTTATCATAGGCATTTTTAATCGCAAGCATTTTAGCAACCTCTTCAAGAACTCTTTGGTCTTGAGTAATTTTAGTAAGGTCATTTTGGACCATACGAGGTTTTAGGAATCGTAAAACATCTTGCTCATTGACAGCAATGGCAAGGATTTTATAATCAGTGATAATGCCATCTTCTATAGCTTGACGCATAGAGTATTCATGGGCTATGCGTCCATAAAGCAATGGATTATCCATAGAATAAGCAACATCGCCTTTATCGATGAGATTCATCTCATAGAAGTTATCTCTAAAGGAGTACATTCTTGGGGTTGCTGTTGCAAAAAGTCTTTTTTTGCTAGGGAATTTTTTATCATCCAAAGCGTAGCCACTGTTGTGTTGAACACTTTGTGTTCTGCCGCTGGAGTTTGCATTAAAGACTGCCGTTCGGTGTGCTTCATCGAAGATAGTGATGTCTGCTGTTGTTCGTGTGTTTTTGAGCGCTTCACCGACGAGGGGAGCGGATTTATAGGTAGAGAAGATGACTTTGTTGGAAATGTTTTTATTGTCTAGGTAGTTTTGAATTTGAATAGGATCTGTGGAAACATCAAAGAGACAATTCTCTGCGGTGTCCTCTTCCTCAGATTCCGCACCTACTTTATCATCGGAGCAGACAACTAATGGTGTATATCCAGGAATAGAGTTGTGTTGTTTATAGCTTTCGTACGATTGGTTAATAAGGGTAAGAGATGGGAATAAAAATACAGTGACTGTGTTGGCTATCTCGCCGTTTGGATTTAATGATTGCAGGTATTGCTCTGCTGACCAAAGCAATACTAAGGTTTTACCTGTACCACATGCTGAGATGTATTGTGCACGGTCTTGATGCATAAGACCGTGGGGATTGTTTAGGATGTTATTTAAAGCTTCGCCTTGATGGGGCAGTGGTGTGTATTTTGACATAGATTGTCCTTAAAATGATTTCTGCAAAAGTGTTATTTTTTACAGTTATCTATATTCGCTTTGAAAATGGCCTAAAATCTGGAAAGAGATGTGTTTTTGGGTGTGAATTGCGCGCAAGCAGTATGTTGTCCAAAAAATGAAATTTCATAATCTTCATGCAAGACTTTGTTGTAAAATTTTTTCAAAAGATCTAAATCCCTGTTCTCATCCATATAGAGTAGAATTGATGGGGCAAGGCCTTGTGGCGATTTTAGAGTGCATTCTCTTAGCATTATATTAATGAGCAATTCTCCGAGATTATTTTTTCGGCATTCTTCTTTTATAAAGATTTCTTCAATAAAAACAAGTTGATTAGTTTTGCGGATAGATTTTTTATTGAGCCCAAAAAAGAGTTCACTATAATCATTGATGATTTCATCATATCCTAATGCCAAAGTGTCTAAAAATTGGCTGACATTTCTTGGCACGCTTGCTGTAAAAAAGTTAATCTGACCAACAGGGCAAAACATTATATTATCAAGGGCATCATACTTTGTGTAATATAATGTTTGTTCAAAACGGCAACCAATTTTGTGTATACGAGATGTGCTGTATTGTGCAGGGTTTTTTACAGTCAATAAAAAAAGACTATCTTCTGGGGCAATACCCAGTTTTCTGGTACTTTCATTGATATGTAAAGCTTTTAAAGCCTTAAATTTGGCTTCACAAAGATTATCTATGCGCATATTTTCAAAAGGAGATATTGCTCTTAGGTCTAAACCACCCGCATCAATATTAAATAGCTGTTCTTTGTGAAAGTCCATTGTTATTTTCCCATCTGGCTAATTTTGTACGGCACCGCTAGATATTTCTTTAATATCGCGGTCTCTTGGTGAACGCATTGGTGGCTTTTGGAAGCCTTTTGAACCCATACACTGATCCATTTGGTACATATTAGGTTTTGATGTAGAACTCTCTGTTTGGATTGAGTTTCTGCATTCTTGTAGAGCCTCATCTACGGCAGGGTTCCGCGCATCATGAGAGCGGGGTGTTATGTCGGCTGCGACCAAAGATAATCCAATCGAGATGGCTAAAAATAAAACTTTTTTCATATAAACTCCTTAATCCAAGTATTTTGTTTTCTTTAATAATTCATTTTCAATACCACGAATTATGTGATCCTCTGCAGAATATTCAAGCAAGCTCAGTTGTGCTTGCAAAAGGATAACTCCCTCAAGTCTTTTGATGTCTTTTGTTATTTCTGAAATAAGCGTTTTTTTGAAACCTTTTTCCTCATCACTCATGTCGTTAATTTTATCTTTTATGGTCTCTATAAAATCAAAGCTTAAACGATGATGCAAATAAGTTCGCAATGCAATCTTGTTTTCACTAAACCATTCTGCACAGTGAGGACAAAGCGTTTCAGCCTCCGCGCCTCCGCTTTTTTGTTCAAATGCACTTACTAAGCTCGCTTTATTGTGGATACTTTTTTCTAGTAGAGGGTCTCCAATATAAGCCGTTTTTTTACCACAAAGTGAGAAACTACAAATTTCGTATATTGCCTCATTTCCTGGTCCTTTGATTTGAATGCCACATGAAATATGCTGATGGGAAGCTCCACTTTTTTCGCTAGTAAAATAAAAATAACGGGATTTCTCTTGAGCATGATACCATTGCATAAAATCATCTAAATCATGAATTTTCTCAATCGACCCAATTCCATGAATTTTCATGTATGCTTGAACAATGCTATTATTTGTGATGTTAGGAGATTTTAAAGAAGCTATTTTAAGTCTTTTATTATATTGCTCCACAAAGTGCTCCGAGTGGAAGTCAATCGAGCGATTTCTTTGTACCAACAATCCAATCATCATTTCTCTAAAAACATCTAAGTATCGAACATTGAATTTATCACTAATTTTTACAAGTACAGAATGATAAGAGCTAAGCTCATTATCAATTTCTACACCAAAAGAAGATGGAATACTTAGATGGCTCGAAAAGCATACACCACAATCCTGAAATAATGAATATTCTCCATAATCAAGCACAGAAAAATAATGATCAAAATACATCCGAAGCGAATTGATGAAATCTTTATATGGGATGTTTTCTGTTTCAAATTTTTCACGTAAAGAATAGGCTACTACAAGAGAACAAGCGCGTGGGATGTTCCAGAGATACCATTCAGCTTGCGCTCGGTTGTTTTGTAGATCAAAAAGTGTATTGAACTCATCTTGTTCAAAATTTGCAATTTCATTCAAGGTTTCTAAAAGATCTTTTTTAATTTCTTTGGTTTCTTCTGCGCTACTAAATAGAAAATCAGACATATTATTGTCAAAATAACAAGAGATGATGTTTAAAGGGTTTAATTGAATTGATTTTTTTGCTAATGGCTCAATAAGAGATTCTGCAGACGTAAAATGTTTAACAAAAGAAAAAAATTCTTTATCATTGAAATGTTCTGACATTATATTGCCACGATCAAGAAGCCACGCGTTTAACCCATGTTTTTTTTTCAATCTGATTAACATATCTAATACATATTCCAAACATTCTGGAGATTTTTTTAGGGTTTCACTTAAAAAATCCCATGCACCACCGTTGCTTGAATTTAATGCAACTTTTGCGATATCTAAATCATTTTTAATCTCATCAGAAAAAATTCTAAGAGCATGCCATTTTTTTCTAATTCAAGTTTAATGGGAGTAAGTTTTACATTTTTCTCATATATTTTATGGTGCTCCATATTGCTTTGATATTGACACATTAGATCAACCAAAAGAGATTCCAGAAAATACATCCAGACATATGTAATTAAATTGATTTCATGAGTGATTTTTTTGCAATCATCTAGCGTTTTCAGAAATGCAATTAAGTAATCAAAGTTTCCCTCTAAAAACTCATCTTTTAAAGGGGTTGTTTTGTCTTTTATAATTTTTGCAACTTTTTCCATTTTTGATGATAACGGGGAAAACTCCAGAGCAAATTCAACTCTTTGCTCTGGAGTTAATACCAAGCTTTTATTGTCAAAGTGTGCCTCTTGGAGCGTTTGAATATTCCTTTGAACAAGTTTTATATACAATAAACCAGCGTCTTGATGTTCGTCGAACTTTTCAATTTCCTCAAGAGACGGCCTAATTGTTTCAGCGGAATCGCCAAGATGCTCTTTTAAAACACGAATAATTTTATTATCAACCATACGCGATAATGTGTCAATATCGATGGGTTTAATATTCCACTCAGTATTTTTTTTCATAGTCGAATCTCCAATTTTTTAAATATCTCGTCCGCAGTGTTTACACACATTAGCTTCAGTGAGTATTTCTTCTGCACAATGAGGGCATTTTTTATATTTTGCGGTTTCAGAAGCTTCTTCCTCTGCTTGTTCGTTAAATTTTTTCATATATTTATCATTGCCTACCTTTGCCGTAATATAAAGAAGAAATAGGTAAAGGACAAAAATACTCCCAAGGATAAGCCATCCAGTTTTATTATTATCAATACCATTTACAAAAGAAAAGACTATGTTATTATCAATACCATTTTTTATTCCTTTTGCACCATATACAATTGCAATAATAAAATTAATCGCCCCAAAAAGAAAAACAATTTTAAATGTCCAAAATGGATAAAAATATCCCCAAAAAAATGCGAAAAGAAGGTACCAGAGAAGGATAGCATCCGAAATTGCACCTGTATGGCTTGTAAAGAATGATAATAACCAAGATAATGGCCAAAATGGTACTGAAATAATGTATGGTATCACCATTGTTGCAGAAAAAATTAACGCCCCAACGCTCCAAACAACAGCACTACCAATGCCCCTTGTTTTGCTTAAGCCATTTAAATTTTTACTCATTTAATTCTCCTTAAAAAAATTAATAAATTATATCGTAATAAATTACGAATGTCAATAAATATATAACATAATGCTAAACGCGAGCGCCATACTGACTTGCTGCACCTTTGATCTCCTCAACCATGGTATCCATTCTATCAGTACCACCTTCAATACCAAGAGTTTCCATTATCCATGATGGGAGAGCCGTTAAAATCTTGTAAGAAGCAAGAGCAGAGATAATTAGCACAAACATATCTAAGACTGCTACAAAAATATACCATTTTACAGGCCCCCAAAATTTTAACCACAGAGAGCCAATATATTTTAAAGAAGAATCGTAAAAGTTAGAAAAGTCAATATCAGTTAAAGAAAAAGCAGGAGTATTATGCATCGCTTGTATGCCTAAAACCTCAGTTTGTGAAACAATCCAATTGCCTATATCCAAAATTAAAAAATGGGCATTTATTGCCAAAAAAATAGATACAGGGAACATCAAGATTTTAACCATTAAAACAACAAGCTTTTTCATAAAATTCAACACTTTATCAGGCTCCTTTGTTGCAACTGCGAGCATAATGGCGAAAGGGCTTACGAAAAAGTACACAAAAACTTGCACGAAAAGTATAATAAACATTAGAATTGAAACACCAGTTAAAAGAATTAGTGGTAATGCCTCAAGAAATGCTTTTGCTGATGCAACGCCGATAAAAGTTCCAAAAATAGAGCCCATCAATTTACCTGTATACCCTGTAGCTTCAGCGATACTATCCCCAGCGAAGGGTATTAATTTAACAGGGGCGCCAAGGATTCTCGCAGTGGCTTCACCTATAGAACCAGAAATATCTACCATAGATGAAACTCCAGGCATTGCAAAAAATGGAACATAGCTTGTTAAGGTCTGAATCATCCCATCCAATCTTGTCCCAGCTTCGGTACCGTCTTGTACGGAATTTCTAAAATACTCTTTTTGTGCTGATGTCCCCACTGTTACCATTTCCATTGCGAAAACAGTTGATGGCAAGAATGCGGCAGACATCCACCCATATTCGTATATTGCCTTGTATTGGTCTTGTATTATTTTTGTTAAACCTTCTTTCATGGCAGCATTACCGCTCCCTGATGTGGCTTGTTTTATAACTTGAGCATTAGCATTGATTGCAGTTTGAGCAGTTTTGATCCCTCTCTCCCACTCACCACATTGTGTTATTGTAGGTATGGTTCTTCCTGTTGTGCTGTTTGTTGCTACTTGGTTGGGATTTCTTAATAAATCGAAGTATGGGGAAGTTTTGACATTTGGGTTGTTTTGTACCCACTTAGTGTGGAGTTCTTGCTCAGAAATAGGGAAGAGATAATCTCCACCACCAACATATGCTCTGACTTTATTTGGATCAAAATAATCCGTGCAATACTTATACCCATCTTGATATTGAGGAAGAAGTTTTTCATATTTTGTTTTGTTTGCAAAGGCAGTGAAAATGCTTTCCGTGCTTGAAAACCCTCGCTCTTTTATAAGTGCTTTAAAGATTGCATCATGAGCTGCTATATTGATTCTTTGACTAAAATCCCCCGCTTGTTTTATACCAGATTGTGTCAATTGTTGAAATTTGGTCTGGGTAAGTTTCATCTCACCCGCATTGATATTTTGTTCTATAGCAGGGAAGAGGAAAAAAACTATAGTAGCAAATAACATTACTCCATATTGAGCGAGATCCCCGCTAAACCCTGATTGTTCTGAGTTCCATGCTTTCTTTACAATGGGCGCTCCATAAGCCACTGCAGCGATGGCAATTGTTACGGCTAAAAACATAAAAAGAACTTCTTCTAGGATTTTCTGGAATTCAGGATAAAACATAAAAAGGCTTGAACCTTTTTTAGATAGGGCATTTTTTGCAAGATCTCTTACAACTGTTGCAGAATTCCCCGACGATGTTGATGATGTTGTATAGGGTGAGGCTGTACTTACTGAAGAGTTGGTGGTGATTTCAGCATTTGCTATAGTGCTTGCAATGTCTATAATTTCGCCGTCTTGAGTTGCTACTGCCATGATTAGTTTTGTTAAATCAATGAAATTATTGCCGTTTGCGTTGTTTGTGCGAAATGTGTTTTTAATACTTTCTCTTGCTTGCTGAATTTCGCTTGTTGCTGCTCCAATAGAAGAGGCGGCGGCTTGATTAGCTGCAGTGGCAGCATCAGTATCCGCTTTGTATTTTGATTTACACGTATCATTGGTGTATTTATAAAAATACATAGGTCTATCTATGTTTTCTAGGGTGTAAATTGCACAATAGACATCACCTGTTTCTAGGTTTGTGGATATTGCTCTTGTAAAATATCCTGCTTTTGGAGAAGGGCATCGAATCGTTGCTGCAGTACATTCCCCACTTGGTACAAAGCCACTAGCATTTAAGTAATTATCGCCCATTGCTGGGTCAGTTATCGTTTCAACAGTAAAGTTTTTTGCTCCAGAAGCAACTACCCCTTCGACAACGGCTTGTTGTGTTTTATCGGTGTTTATTGGGGCAGAAAAAAGGAAAGAAGAAAAAAACAATAAAGAAACGAAGAAGAGCTTAAATTTTAGCATAGAAATGCCTTTTTGATTATTTTTTATATATTACATTAATAATATTAAAATAAAAATTAAATCTAAAAGGCTTTTTTGTGCCGTGCCCATAAGGTTTTTATAGTTAAAAGAATAATGTCACTGTGTTGGTGGGATTGCGACAGTATATTGTGAATTAATGCAAAAATAACACCCATTGACGTCCCCCCCATAAATGATGACAGAGGTATTTACAAAAAAGGCAAAGGGTGTTTTGTTTTATAGAGGAGATACCCCGTTGAAATCGCAACACCATAGCGCCCAACGCTCACAAAATTTAAACTATTAAAAGCGCCAAAAAAATGAAAATCTTGCTCGGAAACAGCCAAAGCTTTAATGTTTCCTGGAGGGATATTTTTGAAATTGCGACCATATTCAACAAATGACAATATGGCATATTCTGTGCACCCATTAGCCCATGTTGCAAATTTATGCCACTCGTGCTTTACGCTCGCCTCTTTCAAATTCTGTACAGTAACGTTCCAAATAAACGCATATAAAGGAGTAAGAGATTCAATAAATGCCTTTTCATTTTCAATGTGTTTTGATATTTGATTAAGTTGGTATCCATAAAGTGTTGTTATGACCGATTTTTCAATTGAAGGACCTGCTGAAATGATATCGTGGATCTCTTTTTCAATGTGGGGCAAAATTTTACCGCGCGGGTTAATTACAGCTAAATCCAAATTTTTTGTCGTTAGCCTTGCAGGGATAGGGTTTCCGCCTCTATCAAAACCCTTATGCCATTTTGTTACTCTATTTGCTACAGCTTGTGAAAGCCCTCTGTCAATTTTGTCATACATTCGTTCCTGAACGAGATTTTCAAACTCTGGCAGTGTTTTTTTTGGTTTTATCTGATCTTTTGCTACCCAATATATTACTGGCAAAAGCACCATAATAACACTTAATCCAACTTCGAGTTCATTGATTTTTGGCGCAAAAGGAACAGCGCTAAATTCGGCAGTGACATAAAGAAGTAGGGCGATGACTGCAGCGATAGCGACCCCTATTGCAAGCTGATTTCTTGCGTATAAAAAGGTATCTCGTTTTTTGCCACCTAGATTTTTTGCCACAAAAATGTTTATAATCAAGATTAGAGCAAAAACAAAAACACTAAAGGCAAAAAAGAATGCAAATATACTTAAAAAAACAACAGGGAAGAAGAATTCTTTTACAGTTTGTTTATCCATTTTTTCACCTTGACTGAGGGGTTAAAGCAAACAAAAAGGAAGTGCCATCTTGTGATGGTGTTGGTTTTGCTGCTCTTGAAACTTGTAGGTATTTTTTTCCATTTATTTCAATAAATGAAAAATCCTTATTCGGGAAAAAGTCAGGAGATAGAATTTTACTTACAGATCCGTATTCTTCAGCAATTTTCATTTTTTCTAATTCTAAAGAAAGAACTTGCTGTTTAATAAATTCTCTATCAAAATAAGAGCCTGTGGCTATACTGACCCCTGCGCCTAGAGAGATTCCAAAAAATATTGCGGCAGCAAAATAAGTAATTTGTTGTTTTTTGTTATAAGTTTTCGCAACTTTACTCATTTCATCAATGCCGTTCTTGAGGCGCATTAAAATACTATCTTTGTTGCTATGATCACCCAATAATGTAACTTCAGCATTGATTTCTTGTGCTATTTTTTGCAGCATCTCAGCTGAAGTTTTTAATTCAGTGGTTGGGAGCTTTGACAACTCGGCATTAATTTGTTTTGCGATAGATTCTTTAATTTCATCAACCTGTACTTTGTCAGCAATCTGATTAAGAGTTTCTTCTAGGCTTTCATTTAAAGTATTTATAACATTTTCAATTTTTAATCCCAAATCTTTATGAATAACACCGATACTTTGTTGGGTGCGCGAGAGCCATGATTTTAATTCCGCTTGAGCTGTTGCCGCATCAGTTGTTACCCCCCTTACTTCAGCTAAAGCATCACCTATTTGCCCCCGTAGTTTAGACGTTGACTGAATTATAAACCCATAAGCCTCAACAACTTTTTCTTCCCTTGTAATAAAAATATTAGAGTTTTTCGAAAGGGTGGATACAGCCGTGCTTACCTCTTTGGCAACAGCCGTGATTTTTGAAACTTGGAATAGGAGATCTTGAAACTCTTCCATCCCTAGTGCCAATTTATTCATTATGTCTTTTGGTCGGCGACTTAAATCTTTTTCATTAAGAAGAAGTTTTTCAAAATCATATGTTGAACCACCTTCTTCATCTTCATGATGAGATTCTTCTGGGAAATTAATTACAGGAGTTTGAATATCATCCTCGTCATAAAAATGGCTTGTAGTTGGGTTGGGAATACTTGGGGTAATCACATCCCCATATCCTAAATCTTCATCTACTTCTGTTTCATCATCGAATGTTCCCTCTTCTTCAAAATCATCATATTGAGATCCACCCATATTCTATCCTCTTAAAACCAGTTGTTTGTATTTAATGTTATTTCGTTTTTTGCTCTTGTGATTGCCACGTAGAGCAAATTGATTTCATCTGCTACGAAAAGAGCAGGGAGGGCTTTTTTTTGTAGCGCACTTAGGTATTCATCTATAGAAGAAAATGCGTATTTTTTTAGTAATGCGTCTATCTTTGGGAAATCGTCTGCCAATATTACGGCATCCCACTCTAAACCTTTGGATGTATGAGCTGTACAGAAAAATTTAAAACAAGGTTCTTTACTTTTAAATTTCTTATAGGCTTCAGCTTTTAGACGGTAAATTTGCCCCCCCAGTTGTTTTACAAGTGAAATTGCTCCTTGTAGCTCAATATCATTTAGAGCTTCTGCGTAGTCTTCAAGTTCATCAAAATCTTTGAATTTTTTAAAATATTCAAAGCCTTTTTTAATTCCACCCTCTTTTTTAAATTCTAAAACAGCTTCAGAAAGGGCAAAAATTTCTTTAGGGTTTTTGACAGTTTTATAGTCTTTGCGGGCCTCTTCATGTTCTTGGATTGCTTTTATAATTTGGAAATTATTCCGAGAAATAAAAGCGGTTGTAACAGTAGGGTTTATTTGTGCTTTTGAGATTATTGGCACTCTTTCTAGTTTGAAATTTGCCAATAATCTATTTGCGAGTTGAGCTATTTCTGGGCAATATCTGAATGTTGCAGAAAGATAATAAAGCCTTTCTGCGTATTCCATTGCATTCTGCGAGCCTCTAAAATTGTATATTTGCTGGTGATTATCACCAACATAAATCTTCGGCGCGTCAATTTGATTATAAATTCCCAACATTACGCCATTGGTATCTTGTGCTTCATCAACTAAAACTAAGTCGGTCTTATATTTATTTGCGAGACCTGATAAAGCAAAATCTTTGATATAAAAAGAGTGTGTTAATGGGATATTTCCTTTTTTTATTGCTAAAAAGAGTTTTTTGGCATCTTTGCACGCATGCTCAAGGATATTGGGATGAATTTGCATCGCCTGAATATTTCTTTGCCGCTGTGCTTCTAAATGAATTAAATCTGGCTCAAATTTTCCAATCCACGAATTACAAAAAAGAGAGAATACTAAAGAGGCATTTCGCGCTCGCTCATACTCACCATGTGGAAGGTTTAAAATATCAATAATTTCCGCTGGTTTATAGTCGCCTCTTAGATCTTTAAAAGACATCTTTGGAAAATTTTTTTTAAGCATCTCTATACCGAATCCATGCCCTGTATAGGTTGTCACATTTTTCTTTGGCATTTTGCGCTTGGCTTCTTTGAAGTTTTCATGACCAAACACAATATAGAGCATTTTTATATCAGGGTGAGCGTAGGCACCTTCTTTGAGTGTAAAGGATTTACCAGTACCTGCGAAGGCTTGCACGCCAATATTTCTTCCTAGCGTGAAAGCATCGACAATCTTATTTTGTTCATCCGATGTTTGCGGTATCACTGACTCTTCTTTTATTTTGTACTGTTCCCTCAATGATATCAAGGAGAGGTTTGTCTTTTGGCAAAGACAATATTTTTAGTGAAAACATGCCACTTTCAGTACTGACTGCGATAGTATATTTTGGGAGATTTGTCAAAAAGTTAATTTCCTCTTCTCCTAAGTTCATTCGTTCAGAAAGAAGATTGATTTGTTCTTGGCGTTTTTTTGCGTCCTCTGCGGTTAAAAGAATTAGCCTGTTTTTAATGCCTCTAAAGACGGACTGAGGGATATGCTGCACTTCTTGTGTTATTGCGAAGAAAAGCATATCATCACTTCTCCATTCAAGAATGGCTCTTTCAAGAATATCGCTTTCTTTAAATAGTCTGTTCTCAAAAATATTACGCGCTTCTTCATACATGTAGTAGATCATTGGGCGTGGCAAGCCTTTATCCCTTTTGGCTCTTTGGCTCACTTTATCAAAGCGGGATACAATGGTTTGCATAGCCATTGTTATCGCTGAAAACTCTTTTAGACCTACAATTGGATCAAGATCAAAATACATAATTTCAGCTTGCGCAAAATCAAATTTGTCATAGGTGTTAAAAATTTTATTTTTTTCAAGCATTTCAAGTTTCATACGTAAAGAGTTTAATACTTTTTGTTTGTCTTCTCTGTCTGCCATATGCCTATGTGTGACAGCAAGATTTATTGCTTTTACGAGAGTACCAATCAGTGGCTTTTTAAGATAATCAAATTCCTCTTCTTTAATTTCAGATGTTTTAGAATTTGGTTTATATCCCAATGAGAGTAGTTTGTTGTATGCGTCTGGATGAGATGATTCAATCTCTTGTATATATTTTGTTTCAAAATCACCTGTGGCGTATATTTCTGTTAAATATTCTTTAAAAAAACCTTCTTCAATTGCATCAAGTTGGGCAGTGCTGTCATCTCGACCAGATGCCAATATAAGATTTATGATGGTTGTTACTAACGATAAATCGTTTTCATCAATTGTTATTCCTGTCAAAGGTGAATGATACACCCTACAATTTACGATATTGTACGCAAACTTATTTAAGTCAAACGAGGCACTTTTTACTCTTCCTGGGTTTTTTTCACTTACCCAGTTAATAAGATGGGCAAATGACCTCTTAATATCGAACAATCTGAAATTGTTCTTCATAATTTCAGGAAGCTTCCCAGTACTAAAATTTATTTCCATAAGCTGCCCAGCGACAGCACTCGCTTGTACAGTTTTACCTGACCCTGATGTTCCTATTAAAAATGCATGTGGCGCGGGTGAGCTATGGCGCTGTGTTGTTTGTTTAAAACCAAAATTGATAAATTTTTGGTTTTTATCGATACCGCAAAGGTCGGGCATGTCCGTGTCACACTTATGGCAACATCCTATCTTATTATAAAGAAACTTTGCCTCAACAATCTTATTAAAATACCCATTTCTTACCACTAACGGTGTTTTTTGGAGTATTGCGAGCTTGTTGCGCGACAGTTCAAAAAAACTTGCGGAACATAGGGCGCCTATTCTATTTGCCGTATTCATTGGGTCAAAGTCTTGTGTTTCTTCGCCTTGTATCCAAAGCACAAGGTTTATCATAGCGAGGCGCTCTTCTCCATTTTCAATTTGTTTTTCGATTTGAGAGATGGTTTTTTTATCATTGTTAAATGTAAACCAGAGTGGAATTTTCTTCTCTTCAAGTGATGTTATCATCGCTCTTTTATTAAAATTGACGAAGAAATAGAGAGCTCCAGTAAAAGGTATCTCAAAAAACTGATCCACGTCAAATGGCTTATATACCATGTCTTCATTCATGCGGTATGCTTGAAAAAGATGAGATGATTTGATGTTTTTATAGACTGCTTCTTTGGCTAGTGCCTCGAAAGAGTATGTTGGATTTTCCCATTTTGAAAAATCTACCGACATCTCTGCGTGCAATTGTTTTTTTACGTAATCTATTCTGTAGCGATTATGAAAATATAAGGCCAACAGAGTATTTATAATTTCATCAAATTGGTAAAACATTGTATTGTAATGTGAGGCGAACCGTTCAGCGATAGTTTTGTTGTGTGTAAACAAGAGCGTTTTTTGGAAAAGACCATTTTTAAGCAATACATATGAAAAAAATCCATCTTGCGTGTAGCAAAAATCTTTAGCCAAACTGTCAATAAACTCATCGCTTACATAATTTGGTAGTGATGACCCTGAATTGAATTCGACAGTATATAATTTTCCAAAGGGCTATTTTACTGTTATAGAAGTTAAATCATCTTTATCAATCTCATCAATTGTCAAATGATAGCCACTTGAAAATTGTGTAAATGCCTCTATGACAGGGGCAAGTAGATTTTTAATAAATTTTTTCAAAAGGAGACCTTTTTGGTTAAAGTAATTTTATGATATAAATAATATCAATAAAAAAATAAAATAGACATTAAATAAAATTTAACAAGAGAATAATTTTTTAGAAGGGGGGCTACGTAGCGGCCAAAATTTTGATCACTACGTAGAGGGGTCTGATTTTATCTGCAGGCAATTGATTTATTCATTCCTGTAGTTGTTTCCGAACACTGGATATCAAGCGGTCCTTCGCCCGTGTAATAACTATGTACAGAATCAGGCTCTGTTATGTATACTTCATCTTTTTTGATAACTTTTAAGATTCGGCGCTCTTTGTCCTCGAAACAAAGATTCACAGAAGAGTGTGTGCCATCTTCAAAATGACCGTATTCGACATTGACAGCATTGTTTGTAAAAAAAGCCTTGATTGGCACGTCATTTGTCATTGTTATAGTTTTTGCTTCGAAGACAGGTGTTGTTTTTTCGTTGCATAAACCAATAGAATCTATGTGTAATGATGAATCTTGAAAAGAAACAGCCCCATGCTGAGCATAAAGTGCAATGCTCGGTGAAGGCGCGGGAGTATTTGCACATCCGCTCATTACAAGAGAAAGGAGCACCCCATTGGCTATGGATATTAATTGATGTTTTTTCATAGTAAAGTCCTAATCTTTAAAGCTTGTTTCTATAACGAAGTGCTGCCTAAAAATATTAGGGTACTTGCTATCGTTTTTTTGTGCGAGTGTAAAATCTGTTGTTTTGACATAAGAAAAGACGGCTTTTAAATCGCTAGTCGCTGTTGAAGCAGAAGATGATTGAACAAAGATTTGATTTCATTCTCGGGGTTGGATATATTTTTAAGACCATCACTGTATCGAAATAGGCTTGATGAAACGTTTGTAGATGCACTACTTGGGCACAAAAAGGTGTGTGTTCTTTGATTACGGCTTCTAACAGTGTCTTTAGCAATCAAAATACTAAGTCCATTTTCTTGTGCTTCTGTGTGCTCATATCGTGTTGAATCGATTTGTAGCTTGCATTTGCCGTTGCTACCAGGTATGCTGCTAATTAAAATTTTGTCAATTTCAAGAGGTTTTGAGTTGTAGTCTTTTGCAATCACAAAAGTTTCGTCAAGTAAAATTTTTTCTCCTTGCGGCAAGATACCAGTATATTCGTTACCGTTTTTTGTGTTTGAATTGCTTGCGGCACAAAGACTTCCTGCAAGAACCATTGATACGATGCTAGATAGCAAGATTTTTTTCATGTAAAACCCCTTTTTATATAGATATTTTTATGATATAAATAATATCAATAAAATAATAAAATAGATATTAATTGAAATTTAATAATTTGTCATTACGTTTCGAGTATGAGTGATAAAATAGCAAAAAATAGCTATTTTATGCTAGATAGAGAGCAGAGGGAAAACCTCTGCGTTTGGCTTGAATTATTTTATAATAATGTGATTGCTAGTTTGATTCTCGGGGGCACTTAAAAAGCTAGAAAGCGTGTTTATTTCTGGAGTAACGTAATCTTCTTTATTCTGTCTCCAAGCCTCTAATTCATTATGAATCAATCCTTTTGCAAAATTATGGTAAGTTTCAAATTTTATTTGGAAGCCTTTTATTAACTCCGTTTTTGGTATTTCTTGCAGCTCTCGCTTTGGCGTAAAATCTTGTGAATCAAAAATTTCTTCATTAAAATTTCCATGTGATAAGTATTCGTGCGGGTACTTTAAAAAGAAATCCTCCAAAACCATTTCTTTGCACTTAATCTTTATTTTTTCGAGAGCGATACTTTCTATTTCTTCTAATGATTCGGCATACTTTCCATTCTCTAAGCCCGATATACAAACATCATGTATAGAAAATCCATGATGCTGTGTTTTACAAATCGCTTTGTCATTTAAAATACCAATATATTCCCAATTGTTTTGTTTTGCAAATCTTTGCGCTTGCAATTGCAGATCTATTAAATATTTATTGAGTTTTATATCTGGGCTAGGGGAAGACGCAATATTTGAGATCTCTTCATGGTTAAATCCAACAGATTCCAAAAATAAGCTAAAGTGAGCTTTTTCAGCAGCAATAAGCGTATAATCTTCTTCAGTATAAAGTGGTGCACTCATTAACTCATTAACGGCGGTTTCTAATACCGATAATCGGCTTGAAATACTCTCTGCTAGATCTTCTTTCGTTAGAGAATCACTATTTGACAATATTTCTTGCAAAGTTTTAATTTGTTCTTTAATCTCTTCAGCTACATGTGCCATTATCTTTCCTTTTAACCCAATGTTGTTTTTTGAAACGTTTCAATATTTTGTGTGTTAAACTCAGCAATTTTACTTGTTTTTTCTAAACAACATTTTTCCTTAAAGTCTTCAAAACTTCCCTCATAATCAAAAATTTCATAACCATCAACAAAAGACGTATTCCCTATTCCATAAGGAGTGTTTAAATTGGTATTGTGAATTAAAACTCCATCATTGAAAAAGTCAATTTTGTCAATTTCGTAATTCCAAGTAGTTGTATTGTATGAAGCAAAAACAAAAAGATTGTCTTCAAGTTGCTCAAATGAAAAAGGGGAGAGGCTATCAAATAATTCGACTTGTTCATCCCAAGATGTTTCATCTCCATCACGATTAAGTTTTGGGAAAATGGTGTCTTTATATACCAAAACTTCTTCGTAATTTCCACCTCCTATATAATCATGAACTACACCTGTAAACTCGCCACTCTCGTCTTTCGTTCCGATTGCAAAATATTTTAGGCTGTTATCATTTTCATTTTTGACTGCGTAAACTGCAATGGTTTCGCTTAAAGGAAGTCCCGTTTTTCTTGTCGCTAAATAATCGTTTGTAGCTTCATCTACTGCATGTGCAACACAAGTTCCATCACCTAAAACATAAGAGTTGGCTTGTGCCAAAATATCATCCCTAGTACTTTTTCGAAGTTTAAGACCTTTATCATCTAGTTCTGCGCTTAGGACTTGTTCAAGTAGCATATTAATTGCCTCCGAATTTTATTTATTATCTATATAATATAATTTATGTAATTAAATGTCAAGTTAATTAAGCAAAGAAAATTCCTTGCTTAATTAACGGGGTGGGTTAGAGCTTTTTCTCCATTCTCAGCATTAAATTCCGCGATTTTTATGGTTGGTGGTATATTATTGGATAACTGCATCAAATCTTCCGCTAATTGGCGGAGGTGCTTACGATCAATGTTCCCATTTTTATCAAGCAACATCTCATAAGATAGTGGATTCATAATTTGTTCTAACCGTTCTTTAAATTCCTCTTTTGTAGAAACAATAATCTCTTTTGGGGTACCTTCATTTATTTTTTGAAGAACATGAATTGGCGAATTTAGATTTTCATATAGAGTTTGTTTGGCAAAATTATCCACAAAGGAGTATTCGCCTTCGCTTATTGGTTTTAAAATACCCGCGCCTACTAATGCCACGGCATTGCGCAGTGAGGCCTCTACAAATTTTGTTACGACTTCTTTTGGTAGGTTATTTTTTTTGATTGCATTTTCTGCCCAAGAGGTTAGAGCTTTAGTAGAAACACCATTAAATCTTACAGCAGAAATATTCATAAAATCGTGGTTTAATGTTTCTTCGAGACGGTTTTTAGTTTGTAAAGTTTGCCAAGTTTTTTCTATGTCAGACTTTATTTCCTTGTTTTCAAAATCTACTCTTTGTACTTGTTCGTAAATGACTTTTTGAATAGATTCTTCTTTTTGAATAGATTCTTCTTTTTGAATAGATTCTTCTTTTTGAATAGATTCTTCTTTTTGAATAGATTCTTCTTTTTGAATAGATTCTTCTTTTTGAATATATTC
>Ga0209464_10000190_pt1 | contig 21159 bp, 23 predicted proteins | sample DOMMetBare1Fresh_2_FD_187473 | JGI IMG/M metagenome (GOLD analysis project Ga0209464, IMG submission 187473) | Wetland sediment microbial communities from St. Louis River estuary, USA, under dissolved organic matter induced mercury methylation -... | ecosystem: Environmental > Aquatic >...
AGCCAAATGGCTGAGCTACTCGACCTTGACCCCCGTCCCTCGCGCTACCTCTTGGCGAGCTTACACTGCGTCACGCTGACAGCGGGGATGGGCAGCAGCGGGCCGGGCGACGCTGCAACCGAACGCGGGCGGCTACACGGAGCGTCATTTCGTCTGCTCCGTTCGCACCCCCTTGATCAGCAGCCAGAAGCCTAGAGTGAGTTCGAAGAGTCCCATCGGCGCCATGTAGGCCATTCCCACGACGGACGCCAGAGCGGGGAACGTCATGATGGCCACCTCGGAGGCCGCCATCTGCAGCGAGGCGAGGATTCCCAGGGCGGCCAGCAGACGCGGGATGTAGCGGGACTTGAACCAGAGATAGGCGAACGCGGCTGACCCCAACCCAAGAAAGAGGAATCCGATTCGAAATCCGGCCCCGTGCGCGCGGAGAAACACATACGCCAGCGCCTGCAGCTGTGCCGCGTCGAACGCGCGCAGGTAATCGGCGCCGCCGAGGAGCGCCAGGACCACGAAAGCATTGAGGGGGATGATCGCCAGAACGACGTTTTCCAGGAGCCGCCAGAACGCCGCGAGCAAGGCCACATTCCGGTCGATGGTCCTGAGGATGGCGTAAAGAGCCACGACCAGGATCACGGTGCCAGCGACCGTGATCAGTTCGCCGACGATGGCGAGTCGAAAGAGCCGTTCGGACGCCGCGATGTTCTTGGCGGTCTGCGCGGCGTCGCCGGTCGCGATCACTCGCCCTCGCGCATAGAAGAAGAAGATCGCGGTTGCGTTCGTGAAGAGGTAGAGGAAACCGACGAGCCTTGCAGCGAACTGTCGTGTCGCCTCGCTCTCGGATCTCTCTTGCTCGACGTTGCTCATGCGCTACTTGCCTCCGGCTCTCGCCCCGGCTGCGCGGCGACTCGCGCTGGCGAGGGCGAAGAGTATCGCGCCGGGACCCGAACGCACCTCTCGAGCAACAGGAAACCGAGCGCGTTCGCGGCCGCGCCCCCGTCTCAGGATCGCCCCTGGCGGGGCTCCACGGTATCGAGTGGGGCTGTCACCTGGCCGGCGCGCTGCTCGGAACAGCGCCGCCGGCGACGGCACGTCGCCCATCGGCAGCACCGTGCCGCTCGGGAGCTTGAACCCGCGGGCCTCGAACATGCCGGGGTTCACGTGCATCGGGACGGGGTGGCCGACCAGGCCCAGGACGGACTCCAGGCCGCCGGCGTGATCCCAGTGGCCGTGCGAGAGCGCGACGGCGTCGAGCCCGGCGAAGTCCAGCCCCAGCTTGCGCGCGTTCGCGCGCACCGTGTCCCCCTCCGGGCCGGCGTCGAAGAGGACGGTGCGCCGTTCGCCGGCGACGGAGGTCCGGATCAGCAGCGACAGCCCCCACGCCGCGCAGCAGCTGCACGACCCGGAGAGCTCGGTCGCCCCCGCCGCGATCAGGTTCGGCAGCTCCGGGGTGACCGACGGCGGGACCGTGGACAGCAGGTCCAGGACGTCGTCCACGACGACGCACACCTCGAGCTCGTCCACGGGGCGAAGGTCGGATCCGGGCGCCATCGCCCGCCGATAACCCTCACCGCGCCGGCACGCCCGCCGACGGTGGGGGGCGGACGACGCGGGCCGGAGGGGCCCTGAAGGGGCCGACGCGGAGTTCGAGGTCATTCGCGGTGCCGTCGCATTACTGACGAGGACCGACGAGGCAGGCGCGCGCCACCGGCGTGGGGTCCTCCGAAGGAGGTCGTGCATGACGGCTCCGAGCGCGAGTCTTCCACTCCCCGCCGAGAAGCCGTCGATGCGTGCAGGCATCGCCTGGGGCATCGTCGTCGGCCTGGCCCAGGCCGCGACGCCGCTCGCCCTCTGGTGGGTGGATGCGGCGACCGGCTATGCCGTCGGACTCTCCGTGATCGCGTTCGTCTACGTCGGCTTCGCGGTGGCCGACGGAAGGCCGAGGGTCATCGTGGTCGAGTGTGCCGTCGCGATGGCCTTCGTCCTCGTCGCCACGGCCGGCATCACCGGGCCGGCGTGGCTGCTCGCCTTCGGGTTCGCGGCCCACGGGGTCAAGGATGCATGGCAGGAACGCCGCCAGTTCGTGTCCGGGACCCGGTGGTGGCCGCCGTTCTGCGCTGCCGTCGACGGGGCCGTCGCCTCGATCATCGTGGTGGAGATCGTCGCAGGGGTTCGCTTCCACTCCTAGCCGGTGGCGCGGGGAGGACTCGTGAGGGCCTACACGTACGACCGGTTCGGACCGCCCGAGGTCCTCACGCTGAAGGAGGTTCCGAAGCCCGTCCCCGGGGACCACGAGGTCCTCGTCCGGGTCCTTGCCACGACCGTCACCGCCGGCGACTGGAGGGTCCGCAGCCTCGAGGTCCCGAGGGGCTTCGGGCTCCTCTCGCGCCTGGCGCTCGGCTTCTCCAGGCCCCGCCAGCCGATCCTCGGGACGGAGCTCTCCGGCAGGATCGAGGCGACCGGAAAGGCGGTCACGCGGTTCCAGGTGGGCGACGAGGTCTTCGGCTTCACCGGGACGCACATGGGCTGCCACGCCGAGTACCGGTGCCTCCCGGAGGAGGGGTACGGTCGGAAGGACGAGGCCGTGGCGCTCAAGCCCGCCAGCCTTGGCTTCGAGGAGGCGGCGGCCTTGTCGTTCGGCGGGACGACCGCGCTGAGCTTCTTCCGGAAGGCGAAGCTCCAGCGTGGAGAGAAGGTGCTGGTCGTCGGGGCCTCCGGCGGGGTGGGGACCGCCGCGGTCCAGCTCGCCCGGCACCTCGGAGCGCACGTGACCGGCGTGTGCAGCACGGCCAGCCTCGAATTGGTGCGATCCATCGGGGCCGAGCAGGTGATCGACTACACGAAAGAGGACTTCACCCTGAGCGGCGTGCGCTACGACGTCATCGTCGACACGGCCGGCACGGCACCCTTCTCCCGCTGCGAGGGCTCGCTCGCCGAGGGGGGACGTCTGCTCGTGGTCCTCGGCTCGCTCCCCGAGATGCTGCGGGCGCCCTGGGTATCGCTCACGACGAGGAAGAAGGTCATCGGGGGCGTGGCGAGCTGGGGCGTGGAGGACCTGCGCCAGCTCGCGACCCTCGCGGAGGCCGGCCGGTTCAGGCCGGTCATCGATCGCCGCTACCGGTTCGAGGAGATGGTCGAGGCGCACCGCCACGTCGACGCGGGGCACAAGCGGGGGAACGTCGTCGTGACGGTGTGAGGCGCATCGGGGGCTCACCGCCGTCGCCCCCGCGTGCCAGCGGGCGGCGGTCCCCTTCGCTGGGGCAGGCGGTGCCCAGTGATCACTTACGCCCCAGCTCTCATCGGCGTTCGGGCGAGCGCGCCGGCAGGGGGAGAGCCCATGAGCCACCCTGGAGCCGAAGCCCAAGACCACGAGGGCGCCGAGCTACCCCTCGGTCGCGAGGTCGTCGACGTCCTCGTCGAGAATCATCGCGCCTTCCTCGCTTTCCTCGAGCGCCGCGTGGGGCGCCGCGACGTCGCCGAGGACGTGCTCCAGGAGGCGTTCGCGCGGAGCCTGCGCGCTCCTCCGACGTCGACGAGCGACGAGTCCACCGTCACGTGGTTCTACCGGGTGCTGCGCAACGCCATCATCGACCACTCCCGGCGAGGGAGCGCCAGGCAGCGAGCCCTCGCGGCTCTCGCGATCGAGCTCGAGGCGCAGGTCGAGCCGGACCTCGACACCCGGAACGCCGTGTGCCGGTGCGTCACGAGCCTCGCGGGGACGCTGAAGCCCGAGTACGCCGCGGCCCTTCGCCGCGTCGAAGTCGACGGGATCTCCGTGCGGGAGTTCGCCGACGAGGCGGGCGTCACCGCCAGCAACGCCGGGGTGCGCCTCTTCCGCGCCCGCGCGGCGCTGCGCCAGCGCGTGGCGAGCACCTGCGGTACCTGCGCCGAACACGGGTGCCTCGACTGCACCTGCAGCGGCCCACGGGGCGAGACCGCGGCGGGCGGGGCCGGCGCGTGAGGGGTCTCCGGCCCGCTGGCGCCCGCCTTGAAGCCGCCGCGGGAGGCGCCGCCCCGGACCGGGGCGCGCACCTCCGCGCGGCGCCGTCGCCCTAGCTGGCGGCGCAGCGGCAGCCGCCGCTGCAGCGGCAGGCGCTCGTGCAGGTGCAGCGCTCGCCGCACGTGCAGCGCTCCACCACCGCCGCGGCACACCCACACGACGACTTGGCGCAGCGGCACTTCGACTGGGTCGGGGTCTTGGTCAGCTCGTCCATGGCTTCTCTCCTGGCTTCCGGCGCGCTTCATTGCGCGCTGTCACCGGCGAAGACGCGGCCGCCGCCGGGCCATTACACCCCGGCCGCACCACCATCCAGCGACGCGCCGCGCTCGTCATCGTGCGGCGCCCGGCAGGGTGATCAGAGGGTGCCGGCTGGGCGGGCGGCTCCGCCACGTGTAAGCGGCGGCACGCGGCGGCGTCTCTCGGGCCGAGCCAATGGCGGCTCGCCAACCCGAGCGAATCGAGTCGAACATGGAGCGTCGCCTCCTTCCCGCCCTCCTCCTCTTCACCCTGTCCCTTGCCTTCCAGGTCCGGCCACGCTTCATGGAGGACTGCCCTGAGGTGTCCGACGCGAAGCTCGGCCCGCGCATCCCGGTGGTGCTGGTGCTCCAGAGGGTCACGGAGTGTCGGCCCGGATCACCTTCAGGCTGGCGAGAGCGAAGGCGGCACCCCACTGGAGCTGGAAGTGCGGAGGGCGGGCATGACGCCGCGCTGGACGAGTCGGTAGACCGTCGCCTTCGAGACTCGAGGTCGGACAGCCACCTCACCGACCGTGAGCAGGTCGCCCGGCTCGGCCTGCGGCCCTTGCCACCGGCGCGCCACGGCGCTGGAGGCGAGTTCTTGGACGGAGCGAAGCGGCGCGTGCCGACGCCTGCCGAAGTCCGCGATTCCCCGGGGTGGCGCTCCGCCCACGCCCCGTCCGGAACCAGGTACCCTTGGGCGCGAGCCAACTGGATTCGCGAGCCGAAACGGCCAAGGGCACGGCGGCTTCCACCAGGACGCGTGCCCGTTCGACAGGGCGAGCCAAGCGGCGCACCTGGGCGGCGCCGCCACGGCAACTCAGCGAGCCCGCAAGGCCGGCTCCTTCACCGTCTCGACGAAGGGACGCGCCGCTCCCCGCGTCGCAGGCCTGGCTGAGCAGCTCGGCGGCGCGGCTCTCCGCGGGGACACTGCCGAGCCCCAGTGAAGGCCCTCCGCTTCCGCTTCGGCTTCGATTCACCCGCCATGGTCGCCACTGTGGACCCCCCTCGGCGGGTGTCCACCAAGACGGATCAGGCCCAGGCAGCCCCACTACGGGCGCAGGAACGCCTTGACGTCGCCCGGGGTCAGCACCCTGCCGGTGGACTTCACCACGCCGTCCACCACGAGCGCGGGCGTCGACATCACCTTGAACTTCATGATCTCCCGGAGGTCCTCGACCTTCTCGACCGGGACGCCGAGCCCGAGCTCCGCCACCGCCGCCTCGGCGTTGGCGGTGAGCCGCTTGCACTTGGCACAGCCGGTCCCGAGCACCTGGATCTTCATCGCGCTTCTCCTTCTTCCCTAGAGGACGGAGTTGAACAGCCAGCCGACCAGCATGATGCCGCTCGCCACCACCCCGATGAAGGCGGCGATGAGCTGGGGCCGCAGCACCTTCCGCAGGATGATCATCTCGGGGAGCGACAGGGCGATCACCGACATCATGAAGGCCAGCACGGTCCCGAGCGCCGCCCCCTTGCCGAGCAGCGCCTCGACCACCGGGATGATGCCGGCGGCGTTGGAGTACATGGGCACGCCGATGACGACGGCCACCGGCACCGACCACCAGGCCGACTTGCCCATGACGCTGGCGAGGAGCCCCTCAGGGACGTAGCCGTGGATGCCGGCGCCGACGGCGATGCCGGCCAGGACCCAGGGCCAGACCTTGCCGACGATCTCCTTGACCGCCGCCAGCCCCTTCTCGACGCGGCCGGCGAAGCCGAGGCGCTCCTTCTCGAAGGTGGCCTCGGCCTGCATCGACTCGTAGATCCAGGGCTCGACGAACCGCTCGAGCTTCAGGCGGCCGAGGACGAAGCCGGAGACGATGGCGATGGCGAGGCCGGTGCCCATGTAGAGGGCCGCCACCTTCCAGCCGAACAGGCCGAAGAGCATGACGAGGGCGATCTCGTTCACCATCGGCGCCGAGACGAGGAAGGAGAGGGTCACGCCGAGCGGGACACCCACCTCGACGAAGCCGATGAAGAGCGGCACCGCCGAGCAGGAGCAGAAGGGGGTGACCACGCCGAGGAGGGCCGCCAGCACGTTGCCGACCGACTCCCGCTTGCCGGCCAGGATGGCGCGGGTCCGCTCGGCGGTGAAGAAGCTGCGGACGATGCCCACCAGGAAGACGATGAGGACGAGGAGCAGCAGCACCTTGGGCGTGTCGTAGAGGAAGAAGGCGGCCGCCTCGCCCAGGTGCGAGCCGCGCGCCAGGCCGAAGGCCCCGTAGCTGAGCCACTCCGAGAGCGGCTGGATGACCAGGTAGGCGGCGGTCCAGGCGGCCAGGCTGGCGGCGAGCAGCAGCGCGGTGCGGAGGGCGCGGGTCACGTCGCCTCAGGTCGCCGTGCAGAGGAAGTAGAAGCCGCCCGCGATGACGGCCAGGCCGGCGCCGCCCTTCACGAGCACGGCGGCACGGGCCCCAGCCTTCCAGGAGAGCCAGCGCTGGACGTTCTGGACCGAGGCGCCGGCGATCACGATGGCCGCGGAGTGGCCCAGGCCGTAGAGGGTGACGAGGAGCACGCCGTAGGCGGCCTGCCCGGCGCCGGCGCGGAAGGCCAGCCCGAGAAGCGGCGCCATGAAGGCGAAGGTGCACGGGCCGAGGGCCGCGCCGAACACCAGCCCCAAGCGCAGGGCGCCGCCCGGCCCCGCCCGGCCGGAGCCCGAGGGGAGGGCCGACCAGGAGGGCATGGGCAGGGCACCCAGGAGGTTGAGCCCCACCGCGAAGAAGACGGCCGCCAGCGCGTAGGTGACCCACGGGCCCACGTCTCCCGCCATCCGGCCGGCCGCCACGGTGGCGGCGCCGATGATCGCGATGCCGGCCAGGATGCCGAGCGCAAAGCTCGCCGAGAGCACCACGGCGCGCCGGCCGGTCGGCAGCGCGTCGCCACCGCTCATGTAGGCCACCACCAGCGGGATGCTGGAGAGGTGGCACGGCGACAGGACGACGGAGAGCACGCCCCACAGGAAGGCGGCCGGGAGGGCCAGCGCTGCCGAGGCCTCGAAGGCCCGCCCGAACGCGGTGAGGAGCTCGACCACCGTGGTCGTCCTAGAGGCGAACGCCGACGGCCTTCCACTGGGCCAGGATCTCGTCCTTGCCCATGAAGCCCTGGTGGCGCGCCAGCTCCTTGCCGTCGGCGCCGTAGAAGATCTGGGTGGGGATCATGTGGATGCCATATGGCGCGGCCGCATCGGGATCCTTCCAGACGTCGATGAACTGGACCGCCATCCGGCCGGCGTACTCGACCTCGAGCTCCGCGAGGATCGGGGCCATGGCCTTGCAGGGGATGCACTTCCCGGCGCCGAGGTCGACCAGGCGGGGGATGGGCCGCGACGCGACCGCCGGCGTCACGGGGGTGGTCGGGCTGGAGGCCCCGCTCAGGCCGGCCCAGGCGACCCCGGCCACGACGGCCCCCACCGCCACCCACATGGCTCCACGGCGCATGACGTGACCTCCCGAACCCCGTTGGACGCCTTATCGCATTCGAACGATAGGTGGGCAAGCGGCGAAGGCGTGGCCATTCGCCCCATCCGCGCCGCCGTGAAGCCTTCGTGACGGTGGCCCGGCCGCATTGCGGCGTGTCCCTTCCTATCGTAGAAACCCGTCCATGCCCGTGGCCCTCAAGAAGGATCCGTGCGCGCCGGTGACGGCGCCACGGGAAGAACCCGACCTCCGCCCGGTGGAGGGCGAGGAGGCCGACGCGGAGCTGGCGACCTTGGCCAAGGCCCTCGGCCACCCGGCGAGGGTCCAGATCATGCGCCTGCTCGTCCGCCGCAACGCCTGCATCTGCGGCGACATCGTCGACGAGCTGCCCCTGGCCCAGTCGACGGTCTCGCAGCACCTCAAGGTGCTGAAGGAAGCTGGGCTCGTGAAGGGGGAGATCGACGGGCCGCGCGTCTGCTACTGCGTGGAGCCTCGCGCCCTGCGCCGGCTCAAGTCGCTCATCGGCAGCCTCTAGGAGCCGCGCATGACCCGACCTGCCGGCGTGGCCCGCCGCCTCTCCTTCCTCGACCGCTACCTGACCCTCTGGATCTTCGCCGCCATGGCGGCCGGCATCGCGCTCGGCTTCCTGGTGCCGGGGGTGGTGCCGCTCCTCGACCGGATGTCGGTCGGGACCACCTCCATCCCCATCGCCATCGGCCTCGTCCTCATGATGTACCCGCCGCTCGCCAAGGTCCGCTACGAGGAGCTGCCGCGGGTCCTGAAGGACGTGCGCGTCCTCTCGCTCTCGCTGGTGCAGAACTGGGTCGTCGGTCCGATCCTGATGTTCGCGCTGGCGGTGGTCTTGCTGCGGGACAAGCCCGAGTACATGGTCGGGCTCATCCTCATCGGCCTGGCACGCTGCATCGCCATGGTCATCGTCTGGAACGACCTGGCGGATGGCGACACCGAGTACTGCGCCGGGTTGGTGGCCTTCAACTCCGTCTTCCAGGTGCTCTTCTTCTCGGTCTACGCCTGGGTCTTCATCACCGTGCTGCCAGGCTGGCTGGGGCTTCGGGGCGCCGAGGTGCACTTCACCATCGGCGAGATCGCCCAGAGCGTCTTCATCTACCTGGGGATCCCCTTCATCGCCGGCATCGCCAGCCGCTTCGGCTGGCGGGCCCTCAAGGGCGAGGACTGGTACCGGCGGGTCTTCATCCCGCGCATCTCGCCCATCACGCTGGTGGCGCTGCTCTTCACCATCGTGGTCATGTTCTCGCTCAAGGGCGAGACCATCGTGCAGCTCCCCCTCGACGTGGTGCGCATCGCCATCCCGCTCCTCGTCTACTTCGTGGTGATGTTCTTCGTGTCGTTCTTCATGAGCCGCCGGGTCGGCGCCACCTACGGGCAGACCGCGACGCTGTCGTTCACGGCGTCGTCGAACAACTTCGAGCTGGCCATCGCCGTGGCCGTCGCCACCTTCGGCATGAACCACGGCGCCGCCTTCGCCGCCGTCATCGGGCCGCTGGTGGAGGTCCCCGCCCTCATCGGCCTGGTGAAGGTGTCGCTGCGGCTGCGGGACCGCTGGTTCCCGGGCGAGACGGCTCGCCTGGAAGCGCTCGAGAACTGTGCGGGGAGCTTCCCCGCCGCTCCCGAGGTGAAGCCGTGACCGATGCGGCCTGGCAGTCCGAGGCCGCCGAGCTGAGGAGGCTCGCGCCGAGGCACGTCCTCTTCCTCTGCGTGGCCAACTCGGCGCGCAGCCAGATGGCGGAGGGGATCGCGCGCTCGCTGGCGCCGGCCGGCGTGAAGATCTCCTCGGCGGGCTCGGCGCCGTCGCGTCTCAACCCGCTCGCCGTGCGGGCCCTCGCCGAGATCGGCCTCGACATCGGCGCCCAGTTCTCGAAGAGCGTGAACGACATCCCGCCGGATGGCGTCGAGGCGGTCATCACCCTCTGCGCCGAGGAGGTCTGCCCCGTCTTCCTCGGCCAGGCCCGCCGCATCCACTGGGGGCTCCCCGACCCGGCCGGCACCGGCGCCACCGAGGAAGCCCAGCTGCAGGCCTTCCGCGACGTCCGGGACGAGCTCGAGAGGCGCCTCTCGTCGGTCTTCGGCCGCTGACCCGACGGAGGACTTCGGGCCCACGATCCAGGTCCTCGATCCCGCCATGTGCCGCTCCACCGGCGTCTGCCAAGAAGCGCCGCTGAGGTCGGAGCTGGTCCTGGACGGGATCCTCGAGGCCCGGGGTGACCATCCGATCGCGGCGGCCGAGGAGGTGGTGTCGAGCGCCGCCTTCGGCTCGCTGGTGGCCGGTCTCCCGGGCCATGCCGGCCTGCTCTCCAGCGACGCGAGGGTGACCAGCGGCTCGACCTGCTACACCGCGGCCGAGCAGAAGGTCGCGCTCCTGTGGAAGAGCTCGGTCGCCTCGCTGGTATCGGCCAGGGTGGGCTCATGACGCCCGCCCTGCCACCCGACGCCGCCCGCCGCGCCGTCTGGATCGCCTTCGCCGACCACTTCCTCGACACCGAGACGCGCCAGGAGCTGCCCTGGGCCGCGCTGGCCGCCGTCGAGGCGGGCCACTCCGTCGAGCAGGCCCGGGGCATTTGGAGCGTCGAGGTCCGGCCCGTGGGTCGCATCCTGGAGGCGGTCGAGGGCCGGCGCCGGCCGCGCTGCACGGCCTCCTACCTGGCGCACCGGATCGGCAGGCGCTTCCACGACGCCTCGTGGGCGCCATCGAGGCGCTCATGATGGCTCTGCTCGCGGTGGAGCCGTCCGCGCGGCGCGCGCTCGCGAGCGACCTTCCCCCTTCGCCGTGCCGCCGCGCCAGGGCGCTCCGGGAAGGAGGGCGACGAGCTCCCGGAGCACGGACTCGAGGTGGCAGGGTGACGCGGAGCGTGCGGGCGCGAGCGCCCCCCACCGTCCCGGACTCGCTCGTACCCGAGCAGGACGACCCCGTTCCCGAAGGTCCGGGTCCCGGCCAGGCGGAGCGGGACCTTCTCCTTCGACGGGGGGAAGAGGCGCTTCCCCTCGCTCGGCCGGATGCGGGCGAACTCCTTCACGGACGGAGGGTTCCCGGCGTCGGCGTCGGCGGTCGGCCAGAGCCCGGCCATGAGCTGGTAGGTGACCCGCCCGCTCAGGAGGGCGCCCATCGCCTCGAGCTCCTGGTTGACGTGGGCGTGGAGCTCGTCATCGACCATGTGCCAGTCGATCTCCTTCTTCGGTCCCTCGAAGAAGCCGTCCAGGGAGACCTGGACGAGGAGGATCACCCTTCTCATCGCGAGCGCTCCCGCGGTCGCCGAGGCTTCGGGCGGCCCCCGTGACCATGGCGGGGCAGGCGCGGCGTGCTCGCGTCGTGACGCCGGAGCGGGGAGGTGTCGCCACGACGCGCCCCTCCTCGTGAGGCGACACGGCGGGGAGACGTGGTGGTCGTCGAGCGGCGCCTACTTGATCTCGGTGAGCGTGAAGCGCTTCAGCAGCGCCGGCTTGAAGCTGAGCTTCACCGTCTGCGCCCCCGTGATGGTGCTCTTGCCATCGAGGCCGATGCTCGACTTGACGGTGAAGAGCGAGAGCACCGCCGCGACCAGCCCGGCCTGCTCGACCTTGAGCGCGGCGGCGATGGCAGTCGCCAGCTCGGCGAGCTTGCTGGTGTCGAAGCTGACGCGGCCGTCGGAGGCCACCGTCAGGCCCTGGCTCGCGCCGAGCTCGGCCTCGAAGCCCAGCGCCTGCCCCTGCTCCAGCTCGGCCACCAGCTTGAAGGCGAGCCCCTTGCACTTCTCCGGGACCTCGAACAGCTCTCCTTCGGCGTCGGCGCTGATCTGCCAGTCGGAGGCCAGGTCGCGCTGCATGAGATCGAAGACCGCCCGCACCAGCGCGCCGCCGTTGACGCCCACCGCCTCCAGCTGCGGCTCCCGCAGGAACTGGAGGTCGGTGAGCTGCGCCGGCGCATAGCGCACCCGGACCGCATACTGGCCGGCCGCCAGCGACACCCACTGGCGCCCCACGCCGCTGTTGACGGGGATGAGGCAGGAGACTGGCATGACGCTCTGGAGGTCGCCCGGCGCGCTGATGTCCAGGGTGATGTTGCCATCCAGGGCGCGGTCGACGCCGCCGGTGAACGCCGAGCGGCTCTTGAGCCCGATCGAGAAGCGTTGCAGCTTCGGCGTGGGCGTCCTGGTGCGCGAGACCCTGGAGGTGGTGCCCTTCCCGATCCGGTCGGCCAGGTCGCCCTTGCTGGCGTCGGACATGCCGGTGGTCTTGGCGTACCTGGCGAGGTCGTCGCCGAGGCTCAGGGCGTCGTACTGGTCGGTCAGGCGGTAGGAGCCGTACTTCTCGGCCAGGAAGGACTGGCCGTCGCCGACCTGCGACGACCGATCGGGGAAGGGGTTGGCCCATTCGCCCGGATCGCTGGCGGCGCCGTTCGGGGCCGCGCCCGAGCCGCTCGCCCCGTTCGACCGGGAGAACGCCGAGCCGACGTTGGCCCCGGTCAGCGCCGGCGGCTGGGCGCTCTCGATGAGCTTGGCCATGATGCCGGCCACCTCCTGGCGCGCCGACATGTCGCGGAAGATGTCGGGCTTGCCGAGCAGCTCGAGCGCCTTGGCGACGGCCTCGCCGGGCGCGGGCAGGTCGGGGGTGGGCTGGACGCCGAGCGGGCTCACCCCCTGCGCATCGGGTGTGAGGCTCGGCGCCGCGCCGCGCGGACCCGCCGTCAGGGTCTCGATGTTGGGCAGCAGCGAGACGGGGAGCTCGTCGAAGTTCCAGAGGCGCGTGATGTCGCGCTTCTCGGCGGCGTTGCAGTGGCCCATGTGCGCCTCGGCGAAGACGCCGCGCGTCGGCAGGGTGATGACGTCCTCGCGGGGCGGAAGCCTGGTCACCGTCGGGGGCAGGAGCTCCCGGGCGCCCGCCGGGAGCTGGGTCGCGGTGTAGCGGAAGGCCAGGTGGTTGCCCGACATGGCCAGCGGCGCGTCCGACATGCCCGCCAGCAGGCCCCCGACGAAGCCGGCCAGGCGGCGGCGCCGCTCCCGGGGGTCCATCCGCAGCCAGGCGGCGGCGTTGTAGTGGTACTGGTTGGCGTTGAGGTGGTTGACGAGGAGCAGCGCCAGCTCCGAGTCGCTCCGGGCCGGCTGCGGGTCCGAGCCGCTCCCCGGCGCCCCGCCCTGCGGAGGGGGGGGCGGCGGCGGCGAGCCCGACGCGCCCGCCGAGAACGTCAGGGGCAGCAGCGGGGCCTGCTTGTTGACGACGAAGTCGTTGGAGCTGGTCGGGGCGAACAGCTCCTTCTGGGCCGTGCCGAGCGCGTAGGCGTGGTCGACCAGCTGGTAGGACGCGCCGTCACCGGTCGTGGCCCGGATGGCCAGCCGCTTGAGGTTCCACCCGTCGTTCTCCGAGGCGAACGGGATGACCGTCTGGACGCGCTTCCAGTGGACCGAGACCTCCTTCGCGGTGCGCAGATCGATGCCCTGGTTCCCCAGGCTGTAGACGGCGATGGTCCGGCCCCACTTCCCGGTGGCCTGGTCCTTCTCCTCGAAGCTGATGCGCCATCCCGGCCACCTGGCGATCCAGTTGTTGATGTCGCCGAACTGTTCGAACACCGGGGCGCGGTCCGGCAGGCTGACGAGGGGGACCTGGGTACCATCCTTCAGCTCCAGGACCACCTGGATGGCCCCGGCCGTGTCGGCCGGCGGGACGTGGCGGCTCAGGACGGCGCTGTAGCGCCACTCGGACACCAGCTGGACCTCGAACTGCGTCGCGATGGTCGAGGCCGCCGGCGGCGTGGCGACGGGCGGCGTGGTGACGGGGCCCGGCGGCGCGGAGGCGACCGGACCGAGCGCCAGCCGCTCCAGCGCGTCGAACCCGGCGAGGTGCTGCTCGTCGAGCAGCGCCGGCTCCAGCTGGGCACGGAAGCGGCGGGCCAGGTCGGCGTCGAAGCTGAACATCCCCACCGGCACCAGGATGGCCGGGTCGGCGCGGCGGAACTCGGTCCGCACCGCCAGGTGCCGCAGCACCTCGTAGTAGAGGATGGTGAGCGAGTGGCCCCGGTTCATGTTGGCGACGATCCGGGTGGACAGGTAGTTGCTCTCGGACTGGGTGGCCTGGACGATCACCGAGCTGCTCTGGCTCCGCACCAGGTTGGAGCGCTGCAGGGTCCGCAGGTGCACGTCCTGGTGCGCGTCCGCGGAGACGTCCCGGTTGCCCTGGGTGTTGGACATCCCGTAGCCGATGGAGTGGCGGCCGGCAGCGGAGATCCCGTACTGCGGCAGCGTGAAGTCCATGGCCCCGGCCAGCCCCGCCATGAAGGACTCACCCGACTGCTTCTCCGACACCCGGCCGCCGACGATGTCGTCGATGTCGCGATCGACCGTCTGATCGTGCAGCAGGTCGTCCCGCGAGGCGTTGGCCCCCAGGCGGCTGGCCGAGTCGTCCCGCTTCCAGTCGATGACGGCGACCTTGATGGCCTCGCCGGGCGCCAGGGCCAGGCTGTACTTGACCTCGCCCAGCGAGTGGCCGAGCGACGTCCAGGACTGCTCGAACTCCAGGAGCCGGCCCCACAGGATGCGCGAGTCCATGCGCGGCACGGCGCCGACCGACGGCAACTCCTTCACCGCCACCTCGTGGCCGCCGCCCTGATCGTGCACCACGACGTGGAAGAGCGGGTACTGCCGCAGCGGCAGGGTGGCGGGCGTCAGGTGCTCGCAGGCGTCGCCGCCGGTCTTGACGCCGCGCCGCGACACGAAGCTGCATGGGGACAGGCGGTAGTCGGTCCCGTCGGGCCGGGCGACGTGCCCCGGCGGGCCGAGCCGCGCATGCTCGTCGGCGAAGAGCACCACGGCGTCGTCGCGCTGGCCGAGCAGCTCGAGCACGCGGGCGGCCGCGCCGTCCAGCGCCACGGACAGGCTGGCATCGACCGGGCCCTTGGCGCGCGCCCGGACCATCTCGAGGAGGGTGCCGGCGAGGAGCGACACCCGAGAGCCGGGCGAGCCGTCGATGTCCAGGTAGAGATCGACGAGCCCCTTGGCGATGCCGGCCAGCAGGGCGTCGAGCACGGAGCGCTCCACCGTCCGCTGCTCGCCGAGGTCGATGACGCCGTACCCGCAGTGGTCGGTGCGGGTGGAGGCGATGACCAGCGGGGGCCACGGCGGCACGTCGGCGCCCGGCGACGCGGCGGCCCTGGAGGCGCCGGCGGCCGCGCCCTTCCGGCCCCTGGCGGCGGGCTCGGCGGTGCGGCCGGAGGCGGGCCGGAAGTCGAAGCAGGCCCGGACGATGCAACCAGGCACGCCGACCTGGCGTGCGGCGTCGAGCGCGAAGAAGCGGAGCTTCATGGGCGGACCTCGAGACTCTCGCGGCCCAGGTTCGGTGCGGCCGGTGGTGCGTGGACATGGACCGTGAGGGCTTGTGACCTGGCGCGACCGTGCGCCCAGCTCGCGCCCCGCCGGGGCCGCGGAAGGACGGAGCAGCCGAGGGCCCGCGCTCCGCCGCTCGCGCGGCCCGACCCGCGGCGCTGCCGGTCGGTCCTCGACCACGTCGACCCGCCGTCGCAGCGCCGGCCGGCGCCCGGACGAGAAAGGCCCGACGCCGTGAGGCGCCGGGCCCAGCCAGGCCGAAGTGACGCCCGCGGCTAGCGGGCGCCGATGATCATGTCCTTGAACGGCTTGAAGCCGAACCGCTGGCCGCCGACGCTGGCCTCCGCCATCAGGCCGCCCTTGGCGAGCGTGAAGACCGTCACGCCGTCGACGTACTTGGCGTTGGCCGAGGCGCCGCTGGCCAGGGCCACGGCGCTCACTTGTGCGGCCAGGGCCAGCTCGCCGCGCTTGAAGGCCGCCATGGTCTTCTCGTTCTCGAAGAAGACGATCTCGGAGTAGGCCTGCCCGCCGGCCTGCAGGCCGATGGTCAGCTGGGTGAGGCTCACCGAGCCGCTGGCCATCCCCTCCTCGAAGAGCACGCCGGTGCCATGGGCGCCGCCGATGCCGAGGGCTCCCTTGCCGACGGTGGCGAACACCGCGTAGCCGGCCGAGCCGTGGCGGAACTGGTTGATGCCGGGATCGGCCTTCTCCATGTCCACGATGGCCTGGCGCGCCTGCCGCTCGGCCTTCGCGTCGTGCGTGGCGTACTCCACCTTGGCGGGGCTGGTGGCCTTCTTTCCGTCGGCCGCGGCGCCCTCGCCGGCGTAGGCCAGGGCGGCGGGCCCCATCATCGAGACGGCGACGAGCGTGCTGTAGATCCTCTTCATTCGAACCCTTCTGCTTGAGGTGTCGTGCTGGGTTCTCGCGCCCGCTCGGGCGCCCAGGACGTGGAGCCAGCCGCATCGAAGATTCGGCGCGGCCGGCTGGCGGGCCCTCGTGATCTGCCGCGCCGGTGCCGGGGCCGCCGCGCCATTCGAGGTCACGCCCCACCATGCGCTTCGACTCGCGGTGAGGCGGTCGGTGGCGAGCAGGCCGGGCGCGACGGGATTCCAGGTGCAAGCGTGCGGGTGTGTCGGCTGGTCGCGGCCACACGGGACGTTCGGAGACGATTCGGCGAACACCCCCGAACGCCACAAGCGTCGGGCGGACGCGGGGCACATACTTCACTTGCCCGCGCAGACATGTCGCTCATGTGCTCTTTCCCCAAGACGCGGAGGAGCCACCATGCCCGCGACGTTCGAAGCCGCCCCGCTGCACGCCGTCCCCGCTCCCCCACGGGCCCTGCTCCTGCCGTACCCGCACCCTGGCAACGGCCCGTCCCAGCTCAGGCCCATCCCGCGCGGCGGGCTGCTGCTCGGGCGTGGCGAGGTGCTCTTCGAGCAGCCCTTCTCGGACCCTGCCATGTCCCCGCGGCACGCCGAGATCCGGCTCCACGGGCAGCAGGCGGTGATCCACGACCTCGGCAGCGGCGCCCTCACGCGCGTCAACGGCCGCAACCCTGGGGCGGAGCAGCCGCTTGCCTCGGGGGACGTGGTCCGCCTGGGCGACACGCTGCTGGTCCTCACCGGCCTGGACGGCGCGGCCGGCCCCGTCGACGTGCGCTTCGCCGCCGAGCCGGAGCTGACCGGCTCGACGCCGTCCATCGAGGCCGTCCGGCGCAGCGTGGAGGCGGTCGCGCCCCACCCGCGCACGGTGGTGGTGACCGGTGAGACCGGCACCGGCAAGGAGATCGTGGCGCGCCTGCTGCACCGGCGCAGCGGGCGGACCGGCCCCTTCGTGGCCGTCAACTGCGCCGGCTTCAGCGAGGGGCTGCTCGCCAGCGAGCTCTTCGGCCACGTGCGTGGCGCCTTCACCGGCGCCGTGCACGACCAGCCCGGCCTGTTCCGCGCCGCGCGCGGCGGGACCCTCTTCCTCGACGAGGCCGGCGACATCCCGCTGGCCCTGCAGCCGACGCTCCTGCGCGTGCTCGAGACCTGGTTGGTGCGGCCGGTGGGGAGCCAGGCGGACGTTCCGGTGGACGTCCGCGTCGTCGCCGCCAGCAACCGCGAGCTGGTCGCGCTGGTGCGCCAGGGGCTCTTCCGCGCCGACCTCTACGCCCGGCTGGCGCAGTGGAGCATCCGGACGCCGGCGCTGCGCGACCGGCGCGAGGACATCCCGGCCCTCTCGCGCGCCCTGCTGGCCAGCCTCGGCGCCCCGGCGCGGGGGCTCACCCCCGATCTCGAGGAGGCGCTGCTGGTCCACCCCTGGCCGCTCAACGTTCGCGGCCTCTCCAACGTGCTCTCGGTGGCGGCCATCGCCAGCCCGGCCGGCGAGCCCCTCGGGCTCGTGCCGGAGGTGCGCTCGGCGCTCCAGGACAACCGGGTGGCGATGGAGCCGACGCCGCCCACCGAGCAGGTGCCCATCGACCTCGCCCCACCCAACCTGGAGGCGCTGCTGAGGCGCTTCCACGGTCGCGTGGCCGAGGTGGCCCGCCACGCCGGCGTCTCGCGCCCCAAGCTCTACCGGCTGCTCTGGGCGGCCGGGCTCGACCCGGCCAGCTTCCGCGCGGCCTGACGGCGCGGGCAGAGCTCCCACACCACCCTGAGGCGGGCGAGCCGACCCGGTGCCGGCCGGCGGCCACGCCTCTCGTTCGCGGACGTCCTCGAACGGCGCCCCACGCGGCGCCGATGGGGCGAATGCCTTGCGAATCGCACGCTTGGCCCCCGCCGGCCGCGGCACGGCGCGTGCTCAACCCCCCTGTGGATCGCTCACCAAGCGAGGGAGGCCAGGAAGCTGTGAGGCCAGGAGGCTGTATGGGCTGGGACCGGATCGAAGAGAACTGGAAGCTGGCGCGGAGCAGGGCCGGATCCCTCTGGCTGAGGCTGACGGACGACGACCTCGACGCCATCGGAGGGAAGCGCGAGCGGCTCGTGAAGCGGCTCGGGGAGCGCTACGGGCGCTCCGGCACGGCGGCCGCGAACCAGGCGATGGAGGTGGACTGGTTCGCCAGCACCTTTCGGGAGAAGGACTTCCTGCCGCTCCCGAGGGGCGCGAGGTTCTGAGCCAGGTCGCGCTGCGCGCTGACCGGCAGCGGCCGTGCTGCGGACGTTCGAGGACGTTCGCGGACGGGCCCGGGCTGCCACAGGACTCGGCTCAGCGTACGCCGCGCGGCGCGGCGGTGGCGGTGGCCGAGGACGTGGCGGTGGCGAGCCGGGCCACCACCAGGTCGGCCGCGCGCGTCACGCCCTCGCGCAGCGCGCCGGTGAGCGCCTCGACCACCGGCCCGGCGCCCGCCCCGGCGGCCACCGGGCGCTCCACCGCGATGGTCTCCTGGAGCAGCGCCACCCGCTCGTCGCGGAGCACCAGCCGCATCTGGAGGCGGACGGCGTGGGACGGCGCCACCTCCTCGAACGACTCCAGCTCGACGTCCAGGGTGACGGCGCGCCCGGTGAGCCCCTCCACCAGGCCACGCCCTTCGAAGAGCGTCTGCGCCAGCGCCCGGCGCAGGTAGGCCTCGGGCCGCTCGGTCCAGCGGCGGTCCTCGCGGTAGGCGAGCTCCTGGCCGACGCGCCGGACCACCATCCGCTCGCGCAGGTGGGCCGCCCCCTCGACGCGGCCGAGCCGCAGCTGGAGTCCGGGAGGCGCCTGCGGCGGGGCGGTCTCGGCGGCCGGCTGGGCCGAGTAGAAGCGCGACACCAGGGGATCGCTCTTGCCCAGCAGGGCGCAGCCGGGCAGCAGCGCCACCGCCAGCAGCCACGGCCGGCTCGCGGAGGCCCTCACGGCCCCACCCGCGCCTTGCCCTTGAGCAACATGTCGGGGTCGCGCTGCAGCGCCTCGGCGAGCTGGCGCAGGGCCACCGCCCCCTCGCGCAGGTCGCGCCCGGTCTCGTCGAGGTTGGTGCCGAGCCGGGGCCCGACCGCGTCTCCCAGGCCGTCGCTGGCGCGCTGCACGCTGGCCAGCAGGCCGTCCGCGCCGTCGAGCCGCCCGAGCACCTGCTGCAGGGTGGCCAGGGTGGCGCGCGCCTCGCGCGACAGGTCGGCCACCGGGAGCTGGTCGAGCTTCACCTGCAGGGTGGCCAGCAGCCGGTCGGCGGCCTCCAGCGTGGCCACCGCCTTGCCCGGCAGGCCGCGCCGGTCGACGTCGCCCAGGATGGCGTCCAGCCGGGCGGCCACGCTGCCGAGGGCGCGGGCCAGCTCGGGGAGCTGCTCCACCGCCCGGGTCACCGAGCCCTCCAGGTTCTTCATGGTGGAGGGGGTCGCGGGGATGTAGTTCTCGGGCACCGGGAACGGCAAGGGCGGCGGCGCCGGGGTGTCGGCGTCGAAGAAGTCGAGCTGCAGGTACTTCACGCCGGTGAGGCCGGTCGAGGCGATCTGCATCCGCAGCTCGGGCGGCACGGTGATGCGCGTCTGCTTGCCGTGGCCCACGCCGGCCAGGCCGAGGCGGCGCAGCACCGCCACTCCCAGCGTGTAGGCCACCTCGACGTGGCGGCGGTCCGGCGCCACGTCGATGGAGGAGACGTTGCCGATCTTCACGCCGCGATAGCTGACCGCTGCCCCCACGTCCAGGCCGGTGACCGCCTCGTCGAAGTAGGAGGCGTAGTCGACCGTCTCGACCTGCAGCGCCTGGGCGGTGAGCACGGCGGCGGTGGCCAGGCCCAGCAGGGTCGAGCCGGCCACGAAGGCGCCCAGCTTCCAGTGGTTGGTCGGTGCGCTCATGGCGTGGCCTCCCGCGGCGTGCGGTTCAAGAAGTCGTGGACGCGCGCATCAGGGCTGCCGTCGCGCAGGGTGCGCGGATCGCCGCGCGCGATGATGCTGCGGCTCTCCCGGTCGAGCAGGATGCAGTCGCTGGCGATGGCGAAGAGGCTGGCCAGGTCGTGGGTGACCACCACGAAGGTCAGGCCGAGCTGCCGGTTGAGGACCAGCAGCAGCGCGTCCAGCTCGGCGGAGGTGATGGGGTCGAGGCCGGCCGAGGGCTCGTCGAGGAAGAGCAGGTCCGGCTCCAGCGCCATGGCCCGCGCGAGGGCGGCGCGCTTGCGCATCCCGCCCGACAGCTCGGCGGGCAGCTGGTCCCCGGCGTGCTCCAGGCCGACCAGGCGCAGCTTGGCGGCCACGATGGCGCCGATGGCGTCGAGCGGCAGGCCGCTCCAGGCCTGGAGCGGCAGGGCCACGTTCTCGGCCACGGTGAGCGAGCCGAGCAGCGCCCCCGACTGGAACGTCACGCCATAGCGGGGCCGGGCGGAGGTGGCCGGGGCGCCGTCGACGCCGTCGATGGTGATGCGCCCGCGCAGCGGGGTCTCCAGCCCCACCAGGTGGCGCAGCAGGGTCGACTTGCCGCAGCCGCTGCCGCCCAGGATGGCGAAGACCGCGCCGCGCGCCACCGTGAAGGCGGCGCCGCGCTGCAGCTCCAGCCCGTCCCAGCCGAAGGCCAGGTCCTCCACCACCACGAGCGGGGCGGGGAGCGCGCTCACAGGCCGGCCACCCGGAAGAGGACGGTGGCCGTGGCGTCCACCAGGATGAGGGTGAAGAGCGTGATGACCACCGCCGAGGTGGTGCGGCGCCCGACCCCCTCGGCGCCGCCGCGGGTGGCCAGCCCCTGCTGGCAGGCGATGAGCGCGATGGCCAGCCCGAAGATCACGCTCTTCGCGATCCCGGAGCCCACGTCCCAGGGCCGGAGGGTGCGCGCCGTCTCGGTCAGGTAGCCGCGCACCGTCATGTCGAGGGTGGTGACGCCCACCAGCAGGCCGCCGGCCACCCCCGCCAGGTCGGCCAGCAGGGTCAGCAGCGGCACCGCCACCATGAGCGCCAGCGTGCGCGGCAGCACCAGGTAGCGCATGGGGCCGAGCCCCATGGTGCGGAGCGCGTCGATCTCCTCGTTCACCTGCATGAAGCCGAGCTCGGCCGCGAAGGCCGCGCCGGTGCGGCCGCACACCACGATGGCGGTCATGAGCGGCCCCAGCTCCCGGCAGACGGAGATGCCGATCAGATCGGCCACGTAGGGGTCGGCGCCGTAGCGCTTGAACACCGGCGCCGCCTGGTAGGCGGAGGCCAGCCCCACCAGGAAGTTGATGAGCATGACGATGGGCACGGCGTCGGCGCCGGCGCGCTCCAGCGTGGCGGGACACTCGCGCCAGTTGGCGGAGC
>Ga0209464_10000193_pt1 | contig 21022 bp, 12 predicted proteins | sample DOMMetBare1Fresh_2_FD_187473 | JGI IMG/M metagenome (GOLD analysis project Ga0209464, IMG submission 187473) | Wetland sediment microbial communities from St. Louis River estuary, USA, under dissolved organic matter induced mercury methylation -... | ecosystem: Environmental > Aquatic >...
TTTTGGTATGAACACTTTGCGCCTTAGTGCCTTCGCGAGAGTAAGTAAGAGCACGCCAAGCCGCAGAGCCGCAAAGAGAATAAATAGAAGTAACCTAAAAAATTCCTTTGCGCCTTAGCGCCTTCGCGAGAGTAAGTAAAACCACTCCAAGCCGCAGAGCCGCGAAGATTATATATAGAATAAATTTGGTATGAACACTTTGCGCCTTAGCGCCTTAGCGAGAGTAAGTAAAACCACGCCAAGTCGCAGAGCCGCGAAGATTATATATAGAATAAATTTGGTATGAACACTTTGCGCCTTAGCGCCTTCGCGAGAGTAAATATAATCACGCCAAGTCGCAGATCCGCGAAGATTGTAAATGGAATAATTTTGGTATGAACACTTTGCGCCTTAGCGCCTTCTCGAGAGTAAGTAATTTTTAGTTTGAGGATTCAAGGGGGTGCTGAAGACTTCCATTTTGAGGAATATACCCCAGAAGCAAACATACTTCATCGAAAGTTTCAAGTACATTAAGTATACCGCCTTGAGGCACACTTGATGTAAGGTATATGCTCGTATATCCGTTACCCGATTTTACGGCTGAAATATTGTCTGGATTCACAAGAACCTGACGATCTTTTACAGTAAGCATAATGAATGAACTCATAAAGGTTGGGTGTTAGAGCTTGCGATGTTACTCCAATGCAAGCATACACAATATAGTGAATAATGAATGGTTGTGCAGAGTGTTGAAAGCTAACATTTTAGAAATAATGCATAGACAATTGAAGGATGAAGTCTGCATATCTGGTATTTCCAAAATGTGGTATTAGCCGTCGGATACCGTTGAAATTGGAAAAGTAAAAAAGGGCGTTAAAGCTAATATGTGTAAGGAAGTTGCAATACCAATAGTAGTGCAGTAAATTGTACAAAAAAGTTGCCAATATGGTACTTAGAGGAATGTTACAGGAGGTTTCCTGCATCCTTAAAAAGGGAGATCAAGTTAAGCTTTATGCAGATGTTGCCCTAGACCCTAACGGGAAGGATATAGTGATAGACTTTTCGTTGAACTTGAAGTATATAGGAATGACTTCTTATGCCGATGCTGTTAAAATGCTTTCCCACAATCTCTCAAACGTTCAATCAATAGATATAGATCTATCCTACTGCTTATCTTACTTACTTGATTCGAATCCAAACTTCAGCAGGGTGATTACCATTGTTCTTAGTGGCAGTGCAGTTGCTTATCACTTGAATGTTAATGAAGTACTGGGGAGCATAATTCCCCTGCACCTATAGGTCATAGGTAAAACTTGTTTAAGGTTGGGAACTCTAGTAGAAGTGGTGGTAGGTTGAAGGTGGTTCATGCGTGGTAAACTTTACCTCCATCTCGTCCTTTTTTACCTTGCTCTTGTCCATTAAATCGTACTTGTGGCTGGGAAAGCTGCTAGTTAGAGTAGCGTTTAGCCGCTTGTTGGGAACGTTTTGTAGGATGCTGTGCATTTTCCCATCAACATACACGACCACGTTGCAATTATGTTTTTTCATAATTATCCTGTTTGTTCTTCTTTATACGAAGCATCGTAATGAAAGTAGGAGTATTCTTGTTAAAGTCTGCGCTAATGAACTAAAAAACAAGCGGATTGCTGCTAATCCAAGTGGTAGATCTTACGGAAGTGGTAACCGTAGATGGTAAAGGTTAGGGCATCAAGAAGGTAGTGAGGGCGATGCAGCACCGTCCAGACCACGAACTTCCAGAATTCCCACCTTCCTCTATGCCTGACGCCTAGCCTTACAAAGCATTTCAAGAGTCCAGTAAAGTTGTTCTGCTTCCTAGTTTTTCGGTGGAAGGCGCTATGTCTGTAGGTGCGGAGGAATGTTCGGAGGCGTTGGTAGAAGGGTTTGCAGCGGTATATTGCACACAGTACACCCTTATACCCAGCCATTAGCGCATCCTGATCCATCTTGGGGACAACGTTGGATTGAAAGTCGGTGTTACTTCCGCTATACTCAGAAAGCAACCTATTTTCGGCCATCATGCGGTGGTAGAGCGCCGTATTTTTAGGAGCATTGAGCAAGCCAACCATAGCGGTTACAATGCCGCTCTGTTGTATGAAGCGGGAAAGGTTGCTAAGGGAAGTGGAGCTGTCGCTGTCGAAGCCCACGATAAAACCTCCTGAGACTTGCATGCCAGCCCGCTGTATTTTGGTGATGTTTTGGAGGATATCTCGGTTTCGATTCTGAACCTTTCCGCAATCCCGTAGAGCCTTCTCGTTAACGGTCTCGATCCCAATAAATGCATAGTCAAAGCCCGCATCAAGCATCAAGGCTAACAGCTCATCGTCATCCGCAAAGTCAATTGATATTTGGGTTCCCAAGGTGAAGGGGCAGTGGTGTTCCTGCATCCACCTGCGTAGGATAGGGAGCAGGTTGTCTTTAACCTCCTTTTTATTACCGATAAAGTTGTCGTCAACAACAAATACAGGCTCATGCCATCCTAGCGAGTATAGCCTGTTGAGCTCGTTGATTACCTGATGTGAAGTTTTTACCCTGACCTGATGCCCAAGTAGGGCAGTTACCTCACAAAAGTCGCAGGCGTATGGACATCCCCTTGAGAACTGAATGCCCATTGTGACGTAGTGCTTCATGGAAAGTAGGTGGAAGTCGGGAATAGGGGACATGGTTATGTCTGCATAGCCTTCTGTTTTATAGATATGCTTTGGAGTGGCTCCCGAAGCAAGGTCGTCCAAAAATAGGGGGAGTGTGATCTCTGCTTCATTCAGCACCAGATGGTTAACCTGAGGAAAATTCTCGTACTCTTGGGTGAAAAGAGGACCTCCTGCAACTGTTTTTATGTTGTAGGCCCTACACCTCTCAATTACCTCAATGGCAGAGCTTTTCTGAACATGCATAGCACTTATAAAAACAAAGTTAGCCTCCAGTATATCCTCTAGCAACAGCTCCGAAACATTCATATCAACCAGCTTCTTGTCCCAACTTTTGGGGAGCAGTGCGGAAACGGTGATGAGGCCCAAGGGAGGAAATGCTGCCTTCTTAGAAGTAAAGTCTAGCGCATACTTAAAGCTCCAGTAGGTGTCTGAGCATTTGGGATATACAAGCAGAATGTTCATAGTTGCTTGATAAGAAATTCAATTCTTATACGAAAAAATGTGAAAGAGGTTGGAGTAGAATCCTTTAATTGTCGTAAAGCGGAGTGTCCCCCTTTTGCTTACTACTATCTGAAAAGAATAATATTCCTTGCATGAAAAGGCTAACCTTTTCTGCTTTGCTTCATTCGTTTGTGTTTTTGGTGCCACATGATATATCCAGTAATAGGCATGGTGGCAATCGTAAGGCTTACTGTAAAGGCGATAATCTTACCAAATAGTCAAGTATAGTACCTGTATGAATGTCGTAGTTCATTCGCATTAGCTTATTGCCATTGCTTGCTTTATTGAATCTACCCCATAAACGATTTACAGAAAGCTCCTTAAGCATTGTTTTTATAACACCATTAATACTTCTGGGCTGTGCTAGTACACCTCCAGCAAACCCAAGCACAAGTAAGCATATGGTAAGTGCTTTTTCATAATCTTTGCAGTTATTGAATGATTTAAACTTAGCTGCAAAGATTTTATTTAGATTGATTATCAACAATCCCGCTATTGGGGGATATTTGGAGCAACAAAGCGACAAGAAGCGATCACATACATAAATTAAAGCTAAAAAAACAGTTCGAGTAGGAATGAGATAAACATAATGAGGCATAATTGGTTTATGCCATTCATTGTGGATTTTATCAGATAGAATTGTTGTGTTATTGATAGGAAAGTGGCAGTGTGTATTGCCACTTTTTTATTGCTACTGTTTAACAGTAAGGTATAAGCTTATGGATGCCCCTTTAGCTTTTTTCCAACTTCCTAAGCTTACCTCTCTTACTGCCGTATAGCCGCCAAATTGGCCTCCATAGCTAAATGAATAGCCTTTACTTTTGTTTTCGGGAAGAAGCTCTATTGCTGCAAAAATAGGAGTGTCAAATTTAAGTGCATACTTTGTTAAATCTAGGGTGATCCATCCTTTACTTAACGATTCCCTGGCAATGATTTGATCGGTATTTAGCCTTTCGCCTGGCAAATCGCTATCTTTTTGGTAGAAGTTAATTCTAAAAGTTGCAGAATCTATATTAACCCCTCTTAAGTAGATGCTAATGGAACGAATATCAGAAGGTTTATTGATTTTTATTAGTGATGCAAACTCGACAATATCAGTTCTTTTCTTGTTCTCAACAGCACCCCAAAGCAGCGGGTTATAGGTGGTTGTTCCAATCTTTTTAATTTTGGGTTTTGATGAAATAACTACGACCTCGCTTATCGTATGGTTCGCTTCATTAAGAGTAACATCCAGCTTCGAACCTTGCCGTAAATTGCTAGCAGCGTACGATTTACTTTGATAGCCAACACATGAAAAAGTTATGCTATCATTGCTTTGATTTGAGGGTATGTTTAGCAGGTATTGACCTTTTTGATCGGATACTGTTCCAATGTTTTTGCCTTTGATTCCGATATTTACAAATGGAATTGCATTTCCATTGTTATCTTTTACACTACCTCCTACAGAAGCCTGTGCATAAGTTAAGCATGGGAGCACAAAAGAAAGGCAGACTGTAGCTAGCTGTTTGTGGCGTTTCATATCCTAAGTATTTATGATTTGTAAATTCTTATAACGAATGCCTCTTTTTATTTATTGCAGCTATTTTAGCATAGAATATTTGTATGTAGCAATATCAACCATTTGTAGATATGTATGATGCAGCATACAACTATATCGCAGATTGTCATCTTTATACTTGAATGGTTAAAGGATGTATCCCTATTGAGCTGTATATGAAGCTAACCTATGCGTTCGAAAAAGTAGGAAACTCCCTCATTTTTATCATCATAGGTAACAATATGCCTATGCTTGTTGTGCTCAAAGTAGCTTAGTAGGCCAAAATCGCCCGAGCAGAAGGCTGTATGCATAAAAAGCATGCCATGAAAAACAAACGACCAAAGAATAGTGCTAAGCGGAATAAGAATAATAAGAGCAATGGAAATAGCTAAGAAAGGTGCAAGTGCAACTACTTTAAACTCGTTTTTATTAACTACAAACTTATCGGCAATAGCAAAAAAGTAGAACTTCTTCCAGTTGGCATCAAAAGAAGTTTCTTTGGCACCAAGGTACCTGTACGCCGCAACATGCAGTAGCTCGTGCAGCGGAACAAGCAAGAAAGCTAGAGCAATACCTAACGCCGAGTATGAAAGAGCATCGCCTACGGTAGCCCCAGGGGTGTCGGCCAGAAGAAGCTGAAGGACCCGCAGTGCTAACGAAAAAAACAAGGCAACATTTAAAACAAAGTATAGCCTCGCGTAAAACGTATGCTTTTTTATATATAGCTGAATAAAGGGAATTAGCTCCTGATGGTTAAGTTTGTCAATTAGCTTGTAGCCAAAGCTTTCTAGCTCTTCTGGTTTAGCTTTCATGGTAGTTGTAAGTTGATGTATTTGGATTTTTAGCTAGCCGTGAATATAACAAAATGATCGATTTTTGTTAGTCGGTTTAAGAATTTTATTATCATAAACAATCATAGTAAAGAGCTGATGCTAGCGCACCAATTTGCATGCTTATAAGCTATTCACTTTTAAGTGTATGGCTATTTAGATTCAACTGGTAAAACCTTATAGCATATATTAATGTAGGTCAAAATCCCAAAACGAGGAATCTGTTTGTTAAATTTGTACGAGATTAGCGAGTCGTGAAATCAAAGGCTCACAAAGCTTGTTCAACATCAACACAAAATATACGCTAGGGAATGAAATCGAGATTTTTGCTTGTAATGTTACTGCTAGCAGTGCTAGCTGGAAGGGCGCAACCCATACAACAGGTACCCCCCGAGCAGGTAGGTATGAGTTCTGCAAAGCTAAAGCTCGCTGATGAAGCAATCCGTAAGGCTATTGGTGATAAAGCTATACCTGGAGCTGTATTAGCGGTTGTAAGAAGTGGAAAGCTCGCCTATTTAAAAGCGTACGGAAATAAGCAGGTTTATCCCACTGCTGTGCCAATGGATGTAAGCACTGTCTTTGATATGGCATCGTGTTCGAAGTCTATTTCAACAGCTATATCTACAATGATTTTGGTAGAAGAAGGAAAGCTACGACTTACAGATAAGGTAAAGCTGTACATCCCCGCATTTACTGACAACATACGTGTGGTAGATTTACTTACCCATACATCGGGACTACCTGCATATGCCCCCGTTGCAGAGCTAAAAGAAAAGTATGGAGCCCCGAATCCGGATGCGCTTATTAGCTACATAGCAACATGTAAGCGCGACACCCTGCCTGCGGTACAGTTTAAGTATAGCTGCCTAAACTTTATTACCCTTCAGCGTATCGTAGAAACAATTAGCGGTAGGAGCTTAAGGGATTTTGCAAAGGAAAATATATTTAGCGTGCTTGGTATGCAGCATACCGACTATAATCCTTCAGGAGAGCTACTTGCTATGTGTGCGCCAACCGAAAAGCAAAAGGAGGGAGTAGTATTAAAGGGCATTGTTCACGATCCGTTGGCAAGAATTATGAATGGAGGAGTATCAGGCAATGCAGGAGTCTTTTCATGTGCTACCGATCTAGCTATACTAGTAGCTGCTTTAATGAACGGAGGCGAGTATAATGGAAAGCGAATACTCAGTCCTGCTAGCGTTAGGGTAATGTCATCTATTCCTGTAGGAATGGAGCAGTTTGGACGTTCGTTAGGATGGGACGTATCATCGGCGTTTGCAACGAATAAAGGCGATTTATTTGGGCCACGAACTTTTGGTCATACAGGCTATACTGGGACATCAATTATAATTGACCCTGATACCAAAACTTCGGTGATTCTGCTGACCAATAGGGTGCATCCTGAGGACAAAGGCGAGGTTGGCCGACTTCGTGCAGTAGTAGCCAATATTGTAGCAGGAGCCATAAACAACTAACTTTAGTAGATGAAGCTAACCAGCGAGCAGGCTGCAATTGTGCAGTGTGGTACGGATGTTAAGGTAAATGCAGTTGCTGGATCTGGAAAAACAACCACCATTGTAGAGTATGCAAGACAACGTAAAGAGCATTCGAACATGCTCTACATTGCCTTTAACAAATCGGTACGATTAGAAGCCGAGCAGCGTTTTATGCGAGCAGGCTTGAGCAATGTTAGGGTAGAAACCGCACATTCGTTGGCATTTAAGCATATTGTAATGGGATCGGGGTATAGGCTGCGCTTTGGCTATCAAACGCACGAAATAGCTAAGCTGCTAAACCTGTACTCGCGAATGGACACTGTGCATGCCCTTACGATGGCTAACCATATCGGAAAGTTTGCATCCTACTTCTGTAGTAGCGCCGCACGAAAGGTGCAGGAGCTTAGCTACCTTGATACCATTAACGATGATGCAGCACGTACCTTTGTTGCGGCACACTACGAAACGATTGAGTACCTCACACGTCTCTTCTTAGCAAAGATGGATGCTGGTGCAATAGAGATAACCCACGACTTTTACCTAAAAAAGTTTCAGCTTTCCAACCCTGTACTCCCCTTTTCGCATCTTCTATTCGACGAAGGACAAGATGCGTCGGCAGCTATGCTCGATGTATTCTTAAATCAAAACGGGACGAAGCTTATTGTTGGTGATACCCACCAGCAAATTTATGGGTGGAGGTATGCTGTAAACTCGCTAGAATCGGCTCATTTTAAGGCTCATAATCTCTCATCTAGCTTTAGGTTTAATGAGGATATTGCCGCATTAGCTCAAAATATACTGCAAATGAAGAGCTACTTAAATAGCTCTTTTGTACCACCGTATATAGCTGGTTTAGGAACGGGTGGTAGCGATATCGCTTCGAGAGCTTACGTAGCAAGAACCAACCTAAGCCTGCTAGATAAAGCCATAGAGCTGCTAATTGATAAAAAGAAGGTAGGCTCTATATACTTTGAAGGAAACATCGCATCATATACCTACGGAGACGAAGGAACATCGTTGCTAGATATAATTTACCTACAGCGTGGGGCAAAAGATAAGGTGCGAGATGGGTTGATTGCTTCTTTCGGCGATATCTACGAATTCGAAGAGTACGTGGAGGAAACAGATGATGCCCAGCTTAAATCGATGCTAGAAATGGTTAAGAAGTACGGGCCCGAGCTACCCACGCTAATTAACCGAATTAAGCAAAATCATACCCAAGATCAAGACAAGGCCAAAGCAGATATGGTATTCTCTACTGTGCATAGATGTAAAGGGATGGAATACGATGAGGTAACGTTGGCAAACGATTTTTTTACCGAAGATAAGCTACGTAGAGAATTTGCAATTAATCCGCTTAGGAAAAACGAGCTGGTAGAGGAGGTTAACCTGCTTTATGTTGCAGCAACACGTGCCAAAAAACGATTGAATCTCCCCGTAGAGCTACGGTTGGTGGATTATGCCATATCGCAAACAGGCAGCGTTAGAGCAGTTGCTTCGAGGGCAAAGGTAGAAAAGCAGGCAGAGGTAGTTGTCCCAAAACCAGCAGCAGCAAGCAAAACGTGGAAGGCCGATGAGGATAAAAAGCTGGTAGAGCTCTACGACAGAGGGTGGAGCTTGGCGGACATATCCGACTACTTTGATAGGAGCAAAGGTGCAGTAAAGATGAGGCTACAAAAGCTGGATATATTTTAGGATAAGCCTACTAAAAACAAAATAGACCCGAACTGTCGCAGCTGGGGTCTATGAAAAATAACTCATATTATATCTGATTAAATAATCACTTCGATCTTTAGTGTTAAACCGATTCAATTATTTTTCTGATTCTACAAAGCTATCTTTTATGTGTTAAGAAATTGTATAAAGCTGGTTAAATCTCTGTTACATTTCATCGTTTAGAGCACCCCCTTCAGGTACATTTACTACAAGCTATTCTGATATTAAAGCAAAGCTATCATTCCCAAATTGGTATTAGCTGTGGGGCTATTGTTGATGTTTTAAAACCTATATAAGTAGTTGAATGTTAGTTGTTAGTGTGTTTTTAATTGTTTAAATGAATATTAATACGAGGTATGATATATTATCTGAATAATAAAAGTAGCCTACAATAATTAATCATTTGATAAATAGCAATTAAGCTTCAGCTTTTAGTAGAGCTCTTTTTTTGTAGTGTAAATAAACAACACTAAAGTGCTTTATGAAAAGTTCGGATCTTAAGCTTACTCTATTATTTCTGATTACACTTCTTTTTTCGACGATTACACTTGCCCAGCAAAGCAGCAAGGGCATTATTAAAGGAGTTGTTAAAGACAAGTCAACCTCCGAAACCCTAGTAGGAGCTAATGTAGCAATTAAGGGCTTGCCAAAAGGGGCGAATACGAACATCAACGGAGAGTTCGAAATCTCGGTAGCCCCAGGAACCTACGTATTGGTTATTAGCTACATTTCATATAATAAGGTAGAAACCGACAAAATTAAGGTTGTTGCTGGTAAAGCTTCGGAAGTAAGTGTTTTGCTAGAACCAGAAGCAAAAAAGCTTGATGGCGTAGTTGTAAGTCGCAAGCGTAAGGCTAACACCGAAATGGCAATGATAAGCTCAATAAAGGCTTCGTCGTTAGTTACAAGCGGAGTTTCGAGCCAGCAAATTGCTAAAACACAAGATAGGGATGCTTCTGAGGTTGTTAGACGTATTCCTGGAATCTCTATTATAGATGGAAAGTTTATAGTAATTAGAGGTTTAGCCCAAAGGTATAATAATGTATGGATGAATGGAGCAGCGGTACCAAGCTCTGAAGCCGATTCGCGTGCATTCTCCTTTGATATGATACCCAGCTCGCAGCTAGAAAATATTACGGTTGTTAAATCGCCAGCTCCCGAATATCCTGCCGATTTTTCGGGCGGATTTGTGCAGATCAACACTAAGGATGCTTCCGAGACAAACTCGATAGAGCTTAGCTACGGTGCTGGATTAAACGATCAAACGCACTATAAGGCATTTAAGATTGCTCCAACAGGTGGACTAGACTTTCTTGGTTTCGACGATGGTACTCGCTCGCTTGGAGGCAACGTGCCTTTTCGTCTAAACAACGATTTAGGAAGCAATTCGGCTCAGATAAACGATGTTACCAAAAATGGGTTTAATAACGACTGGAACGTAGATGGATTTAAATCGTTTGCTCGTCCAGATCAGCGTATTTCGTTGATGCTAAATAGACGAATTGGTGTTGGAGATGATAAAAGCCTAGGACTTTCGTTTGCTGCTAACTATAGCAACAGCTATAAGGCCATTCATGATATGGAAAATGCTCTTATTGGCTCTTACGATATCATTAACGACCGACCAAACTACTTCTTCAAGTATAAGGATAACCAGTATAACGTAGAGTCGAGGATAGGAGCGATGCTTAATCTGACCTACACCCTAAGCAGCAAAAGCTCATTTCAGTTCCGCAATGTGATTAACCAACAGGGGCGTAACCGTTTTACCGAGCGCAGCGGCGATCAGTTTAATAGTGGATACTACCAGGAGAAGCAGGAATTCTTGTACTCGAGCCGACTTACCTATTCAGGTCAGCTTTCGGCCAACCACAACTTCGACGAAATGGGTAAGCTAGATTGGAATCTTGGATATTCGCTATCTAATAAGAATCAACCCGACAGGCGAACCATATCGCGTGATAGAAACATAAACAACCCTACAGAGCCTCTTGAAATAGACTTTAACGATACAAAGCGTCTGTTTGTCGATCTTAACGAGAATGTTTTCTCTGGAGCTGCTAACTATCAGTACAAGCTAACACGTTGGGAAGGTATTGTACCAACGGTAAAGGCTGGTGTGTATGGCGAGTTTAAGAATCGCGACTACGATACACGTTCGTTCTACTACATCATAAACGAAACTTCAGCCAACCCTTCGCTAAAGTACCTATCTAACGAGGAGGTTTTTGCTGCAGCCAATTTAGGTACTAGCGGAGTATATGCTTTCGAAGATACTCGTAATACTGATAGCTATAAGGCTGATAATACGCTGGGTGCTGGTTATGTGGGTATTAGTGTTCCCCTTAAAAAGTTTAGCATCTACGGTGGTGTCCGTTTCGAAAATAATAAGATGACGCTCACCAAGTATGTTTCCATGGATCCAACCGACTTTACGACCAAGAAAACAAGCTATTCTAAGTCGGACCTATTCCCTTCGCTAAATACTTCGTATAGCATAACCGATAAGCAGCTTGTTCGCCTAGCTTACGGGGCAACCGTTAATCGTCCTGAGTTTAGGGAGCTTTCTACCTCTACCTACTACGATTTTGAGCTGTTTAGCTTCGTGAAAGGTAACGAAAACCTTAAAACGGCATACATCCAGAATGTTGATCTTAGGTATGAAGCTTACCCAAATCCAGGCGAGATGTTCTCTGTAGCGCTATTCTACAAAAACTTTAAGGATCCAATAGAGTCAACCTACTTCGAAAATGCAGGAGGATATACCTACTCATTTACCAATGCCAAGTCGGCAAACAACATTGGAGCAGAGCTCGATATGAAGAAAGATCTTGGCGTAATAGGCTTAAAAAGCTTTTCGCTATCGCTCAATGCTGCCTACATCTACAGCCGAGTAAAGTTTGATAATAGCAATACGCTCGAGCATAGCCGACCAATGCAGGGGCAATCTCCATACCTTATTAACACAGGGCTCTTCTACCAAAACGACAAGTATAAGCTTACATGCGGATTACTATACAACGTAATTGGGGAGCGTATTGTAGGTGTAGGACGCAAAATAGAAGGTAACCCAAATATCTCTGTGCCTGATATCTACGAACGTCCACGAAATTTGGTTGACTTTACCTTTAACGTTAAGCTAAACAAGTATTTGAGCTTGAGCGGAGCTGCTAAAAACCTTCTTAACGAAAATGTTGTGCTAGAACAGCAGGCCGAGTTTACGGATGCCAGTGGTGCAAAGCAAACCCGCAACCAAGTGAAGCAAAAGTACAATCCAGGGCGTAACTACTCGCTTTCGATATCGGTAAAGCTTTAAAAAAAATATAAACGTTTAACTTGTTGTAAGGCAACAAAATAGGGAATAAAATCAAAACCAATTTAAAACTAAAAGCAATGAAAAAAATGCTTACGAAGATTAACCTTGTTATTGCAATGATGGCAATGGTTGTACTTGCTACCAGCTGTAGCAAAGACGATGATCCTGTGAACGAGAATCCTAACGTTCCGGGTGATGCTGTTGCGTGGACTGGCACTACCATTGGCGATGGTTCAAACGCTTTTGAGGTTAAGGGTAAGTTTGTAATCAAGAAGGGCGTTTACTCGCTAAAAGGATGGGTTTATGTAACCAGCGGTTCGGAGCTTTACATTGAGGCAGGTACCGTAATCAAGGGCGATAAGGCAACCAAGGCTTCGCTAATTGTAGAGCCAGGTGCTAAAATATTTGCTGAAGGGACACAAGCTCAGCCAATCGTATTTACCTCTGCTCAAGCTCCGGGTAGCCGTAAGCCTGGCGATTGGGGTGGACTAGTAATTCTAGGTAAGGCAAAGAATAATATCGGACAAATGACCATTGAAGGAGGTTTGAGAACTCAGCATGGTGGTACTGATGATAATGATAACTCTGGTAAGCTTCGCTATGTACGTATCGAATTTGCTGGTTATCCTTTTGCTACCGATCAGGAAATTAATGGATTAACACTTGGTTCTGTTGGTCGTGGTACTACAATTGATCACGTACAGGTTTCCTACTCAAACGACGATTCGTACGAGTGGTTTGGTGGTTCGGTTAATGCAAAGTACCTAGTTGCATACCATGGCTGGGATGATGATTTTGATACCGATAATGGTTATTCTGGTAAGATTCAGTACCTTCTTTCTGTTCGTAATCCAAAGATTGCAGACAAGTCGGTTTCCAATGGTTTCGAGTCGGATAATAATGCCAGCGGTACTACAGCAGAGCCATTTACCTCTGCGGTATTTAGCAATGCAACCATCATTGGCCCGATAGGTCAAGCTACCGATTTTGTGAATGCAACTACCTATATTGACGGTGGTGGGTACAATCCAAACAACGGATCGGCTCTTGGTCAGTACCATTCTGCTATGCAAATTCGCCGCAACTCGCACCTAAATATATTCAATACTGTTGCTACAGGTTACCCTGTTGGTATAATTATCGAGAATGATAAGGGAAGTGCAACCCAAGCAGCTGCAACCGAAGGTAAGCTTACCGTTCAGAACGTTGTATTTGCAGGAATGACCATACTTGGTAGCGATAAGAACAAAACATGGGCAGATGCGCTTTCTACCGATGGGACAAACGTTGATAATACCAAACCTTCGTTCTCTAACGGTTACTTCTCTCGTGCTAATGGAGGAAATAGCCTACTTACAGCTATTACCGATGTTAAGCTTAAGCAGCCCAACAGCATGGTGGCTAATCCAAACTACGGCCCAGTAGCTGGCAGTCCGCTTGTTGGCAAAGCTGGTTTGTTCACCAACACGCTTCTTCAAGATGCTTGGTTCGATAAGGTTGACTACATCGGCGCTTTCAAGAGCGATGCTGATGCCGACAACTGGACCAAAGGTTGGACAAACTTCGATCCACAGAACACTGTGTACTAGTGTTGTTTATAAAGTAGTTCTGAACTCAATTCTAGAACATTCATGGCGGGATGAGCGTGAGCTCAGCCCGCTTTTGAATTTATCGGTTGTAGGTTAAAGCTTTAGTATGGAATCAATTGACAATTGAGGTGGATCTTTAAAATTTGCGACACATAGATACATGGATGCTGATTTACAATGAGTTAAGTCTTTATTTGCTTTGCCGACTACCTGTTCCCAACCACTCGTCACTTCGTTACCTATCACTAAAATTACGCCCCACCAACCTACCATCGGCGTACGATGTCCATAAGTAGCGCAACCCTACCCCCGTAAGCACCGTGGCGCAGCCACACCAGACCGTACGAATTCTGTCTGCACGAGGGAGCATCTGCAAGCAACCGAGCCGAGAAACGTGCCGCCGCCAGCAGCAGCGCAGCGAAGAGCGGCGGGGCGCTGGCGCGAACGAGCAAGTTAATTCGTACAAAGGGTTTTTTGGTTACTTTTTTGACCACAAAAAAGTAACAATATGAAGTTCATGTACTTACGGCTAGGCTAGATAGCCCCAAAGACTAAGACATACGATTTGCGACGACCCGTCACTGAAACTTCACCACCTGTCACTGGATTATTTTATCCACCCGAATTATGAATTGATCCTTAGTATGATGCTTGTTAACACTGTTTTTTTAACGAGTGTTGGTTTACTTAGCGTACTTTGTACGTGTTAATGGTTCTTGTTTGTCTTTGTTTTGTTTGATTTAACGTTCATTCATACAGTATGTTAGTGTCTGTTTTTTTGTGTACTTTGCGTACAAATGGATAGTAAGGGTAAGTTTTGCAAAATTTGAGATATTGATGTAAATAAGTGTTATTTTGCAGAGCTGAAATTAACACTTGAATAGATGAAGAGCTTGTTTGCTAGGATGATTGTTGCTTTTTGCATGCTTTCGGCTACCGCACATGCCGAAACAATCAGCTTTAGTCGGGTTTCAATGTCAAACGGACTTTCAAACAATCAAATTAGCTGCATCCAGAAAGATAGCCGTGGTTTTATGTGGATTGGCACGGCTTCGGGCCTAAATAGGTATGATGGATATTCATTCAAGGTGTACAAGCATAGCTCTAGCGATTCACTTTCCATTGGTAGCAACGTTATTCGCGAAGTTAGCGAAGCTCACGATGGCAAGCTATGGGTGAGAACCCAAGCCGGCTACTCGGTATTTAATCCGCTTACCGAAAGCTTTTCTCAGAATGCCGATAAAGAAATTGCTCGTTACGGTGTGCGAGGTAGGGTAGAGCGGGTTTTCTTCGATTGCCAAAAAAATGTATGGTTTCTTCTATCAACAGGTACACTTCACAAGTGGGATTACCAAACAAAGGTGCTACGTTGCTTTTTTAGGCGTAGTAGCATGCGCAATGCAGCGCAGGTTGTCGATTTAAAATCGCGCGATGGCAAGGTGTGGATACTTTATAGTAATGGTCAGGTAGATTGCTTTAGCGCAAGCTCTAATAGGCGTATAAGTACTAATAGGCAGCTGGTTAGCAGCTATACAACCTCAAAATCATCACAGCTTTTTGTAGATAGCAGCCATGATTTGTGGATTTACTCCTACTCTCTAAGCGAAGGTATGAGGCACTACAGCACGAAGCAACGCTTGTGGGAGCAAATAAATAGTCAGGCAGGACGCTACCGCCTATCTTCTAACTTAATTCTTGGTGTAGAAGAGGATGCAGAGGGGCAAATATGGGTCGCTACGGATCATGGTGGCGTTTGTATCGTCAATAAGAAAACGGGCGTTATTTCATACCTCAAAAACGATCCGCTCAATGATAGGTCGCTTAGCCAGAATTCTGCAACTTGCATCTATCGCGATAATCTGGGCATTATCTGGATAGGAACCTACAAGCAAGGAATCTCATTCTACCACGAGAGCGTCTTTAAGTTCAAAACAACGGTATTCCCACTAGCTAATCCCGATGATTACCTTAAAAATGATAGCAACTGTTTTTACGAAGATCCTGAAGGAAACCTGTGGGTTGGTACTAATGGCGGTGGCTTGCTGGTTTACGATAGGGGTGGTGCTCTAAAGAAGGTATTCCGATATACCGATGGAGGTTCGTCTTCTATCTCGAGCAATATTGTTGTTAGCTTAGCTGCCGATGCAAGCGGTAAGCTATGGATTGGTACTTATATGGGTGGACTCGATTGCTTTGATGGAAGGAGCTTTAAGCACTACAAGCGCGATCCTAATAACCCTAGCTCTATTTCATCAAATAGCATTTATAGCCTTTACGTTGATGGGCAAAAGAACCTTTGGGTAGGAACGCTCGAAGGAACGCTCGATCGTTACAATAAGGAGTCTGATAGCTTCTCGCACTTTGATATTGGAGCAAACTTTTGCAGTAAAATTATTGAAGATAAGGCAGGCAACCTGCTGGTATCTAATCCTAATGGCATAGCTAGGGTGAATATGAAAACAGGAGTTACTTCTCGTGATTTTTGGCATGAGGGTAGCAAAAGCTTCTCCCTAGGTATTCTTGTTAGCGATATTCTTATAGATAGGCGAGGTCTTCTTTGGATTGCCACCAATGAGGGGGTAAAGGTGTTTAACTATTCTTTAGGAAGGTTTGAACCTCTAGGAGTTAAGTCGGACGTGCTTTACGAAACCGTTGTTACTATCGAAGAAGATAGGCAAGGAAACGTTTGGCTTGGTACGCATCGAGGATTGTACATGGTGGCTGTAAAGCCCAATATGGCTGGAGGTTATCGGTACAGCGTAAAAGCGTTCGATAAGAGCGATGGGCTTCAGGGTGATGAGTTTAACGTAAACAGCTCGTATGTAAAAGCTTCGGGCGAGGTTATATTTGGTGGACCTAATGGGTTCAACGTTTTTAATCCAAGTCGAATAATTTACAGCAAAATGGTGCCTAAAATCGCGTTTTCCGATTTTACGGTGCTAAATTCATCGGTAAGCAAAGGCGATAGCGTTAAAACTCGTATTGGATTTGCAAATCTCGATGGGGAGACTCAAACTATTAGGCTTAAGTACAAGGAGCGAAACTTTTCGTTGCAGTTTGTTGCGCTAAGCTACTTCCTTCCTCAAAAAAATAGGTACCGTTACTTTATGGAGGGATTTGATAAGCAGTGGACTGAGGTTAATGCCTCATCTCGAAAGGTAACCTACACCAACCTAAATCCGGGAAAGTACGTATTTATGGTAGAGGGATCTAATAACGATGGAGTTTGGAATCCGAAACCTGCCCGAATTGAAATTATCGTTGAGCCTCCATTTTGGGCAACTTCGTTTGCCTATACAATATACTTTTTACTTGCAATTTGGGCTATATACAGCATCGTGATGTTCTTTATTCGTCGTCAAGAAAAGCTTTTTATGGAGAAGCAGGAGCGTTTTGAGACGCAAAAGCTGCTCGATCTCGACGAGATGAAGCTGCAGTTCTTTACAAACATTAGCCACGAGCTACGTACTCCGCTAGCTCTAATTGTTTCGCCATTAGAGCGTTTGGTAAAGAAGCTCAGCAACGATGAAGATCGAAAGGTGGTTGCCATAGCTCACGGAAACGCCCTAAAGCTGCTTGGTATGGTAAACCAGCTGCTCGATTTTCGTAAGATTGATGCTAATGCGCATGCTTTAAAGCGATCGGTGGGAGACGTTGTATCGTTGGTAAAAGAGATCACCAGCTCGTTTGATGAGCTGGCTTTTAAGAAGCAGCTTAAGCTTTCGTTTAGCAGTAGCATTCAAAGCTACTATGCCGAATTCGATTCTGATAAGCTTTACAAGGCTATTGCCAACATCGTTTCTAATGCATTTAAATATACGCCTGATGGCGGTACAGTTGCTGTTTCGGTGGCAACATTCGATGATGCAGGAGAGGAGCGTGTGGTGGTTGAAGTGGCTGATACAGGGAAAGGGATAAGCGTTGAAGATCAGCAGCATATATTCGACAGGTTTTATAGGGTGGAGACTGGAGATAGCACTACCACCGGTACGGGGATTGGACTTAACATTGCCTACGAGTTTGTTAAGATGCACGATGGCTCAATAGCGGTAACCAGCGAGCTGGGTAAGGGTAGTACCTTTAGTATTACGCTACCTCTTAAACGTCAGGCTTTTGTTCCCGATCAGTTCGAGTCGGAGGCGAACGATGAGGAGGCTACCGAACTAGCATTTGAGGATATTCAGGTTCAGGAGCTGCATAATGCGCCTACCTTACTTGTTGTTGATGATAATGAAGAGTTCCTAGATTTTATGGTATCTGTTCTTAAGGAGAGCTACAACGTCTTAACAGCCACAAATGGCAAGGAGGCGTGGGATACTATGGTTGAGCAAGTTCCTGATATGGTTATAAGCGATGTTATGATGCCTGAAATGGATGGTTTTGAGCTTTGTAGGGTAATGCAGGGCGATATTAGAACTTCTCATATCCCTATCATTCTACTTACTGCACGATTAGGCGATGATAGTAAGCTTGAGGGCCTGGAGGCTGGGGCTAACGACTACATTTCTAAACCTTTTAATATGGATGTGCTGCTGCTTAAGATAAAGCGCTTGATTGAGCTCCGTCGAAGTGTTCAGCAGCGTTTTCAGCAGAAGAAGGAGATAAAATCGTCAGAGATATCCATCAGCTCGCTTGATGATCAGCTGCTAAAAAGGGCTGCGGAATATGTGGAAGGACACATGGAAAATCCCGAGCTTTCAGTAGAGGAGCTAAGTAGCCATTTGGCTATGAGCCGTGTGCATCTCTATAAAAAGCTGGTTTCTATAACAGGCAAGACGCCTATCGAGTTCATCAGAATTCTGCGTCTAAAAAGAGCGGCACAGTATTTCGAAAAGAGCCAGCTTTCTATCTCTGAGGTTGCCTACAAGGTTGGCTTCAACGATCCTAAGTACTTCCGGAGATACTTTAAGGATGAATTCGGAATTCTTCCTTCGGAGTATAAGCTTCGGCATGAAAAACCTTCCGATAACAGCTAGCTTTATAGCTGTGCTTCCACTCTTTTATTTTAGGTATAGCTCCGTCGGTTGATGGAGCTTTTTTCATGGCTAGGCCGCTTCTGTATTCGCTCTTATAGCTAATAAAACGCTTCTGTTGTCCAAAATACTTATTAACATACTTAGCATTTGTTTGGTGTAAAAATGTTACTCGTTTTATGGGTGTTAAATGATAGCTGTAAAAGCTCTAAAATGGCTCTACGATTGTTAAATCAAGGGTTTGATACATTTTACCCCCTTTTCTAAATCAAATTAACCTCACTCCTCACCGCATTATGTAATACTTTGGCTTCGTTAAAGAGTGTAAACATACTGGCCGTTTAGGGGCTGTTAAGAGTTTCATAAATGAGAAAAATTGTTTTATCGCTAGCTGTAATATTTCCATTTACGGTCTTTGGATTTCAGGGGTCGAAATCTGCCGACGGGATCACAGTACAGCTGCAACAGAAGGGTAAGCTTGGTACTAGTAAAGTTAGACTAATGGTTTATGCCGACGATATCATCAGAGTATCGGCAACGCCAAACAGCAGCTTTAGCACTACTCCAAGCTTGGTGGTTGATGATGCATCTGCAAAAAAGAGCGTGCCTTTTAGCGTAAGCGAAGATGCTAGCTCGGTTAGTCTTAAAACCGCTAAGCTGCTTGCAAAGGTAAGCAAGCAAACGGGCGAGGTTTCTTTCTTTGATGCCAGCGGAAAGCTTCTTCTACAGGAGAAAAAAGGGGGTGGTAAATCCTTTGCACCTATAACAGTCGATAATTCGAAGGGATATACCATTCGTCAGATTTTCGAGTCGCCTTCTGACGAGGCATTTTACGGGCTTGGTCAGCATCAGTCTGACGAGTTTAACTATAAGGGTAAAAACGAAACGCTTTACCAGTACAACACCAAGGTATCTAACCCGTTTATTCAATCTAGTAAAGGCTATGGTATTCTTTGGGATTGCTACTCGCTAGCTCGTTTCGGAGATCCTCGCGATTATAGCAACCTCAACCTTATGAAGCTTTACGATGTGAATGGTAAGGAAGGGGTGTTGTCAGCTTTCTACTATGCAAAGGGGGATACGCTAAAACCTATGATTGTTCGTGGTGAATCGAAAATTGACTACGAGAACTTGGAAACGATAAAAGGTTTTCCTAAAGATTTTCCGTTTAACAATGCCAAGATTGTATGGAAGGGTAAAGTTGAGCCTAAAGAAAGCGGGCTGTTTAAGTTTAGCCTCTACTATGCTGGTTACACCAAGGTTTTTATAGATGGTAAGGAGGTTGTTGCCGAAAGATGGAGAACTGCTTGGAATCCTAACACCTATAAGTTCGACTTGAAGCTTGTTAAGGGCAAGAAGTACGATATCCGTTTAGAGTGGAAGCCTGATGGTGGTGTTTCGTACATTAGCCTCAAAGCGTTAAGCCCTGTTAATCCTGTAGAGCAGGGGCGTTTGTCGTTATGGTCTGAAATGGCCAATCAAATAGACTACTACTTTATTGCTGGTAAGAATGCTGATGAGGTTGTTAAGGGTTACAGAGCTCTTACCGGAAAATCACCTATTATGCCTAAGTGGGCAATGGGTTTTTGGCAGAGCCGAGAGCGCTATAAAACATCCGACGAGCTGCTTGGCGTTGTAAAGGAGTATCGTAAACGAAGCATACCTCTTGATAACATAGTGCTCGATTGGTCGTACTGGCCTGTTGATGCATGGGGGAGCCATGAGTTCGATGCAGCTCGTTTCCCTAATCCAAAACAGATGATTGACGATGTTCACGCCATGAACTCGCATATAATGATCTCTGTTTGGCCAAAGTTTTACATCACCACCAAGCACTATAAAGAGTTTGACAGCAAGGGGTGGATGTATAAACAAGCTGTAAAGGATAGCATAAGAGATTGGATTGGAGCTGGTTATATAGGTTCTTTTTACGATGCCTACAATGCAGATGCTCGAAAGCTATTCTGGAATCAGATGAATGAGCATATTTACTCTAAAGGTATGGATGCTTGGTGGATGGATGCATCGGAGCCAGATATTCTTTCTAATGCAAGTATGGATTATCGAAAGAAGCTTTCTACTCCAACTGCGCTTGGTTCATCTACGCAGTACTTTAACACCTACGCTCTTATGAATGCTATGGCAATTTATAACGGTCAGCGTTCGGTTGATACCAATAAGCGCGTGTTCCTTCTTACACGATCGGGTTTTGCAGGTTTGCAAAAGTACTCTACTGCTGTTTGGAGTGGCGATATTGGTACTCGTTGGGAGGATATGAAGGCTCAGATTTCTGCTGGTTTGAACTTTGCAATTGCAGGTATCCCTTACTGGACAATGGACATTGGTGGTTTTTGCGTAGAGCATCGCTACGAGGTTGCCAAAGAGGGATCTGAGGATATGGAAGAGTGGCGAGAGC
>Ga0209464_10000194_pt1 | contig 21015 bp, 15 predicted proteins | sample DOMMetBare1Fresh_2_FD_187473 | JGI IMG/M metagenome (GOLD analysis project Ga0209464, IMG submission 187473) | Wetland sediment microbial communities from St. Louis River estuary, USA, under dissolved organic matter induced mercury methylation -... | ecosystem: Environmental > Aquatic >...
AATTATGTCACGGCGTTGGGACGTATCGCATACGCCCTATATCGGCGAATGCGGTACGTTGCAAATGGGCAAAATAAATGGGCGAATGCGATTCGCCCGTACAGGCGAAAATGCGATTTGTTGCAACCATACCGTTTGGGGCGATTGTTTCATTTTGGGGCGATCGTTTCATTTTGGGCGACCACAAGGGTCGCCCCTACGGGCGGCATATACGGTGCGTTGAGACCTAACAACCGAATAATGAAATGAACGTCCAACGCAATTTCTAGGGTTGTTCACGATGCATTCCGATATTTTTATTACCGATTTTTCATTACGGATAGCATGTTCGTTGTAGGGGCAACCCTTGTGGTTGCCCTGATAACGGTGGTTGCCCTGATAATGGTGGTTGCCCTGATAATGGTTGTTGTCCCAATTCGTAATTGGGGTTGTGGTGTTGTTGGGGCGTATCGCATACGCCCTATATCTGCGAACACGGTACGTTACAAATGGGCGAATGCGATTCGCCCGTACAGGCGGCAATCGCCATTCGTTGCAACCGTTCCATTTTGGGCGATTGTTCCGTTTTGGGTAACCCTTGTGGTTGCCCCCGATAATGGAAGCTACCCCAATTCGCCATTGGGGGGCAACGCCCTACGACGCTAGGCATTTGGGGCGTGGGTGCTGGTTTCAGAATTAGTAAGCATTCGGCGGTTGTCGTAAAATATGTGCCTAACGGTGTTGTTTATCCGAAGATGGCTACTGCTAGTACTACATTTCTTTTAAAATGGCGTGTGAGTTTTTTTTGGGGGTAGCAAACTTCTACTACCCATTTTACTCGATTGCTGGTTACAGCTTGTGTTTTAGGCTGCTGTTTTAATGCTGCTTAATTTTATTTTCAAACCATTCTTTTTTAATTTCCCCGTTGCTATCGGTAACTCTTAAAATACCACCTTTCATTCCTATATGTAAGCTTCCATCGTAAATTATCATTGAATTGGGATGTGATAATTCCCAAAATCCTTTTTTAATTAATATCTGAGCATTGCTATCTTTATCAAGCTTAACCAAGTTTGTAGAAGTTATCAGATAAAGGTTAGAGTCTATATTGATGAACCTAAATGGGTAACCATCGCATTTGTATATAGTACTTGCTACCCATTTGTTACTTTTATTGTCATAGGATAATTCTAACAATTCGCCCGTTGCTATAATTCCATGAAGCCATCCGCTTAGCGCAAATATTCTGCCATTATAATTTTCGATTTGATGAACCGATTTAGGCGATATTTCAACGTCTTCTCCTTTGGTAGAATACCATTTCAAATCACCTCCCCATTCTCCATAATCACGTCCAACTATCCATCCATCAAATACTTTTACAGAAACAAGGTTGCCGACACCTTTTCTTGATTTCGAATTTAAGTAGGGTGGGAAGGACATGTTACTGTTGCTTGGCCCTTTAAACTCTACACACCTAATCGAGTCATTTACAACAGAAACTTGCCATAATGCGCAGCTATTTAAGCTATAAGCATAGTCTGCTAGGGAAGTTGAATCCAATTTAAAAATATCCTTTAATTTGAAACCAGCAGGAATTTGCGAAAACAAATTAAAAGTGATTAAAAAACAAATAGAAGTTAACAACGCTTTCTTTTTCATAATAAATCAAATATTGAAAGTATTTCCTGTAATTCATAAATGCTCACAACTTGTTTATGGTCAGGTAAAATCAGACTTGCTGCGCTATAGATGGCTGTGTGGGTCTGATAAGGCTATGACTACATAATTAACTAAAATATATAAATTCCTACACATCACCCAATGGGCTTTTGACTCGTTTTTGGTAGGAGAGCCATATAGGTACCATTTCTCCGATTAGAGCTGCGCTTCTGTTCTCTGCTTACCGTACTTTTGGCATTGCCAGCTAGCGGGGCGTTATCCTTTTATATGGTGTTCGCTTCAGGGGTACTTTAGGCTGGTGTCTTTGCTCCTGGCTAGGGTGGTGGTAACTTTTCATTGCAAAACCATAGTCTTCCTATTTTAGCTTATATGCAATAGTGGTGTACCCCTTATCGTAGATTTATCGCTGATTGCACTTAAAACTTGATTTTGGGGTTAAAAAAAAGTTGGCGTAAGCTTGGTTATTTCTTAAAAGGAGCTAATATTGCCACTACTAAAATTAAAAAATGGGGTTATGCTAAGAAGTGTTGATATAAACGATGTAAAGAAAAGTGCTACCAAGCTTATAGGGAAAGATTGGATGCTGATAACGGCTGGTGCTCCCGGTAGCTGTAATACGATGACGGCTTCGTGGGGGGCTTTAGGAGAGCTGTGGAATAAGCCTGTTGTTATGGTTTTTGTGAGACCTACCAGATATACCTTCGAGTTTATAGAGCGTGAACCTTACTTTACGGTTTCCTTTTTTGATGAGAAGCACAGAAATGCTCTTCATCTTTGTGGGTCGGTGTCGGGGCGTTCGGTGGATAAGATTGCTGAGGCTAATCTAACAATGGTTAAGTCGGAGCATGGGAGTACCTACTTCGAGGAGGCTAAGCTAGTTTGCGAGTGCCGTAAGCTGTACTATTCTGATGTTAATCCCGATCATTTTCTCGACGATAAAATTGCTAAGCATTATCCTCATAACGATTACCACCGAATGTATGTGGGTGAGATAGTTAACACCTACTTGCGTTAATCGCTGCTGGACTTTTCTACTACTTTTTCGTAGTATTGCTTTTTTAATTGGCTGATTTCTGGATTAATGCTTGATGTATGTTTGCTTATCAAAGAAATAGGCATGTGCCCTATGGGGTAAAAGACTTGGAGTTTTACCTCTACCTTTCGGTGTTTGTGCTTTTATACCTGCTTTCTAACGAGCTAGTTAGCCGGTTGCCTGAGGAGATTGGCTACTTTGCACCTCATCTGGTGTGTACTGTTGTAGGTACGCTCTTCTTTGGCTATACTTTTGGGTTGGCTACGGCTTTGCTTGCTCCTCTGCTGTTTTACTTTTTTATTGGTGTTAGCGAAATCCGCCTTGCTACCGATATGGTTAGCAAGCTGTTGGTTATCTTCTTGATATTTGTTTTGTATCGGAAGGCATTTGTGGTAAAGGCGTGGGAGCTGGTTCTTGCTATTCTTGTGGCTTCGTTTGTAGGCCGACTGGCCATGCTGTTTTTTGGTGATTCTTTGGCTGGTATTGCAGTAGGCTATTTCTACTCTGTCCCTGGCTTGGTTGTTTCGGGGTTGCTTTCTATTTTGCTACTTAAGGCAATGGATAGGGTGGAAAGGTTGGGGTGACGAAATCTCCTATCTAGCCTGCCGTTGATGGTATAAAAAGGGTGTCCAAAAAGTATCCAGATTGACATACTCATGTCGAAATCGGTGCTACTCCTATTTGGACACCCTTTTATTCTATTCTAATTTGCGAGCTCCGTCGCTAATAACTACGTCGTAAACAAGTGGCTTTTTGCCAAACTGCTTTTCGAACTCAGCTGTTGCTTCGGCTATAAAGTGGTCGTGTATTTGGTTGGATACTACGCTAATAGTACAGCCTCCAAAGCCTCCTCCCATCATTCTAGAACCAATTACTCCGGTTGTTCTTTTGGCAATATCAACCAAAAAGTCGAGCTCCGGACAGCTTACCTCGTAATACTTGCTTAGCCCTTCGTGCGAACCATACATTTCGGCACCAAAGGCTTCGATGTTGCCTTGCTTAAGTGCTTCGCATGCGTTGGTTAGGCGGATGTTCTCCTTAACAACGTATTCGCAACGGTTGTAAACAACAGCGCTAAGCTCGTCTTTAACCTCTTCTAGCATTGCAAGGGTTACATCCCTAAGGCTTGCCACCTCTGGGTGCTTTTTTGCAATGGTTGATACTCCCTCTTCGCACTGCGATCTACGAACGTTGTATTCTGATGAGGCAAGCGAGTGCTTAACGTTGGTATCTAAAAGGATAACCTTGTAGCCGTTAAGCTCGAATGGCACTAGCTCGTACTCCAAGCTTCGGCAATCAAGCTTCATTAGCTTGCCTTTTTCGCCGTGTAGCGATGCAAATTGGTCCATTATACCACAACGTACTCCTGCATAGTTGTGCTCTGCAAGCTGTCCAACTTTTGCAAGCTCCATTCTGGTTAGTCCGTAACCGTAGGTGTCGTTAATGGCAAATGCAAATGCGCTTTCTAGTGCAGCCGACGATGACATTCCTCCTCCAAGAGGTACGTTACCTCCAAAGGTGCAATCGAATGCATGTACGTCGAAACCTTTTGCTTTTAGCTCCATTACAACTCCTAGGATGTAGTTTGCCCAAGCGTAGCTTGTTTTTTCGCCGTTGGCGCTAAAGGTGGTGCTCTCGTTAAAGTCAACCGACGATACTCTAAAGGTATCTTGTCCGTTTGGCTTTATTTCAAGCACGATTTCCTTGTCTATAGCTCCGGGAAGAACAAACCCTAAGTTATAGTCTGTATGCTCGCCTATTAGGTTTACACGTCCAGGAGCGGCGTATACCGCCCCTGTAGTGCCATAGGTCTCACGAAATTTACTTCTAACAGTTTCCTTTAACATCTATCTAAAAAAGTATTACCACCAAATTGTGTAGATAACGGCAAGTATCAGTACAATAATAGTTGCAGAGATCTTGAACTTGGTAGTTGTTTTAAACATTTCGCGGTTAATTACAATTGCTTTTGCACTTGGCTTGTTGCCTTCTAGGTAGGCTGTTACAACCATTACAAGTACGCAAAGAAGGAAAACAATACCCATACGATCCATGAATGGAAGTTCTGGGGTTGCAAACTTAAATATGACAGAGAAGATGAATGTACCTAATGCAGCTAGCAATGCACCATTTGCTGTTGCTTTTTTCCAGAAGAAACCAAGAACGAAGATGGCTAGTGCACCTGGACTAACAAATCCGGTAAACTCTTGGATGAACTGGAATGCTTGATCAAGATTTTGGAGCATAATAGCTACCGGGAAGGCAATTACTAGAGCTACAGCGGCTGATATTCTTCCGGTTAGCACGAGGTTGCTTTGAGATGCATTCTTGTTGATGAATCCTTTGTAAACGTCCATTGTGAATATGGTAGAGATGCTGTTCATCATACCTGCTACCGATCCAATAATGGCTGCTACAAGCGCTGCAAATGCTAAACCTTTAATACCTGCTGGTACAATGTTGTACAGTAGCCATGGGTATGCTTCGTCTGGCTTGCTAATGTCTGCTTTAAGTGCAAATGCAACAATACCTGGAATTACTACGATAAGAGGTAGTAGAAGCTTTAGGAATCCTGCAAATGCAAGTCCTTTTTGTGCTTCGCCAATGCTCTTTGCGGCAAGTGCTCTTTGTATGATAAACTGGTTACATCCCCAGTAGTATAGGTTCGCGATCCACATTCCCCCAATTAGTACGCTTATTCCAGGCAGATTGTTGTATGCCGGATTATCTTTTGAGAGGATCATGTCAAAGTGATCTTTGTGATCTCTGGTAAGGGTAACAAATCCATCAAAAGGATTTCCGTGTCCTAGCGCTTTAAGAGCTACGTAGGTGGTTACAAGTCCACCTCCAATAAGGAATACAACCTGTACAACGTCTGTTACAGCAACTGCTTTAAGTCCTCCAAAAATTGCGAATGAGGCTGCAAGTAGTCCTAGTACAATGATACCAATCCAAAGTGGATCTACTTCGATTCCCGAGACCAGCAGGTTTTGTCCGCTGAAAAGCACGTTTTTAACTGTAAGAGCACCAAGGTAGAGTATAGAGGCAAGGTTAACGAACACGAATACAATAAGCCAGAAGATGGCCATAACTGTTTTTACGCGCTTGTCGTAGCGTTGCTCCAAAAACTCGGGCATGGTGTAGATTCCCATCTTTAGGAAAATAGGAAGGAAGAATACCGCTACAATTATGAGTGTAAGTGCAGCCATAAACTCGTAGGATGCTATCCCCATCCCAATGGCAAAGCCAGATCCCGACATCGCAATAAACTGCTCAGCCGAAATGTTGCTGGCAATAAGCGATGTTCCAATAACCCACCATTTAAGGCTCTTGTCGGCAATAAAGTACTCCGAAGCATTCTTCTTCTTTCCTCCTTTATTGCGCGATACCCAAAGTCCTACGCTTATAATTATCAGGATATAAGCCAACAGGACAAAATAGTCTAAAGTAGAAAATGACATGTGTGTTAAGTGTTTTAGTTGAACTGATAAACTATTGTCTGCCTGTACTCTTTATTTGGCCTTAAAAGAGTACTTGGAAATGTTTCGATGTTTGGTGTGTTAGGGTAGAACTGTGGCTCAAGGCAAATTGCGCTCCTCATGGGGTACTTTTTGCCTCTTTTTCCTACTAGCTCTCCGTTATCATGGTTGTCGGTGTAAAGCTGCAAGCCTGGCATGGTTGTGTAAACATCCATCGTGCGTCCTGTTTTTGGATGAAATACGTGTGCGCAATGCTGTAAGCCTTCATTCTCTCTGTCGATAACGTAGCAGTGGTCGAACCCTAACGCTTTTACCATTGGTGCATAATCGCTAAAAATGACATCGCCTATTAGCTTTCCTTCTCGTAAATCGAGCGGAGTGTTGGCAACTGGAATAAGGTTTCCGGTTGGTACTAGGTTGGCGTCGGTTTCTAGGTAGTAGCTACCGCTAATTTTAACGATATGGTCAAGGGCTGTTTCATTTCCATCTCCTCCTAAGTTGAAGTAGGAGTGGTGGGTAAGGTTTACGTGGGTAGGTTTGCTTGTTGCTGCTTCGTAGTCTATCGTTAGCTTTCCTTCGTTGTTCCACTTGTAGGTTATGGATACTTTTAGCTCTCCTGGAAAACCAAACTGGCCATCGGCACATGTGTAGCTGAATTTTACCGAATCGTTTTCGAGCTCGTATCCCCAAACAACAGCTTCTAGTGCGCTATTGCCGCTATGTAGGAGGTTGTCTCCGTCGTTGGGCTTTAGCTGGTAGGTTGTGCCGTCTATTGTAAACGATGCATTTTTAATTCGGTTGGCAAATGGGCCGGGGTTTGATCCAAAAAAACGGTGTCCATTTACGTAGCTGTCTAGGTTGTTGTAGCCAAGCACAACATCGTCGAGATTCCCGTTTTTATCGGGAACTACTACCGATACTAGCTTTGCTCCGTAGCTGGTCGCTTTTATGTATGCCCCGTTTTCGTTTTCGAGGGTGATGATATCAGCTTGCTCTCCTTTTGGTGTTATCCCAAACTTGTCTGTCGATATTTTCATAGGTTTCTTTTTTGTATGAGGGTGCCCAAAAAAGGTGAACTCGTATCTTTAAGTGCGTAAACGTTAAGCTGGTTATTTTCGCTTTCCGTTATGCTCGATTCGTGTGTCTTGGTTCTTTTTGGACATCCCCACTTTACCTTACTCCCAAAGCTGTTTTGGATATTCACCGCTGGCAATAAGCGAGTTTAGCTTCTCTACTACTGCTGGTCTATCGCCTTGATAGGTTACGCCAAACCACTGAGCGTTGGTGTCTAGCACTTTTAGCTTAGCCGTGCCGTTGTTAATCAAGTTGTTAACTACAAGTGGAATAAAGAACTCAGACTTAATATTGTCCATGTTGTTCTTTAGGAAGTCAGCAAACATAGCGTCCGAATGCTCGAAGTAGTCGGGTGTAAATCCCCACATGTTCATTGAAACAATGGTGTTTTCTTCGAGGGCTACAAGCTCGCCATTTTCGTCTTTATACTTTATCACGCCATCAACACGTTCAATGTGCGTGCGCTCCACAACCCCTGTTAAGTTTTTATCGGCATCGGAGCTACAAACTCCTCTCGATACAGCCCCCATTTCCGAAAGGGTGTTCTTAAGGTGGTAGCCTACCATGCTGTACTGGTTTTTGCTACCTGCAATTTCGTTGAGGTATTTGCCTAGTACTGCAAATGCATCCTTGCCGTAAAAGTCGTCTGCGTTGATTACTGCAAATGGTTCTTTAATAGCATCTTTAGCCATCATTACAGCGTGGTTGGTTCCCCAAGGTTTGGTTCGTTCGGGGTTGAGGGTAATTCCGGCTGGGATTTTATCCAGCTCTTGAAATACGTACTCTACCTCAATCTTTCCTGCATACCTCTCCTTCGAGAACATCTCCTTAAACTCTGCTTCAAATGAGCTTCGGATTACAAAAACAACCTTTCCAAAGCCGGCACGTATGGCATCAAAAACCGAGTAGTCCATGATGGTTTCTCCATTCGGACCTAAACCATCCATCTGCTTTAGGCTTCCATAACGGCTGCCCATACCAGCTGCAAGAATCAACAATGTAGGTTTCATATCTATCTATAAATGTTAGTTGTCTAAAGAGATCCACGTGCGACAAGCGAAAATGGATTTTCTACCTGCCCTGTTTTTTTATTTGGGATAAAGCTGGCCAACGTTTGCCCCATAAGCGTAAAGTTGGTGGTTATGGTTGTTATACCATTTGCTACAACCTCTTTAAGCGGGGTGTCGTTAAGCGATACTATACCAATGTCGGTACCGATGGTGAGTCCTGCTTTCCCTGCTAGCTTTACTAGCTCTACAAGGTGCGAGTCGTTAACCACAAGGTACGCTTCTCCTTTTTTTACTACTCTGTCGGTGAGGTCGTTAACAACTTCAAAAGGCATGTTGGTTTCTTTGCAGAAATGTATAAACCCTCTGAGCTGCGACTCGGGCTCTTTGCCACCTGGATATACCGATATTATCTTACGGTACTTTGCTATTCGTTCTTTTGCTTCTATCAGGCCATTAAATACTTGCTTTTCGAAGTTTTGGTAAATGGCAGGGTAGGTGTTTCTTAGCTCGGCTGGTAGCTGATCGAGTATGTAAACTTTGCCATTTAGCTCCTCCAGGGTTTGCTCTATGCCTGTAAATTGTGCGGGCATAATAACATAGGAGGTGTACTTTAGCTTGTTCTCTTGCAAAAGATGGTTGAATAGCTTTTTGTTGAAGTTGTGAAAGTAAAGGTCAACGTTAGCTTTGCCTTCAATAGCTTTAATGAATGAGTTGTACAGCTCTTCTTTAAATGCGTTAAGTTCATCGTATAGCAGCATGATGTTCTGCTCTACGTTAACGTTGGTTGAGGATACGTAGTATGCTTTCCCTGGGTGTGCCGAGATAATGCCTTTCGACTTAAGCTCGTTGTAGGCGGTTAGCACGGTGTCTCTCGATAGCTCAAACTTGTCGCATATTTCGTTGATAGAGGGCATCTTATCACCAAGCGCAAGCCTTCCTTCGTTTATGGCAAGCTGTATGGAGTTGATAATCTGCTTGTACTTCGAAACCGACAGGTTTTTATCGATGCTTATGAAATCGAGCGTATCCATAGTGTCCTTACTTTAACTGGTGGGTAAAGGTAGGTAAAAAAGTGAACCATTAGCTTAAAATCATCCTAAATAAGCAGTTTTAACATATTGAATTCGTGTTAAGTCTCTTTAAAAACTACACTTTGACAAAATATAAAAACCATTAAATGAGATATATATGCTTGTTTTTTACTGGTATGTAGTGTTCTGTTTTTAGAAATGGCTGTTGTACCTATTTTGATTTTTTTTCAAAACGAGTACAAACAGCCATTGCTTTCAAGGTCACTGATCTATTCGTAAATTACATTCTCAGCAAGGTTAAATCTTTCGGTTAGGTTTGCTATCTCAACAGAAAACTCTCCTTTTTCTGCAATTGCTTTCCCGTTCAAATCGAAGAATTTCAGGTCGTTTGGTGTAATTGTAAACGATACTGTTTTTTGCTCTCCTGCTTTTAGCTCTACCTTTTCAAATTTTCGGAGTCGTTTCACATCAGGTGTAAGCGATGCTACGAGGTCGGAGGTGTACAGTAGCACTGCTTCTTTTCCATCTCGCATACCGGTATTCTTTACATCAACCGATATGGTTATCGATCCGTCTTTTGCGAGCTCTTTGCTGCTTAGTCGTAGGTTGCTATAGCTATAGGTGGTGTACGATAGCCCAAATCCAAATGGGTATTGTGGGGTAAACTCTCCGTTGTAGTCGTAAGCACCTTCCGATTTTTTTTGCTCTTCAGATGGTTTGTGGTGGTAGGCAATCAGTGAATTAGGGTAGGCAGGGTAGGTAAATGGTAGCTTTCCAGAAGGGTTAGCAGTCCCTGCTAGTACTGCTGCAACTGCGTCTCCTCCGAAGTTACCTGGTAGGTATGCCATTACAACTCCCTTTGCGTGGCGTTCTATCTTGCTAATAATTCTCGGACGGCCTTCATTTAGAATTAGCACTATTGGTTTTCCTGTTTTTGCTAGCTCTGTAATGAGTGCTTGCTGGTTATCCGAAAGGTATAGGTCTTGCAGGTCGCCTGGTTTTTCGGTGTACGAGTTTTCTCCTATGCAGGCAAGTATGTAGTCGGCATTTGCTGCTTTCTCTACGGCTGCTTTTATGTCGGTAATTTGGTCTTCGAAGTATAGGCCATTCATTTTGTACTCTACGCCTGCGCTATAGCTTACATTTTCATTACCGAAGGTGTTTCTTACTGCTTCTAGGATTGTGTTGTACTGCTGTGCAAATTCTTCGGTTTTTTCTCCTTGCCAAGAGTAGCTCCAGCCTCCATTAAGGGTTCTCATCGAGTTGGCGTTTGGCCCTACTACAAGAATCTTTGCTCCTTTTTTTATTGGTAGCACGTTTTCGTTTTTTAGTAGTGTAATAGCTTCGCAAGCTGCGTTGTACGATGCTTCTTCAAACTGCTTCGATCCAAAAAGTGGGTAGTCTTTATAGCTGGTTGTAGGCTTTTCAAATAGGCCTAGCTCTAGCTTCATTACAAGGATACGGCGTGTTGCGTCATCAATACGCTCCATACTTACGCTGCCTTCTTTTACGAGCTCTACAAGGTAGTCGCAGAAGTCGGTAGAGTAGGGCACCATCGACATGTCGATTCCTGCGTTTATTGCTAGGCGAACTGCTTCTTTGGGTGTTGCTGCTATTCTATCGCGTTTGTAAAGGTTTTCGATATCAGCCCAGTCGGTTACTACTACTCCGTTAAACTTCAGCTCATTTTTTAGTAGGTCGGTTAGTATGCGTCGGCTAGCATGTACTGATTCGCCGTTGATAATGCCGGAGTTTATCATTATAGATTTTGCTCCTGCTTCTATTGCTGCTTTAAACGATGGTAGGTGATACTCGCGGAGGTAGTTGATTGGGATTAGTGCTGGCGTTCTGTCTTTTCCGCTTATGGGGGCGGAGTATCCTAAAAAGTGCTTTAGGCAGGCTGCGCCTTTATCTGCTGCTCCAACGTTGTTGTCGGCTCCTTGGTAGCCTATTATCATTTGTTTGCCCATTTCTGATGCTAGGTAGGGGTCTTCTCCAAAGGTCTCCCATAGGCGTGGCCATCTTGGATCAATGCCAAGGTCGAGCACTGGAGAGAAGGTCCAAGGTATTGCAGAGGCTCTCATTTCGTAGGAGGTTATAGCTGCTCCTTTTTGTACTAGCGATCGGTTCCATGTTGCTGCCATTGCTAGCTGTTGTGGGAATAGCGTTGCTCCTTGTGTATAGTTTACGCCATGTATGGCGTCAATGCCAAAGAGTACAGGGATCTTCAAGCGGGTTTTTGCGGCTTCAGCTTGTATGCGACTTACAATTTGAAACCAAGCTTCTCTGCTTAACGCTCGGTTGTTTGATGTGTTTAGGATTGATCCTACTTGGTACTTGCCAATAGCATTCGCTATTCTTTGGTCGTCGATTTTAAATGGCTCGTTGGAGGTAAATACGTTTGGTCCCTCTCCAATGGTGTTGAGCGTTAGCTGGCACATTTGTCCAACTTTCTCTTCTAAAGTCATTTTGCTCAACAGCTCGTTAGCCTTGCGCTCTATCTGCTGCCTGTTTGGTTGGGCGAGTGTTGCCAAAGCCGTCAGTAGTAGCGCTGGAATGATCATTACAATTTTCTTCATGTATGACTGTTCTTAAGTTTGTTGCAACTTTATATGCATAAAGCTCCAATAATGCTTTTGGGCAGTGCATTATTGGAGCGCATGTGATGTAGCTTAGATTTGCTGGTAAACTCTTACGTATTCAACCTCAAATATTTTAGGAAACGAGGTTTCGTCGATCTCTCCGCCCCAATTACCGCCTATTGCTAGGTTAAGAATTAGGAAGCATGGGTTGGCAAATGGCCACTTTGCGGGGGTGTACTCATCGGGTTGGTAGCTGTAGTATAGCTGGTTGTCAACAAAAAACTCAATTTTTGTTGGTGTCCACTCTACGGCGTAAACGTGAAATTTTTCGGAGGCCCCTTCAACCATTATGCTTGCAGTCTTTTGGGTTTTGGCAGGATGGTTGTAGGCTTGGGTATGTATAGATCCGTGTACTCTGTTCATATCGAACCCTACATGCTCCATAATGTCAATCTCTCCACATGTTGGCCAAGGGGTTGGACCAATGTTGGTGCCCAACATCCAAATCGCTGGCCAAGTGCCTTTCCCTGCTGGGAGCTTTGCCGATACTTCAATACGTCCGTAGGTAAAGTCTTTTTTACCTACGGTAATAAGACGGGCAGAGGTAAATCTACTTCCTTGGTAGTCCTCTTTTTTTGCTGTGATGATGAGCTTCCCATTTGCTACTACGGCGTTGTCTGGTCTGTCGGTGTAGTATTGCGACTCGTTGTTCCCCCATCCATGTCCGCCTGTTTCGGCTGTCCAGATAGCTGGATTTGGGGTGCCTGGGGTGTTAAACTCATCTGCCCAAAGTAGCTTGTAGCCTTCTTTTGTGGGTGTCGATTGTTTTTCGCAAGTGTTGCTATGCTGGGCACTTACACCCAGCGATAGCAACAGAAACGAAAATGTAAAGGAAACTATTCTCTTCATTGATGTTATTTCTTTGCTTGGTTACTCTTGGTAAACTCTAACGTAGTCTATTACCATATCTTGTGGGAAAATGCTGTCGTCAACTTCTCCTCCCATGTTGCCTCCTATTGCTATATTCATAATAAAGAAGCAAGGTTTATCGAATGGCCATGTGCTGCTATTCTTGGTGGTTGGACTGTAGGTGTAGAATACGTTATCGGGTGAATCTATGTAAAATTTGAGGTACTGTTCTGTCCAAATTAATCCATAGTTGTGAAATTCAGTCTCTGCTGTGCTAAGCGTTGTTTGCTTAACGTTTACCGTTGCTCCATAGCTTGATGGTGTATGGATGGCCGATTGAACCATTGTTGGGTTGCTGCCTACGTGCTCTAGGATATCTATCTCTCCGCATGCTGGCCAGCTAACCGAGTTGATGTTTGAACCTAACATCCATATGGCAGGCCATGTTCCTTTGCCTTTTGGGAGCTTTGCCCTTATTTCCATACGTCCGTAGAGGAAGTCTTTTTTTCCAAGACTTACCATTCTTGTCGAGGTGTACGATCCTACCTTATGGTCGTTGTTTACCTTTCGGGCGGTTATGGTGAGCAATCCGTTAGCTACGGCTGCGTTATCGCCGTTGGTGTAGTTTTGTAGCTCGTTGTTGCCCCAGCCTGTTGCTCCTGTTTCGAAACGCCAGCTGTTGGTGTTTACGCTGCTACCTTCAAATTCGTCCGACCATACCAGCTTAAGGTTATTTACGTAGTTCGGATCGTTTTCGGTGATGGTTATCGTTTTTTCTTTCTTGAATGTGTACTTGTCGGTGCTGGCGGTAAGAGTTACGGTATGTGTTCCTACGAATGGAAAGTATCCTTCTACTTGTGTTGCACCCGAAGTTTCTTTGCCTCTGATGCTCCACTTTATGCTGCTGTATGGTCCATCTACCACTGCTTTAAATACAAACTTGTGACCATTCGATGATGCCACAGGGTCTGCTGCTATTGATAGATCGATAATATCTTTGCTGATGGTTACTGTCTTTTCTACCTTAAACTCTATGTTGTGCGACCATACCGATAGCTTAACCTTAAAGGTTCCTGCATTGGGATAGGTGGTGGATGTTTCCTTGATATTCTCTGCCGATTGCCCGTTGCCAAAGTCCCACACAAGCTTGTCGTAGCTTCCTGCTATGGTTGTTTTAAAATCAAGAATGTTGTCTTCGCTGGCATTGGGTGCAAACGTAAAGTCGAAATCTAGCAGATTCTTTTCTATGACAATTGTCTTTTCACTCTTAAACTCTTGTAATCCTTTCCAAGCTGTTAGAACAACCTTGTACGATCCTGCATGCACGTAGGTGTGCTTTGTGGTAAGCTCTCCTGTTGCTGTTTGTCCATCGCCAAAATCCCAGCGTGCAATATCGTATGTTCCTTTGATGTTTGAAGTAAAGGTCATATCGTTGGGCGAGGAGGTTTGACTGGTGGCTGTAAAATCAACTTCTACAATGCTAGTCTCTTCTTTCGATGATTTGCAAGACGTTACAAGCAGAGAGACGATCAGTGCTAGTAGCTGTAATTTAAATGCGCGCATAGGCTGTTGAAGTAAATGAGCCCAACCCTTTAGGTTTTAAGCTAAGGGGTTGGGCGTTAAAGGAAAACTATTTAGTAAACTCGAAGTCGTCGAAGAAGAATATTCCTGTGCCTGATTGGCCTTCTGCGCCAAACTGGATCACAATCTTATCGTACGTCTTGTTGGTGCTAACCGAGCTAAAGTCAAATACGAGCTCTATCCACTTGTCAGTAGCTAGGTTACCCTTTACAATCTCGGTTTGTGTTTGCCAAGCAGCATCACCAGCTTCGCTGTTCTGAAGCTTAACAGCAACCTGTGGACGTAGCTTTGCGTTGGTTATCCAGCTGCCTGCTACGCTGTTGTCGGTCGTGTAGTCGTTGTAAGATGGGATAAACACCTTAATCTTTATCTTATTTTGGTTGGTAAGATCAAACTTGTAGCCAACTGCGGTAAAGAAGATGTTGCTGTAGAAGTCGTTGCTCTTTTGGTATAGGTACACCTTCTTCGATTCGTTAACAGGTACAGGTGCAGGGTTTGCGTACGAAGCATTGGTTAGTAGTCCCATTCCTTGTGTTGCAAATGTTACGCTTGGTACGTCCTTCTCAAAGTTTTCTGCAAGCGGTTTTTCCTTTAGTGGAATAATAGGCTTAACTCTTTTTTCGATAGGGATAAAGCGGTAGTACCATGCATTATTTGGCTCAACTGCACTAGCACATCTTAGGTACATCTCGTTTTCGGTAAGCTTCACAATCTTATACTCCGAAGTTCCTGCGTAGTGTCCTAGGAATGCTCCGTTGCTAAGCTTAAGTGTCATGTTCGATTCGTTAAACGAGAAGGTAAGGTTGTTTCCAGGTGTGTATGCTACGTCAAAATCACCAACTCCGCCTGGGTTTTCTACAAAGTTCGATGGGGGTAGTGCGTTTTTACCTGCTCCATTGGTGTAGATGTACCCGTTGTTCTTCCATATTAGCTTCAACCCATCTTGGATAAATGTAAACTCTTGCGAGTAGAGGCTAGAGCCGTCTTTCCCATTTGCAGGGCACTGCCACCATTCTGGTGTTGATCCTGCTACAGGGCCGATACCAAAGTGTCCAATAACGTACTGGTCGAAAACCCAAGTTTTACCGCCTGGTTTGCTTGCTCCACCTGTAAGTGCGGTATAGTTTGGTGTATTCAATAGCGAGTAGTCATCTGCTGCTATTACTACATCTTTTGTTGTAGATACTGCACCTCCGCTGGTGTAAAGGGTCATGGTAACTTTGTAAGTTCCAGCATATGGATAGCTTCCCGATGCTGTTTCTCCTTTTGCAGTCGATCCGTCTCCTAGGTTCCAAGTGGCTATTCCTGGTACCTTGGAGGTGTTTTTAAACTCAATTACGTTGGCTTTTGCGGAGCTAGGTGTTGCCGTAAATGATAGCTCGCTAGCGTTAGGAACGCCTCCTAGGCTGTAGCCCGAGTCTTCTTGTGGATCGCAAGCCACCATTGTCAAGGCTGACAATAGGGCCATAAAACCTATTTTGAGAATGTTTTTCATTCGTTTTTTCTTTTGTTTGATGAACCCTCTACAGCTGGCTTGTGTAGAGGATTCTTCGTTAAACTATTTTTTACCTCACTCGAAGCGTTTACTAGTACTTGCTAAGCTGCTTAAGCTCAAATTCGCCTGTACCTTTAGTTTTGTCGATTTCCGATTGTGGAATTGGTAGATACTTCTTGTTCTCTGTCCACGTACGGGTGCTTAGGGCTGTCGATTCGGTTAGTGTTGTTGGTGCATCGCCCCAACGTACTAGATCCCAATAGCGAATGCCTTCTCCTACAAACTCGCGATGTCTTTCTAGCTTGATGTTTGCGGCTGTTGCTGGTACTGGTTTGTCTGAGCCAAATGCACGCTTTCTGATCTGATCTAAGCACCATTGTGCGGTGATTCCATCAACTTCCGATTGACCTTGGATAACAACAAGCTCTGCGTAGTTAAGCAGGGTTTCTGCGTAACGGAAAATGCGTAGGTTGTTGCAGTAGTTTAGGTCAACATCGCCTTGTGGGTTGTAACCTTTTCTTGCTGCATATTTTGCCATAAAGTAGCCGGTGTTTTGGAAACGTGCGGTATAGCCCTCTTCAAAGCGGTTGATCGATCCTTCTCTTCTGGTATCGCCGTCTTCAAAGATATCCCAGGTTGCCTTGCGTACTGGTCCAAATCCCCAACCTCCTTGGAAATCGCCAATCTCTTTTCCTACTAATCCGTTTGGCGAGATAAATGCTGGTAGGTTAGTACCGTATCCTTGCCATCCGCTCGACCATGTCTTTCCTTCTGGTAGGTGGTTTGCTTCAAAGATGTTCTCCTTGCAGAACTCGTAGCTGTTCTTCCACATAGCTGCAAATGGGCTGTCTTTTTCGCCTACTACTACGCTAGCTGCATCAATTAGTCCATACTTGTTGCTCTTAATGATCTCTGCCATATCCTTGGTAACTTCGGCATAACGACTTTGATCTTTTTGGTACATTACAACTCGTGCTTTTAGCATCAAGGCTGCTGCTTTATTTACTCTGCCAAGATCCGATCCGCTTACCGCCATTGGTAGCTTATCGCCGCTTATTGCAAAGTCTAGATCCTCCATGATTTCTTTATAGATTTCATCAGGGTTTGTTCTTTGCTTAGCAAGGTAAGGCGCTGTAAGTGGCTCTTCGAAGTATGGGATGTATCCCCAGAACTTCCAAAGTAGGTGGGTGTAGTAGGCGCGTAGGAAGTGCGCTTCTGCTTTGTACTGGTTTAGCTTTGTTTCGCTAACTCCTACTGCTTTGCTACATGCTATAATTGCATTGTTGCAGCGTGCTAATCCAGAGTAGTAAATGTTCCATAGTCCGGATGGCTGCTCTTGTGCTGTGGCTGTGTATAGCGATAGCAGGTAAAGCTGATGCTGGTCGCCTGCATCTCCACCGCCTTTGTAGATGTCGTCCGATTGTAGATCAGACATCAGCACGATGCTGTTGTAGTTGTTGTTGGCATAGCTGTCAAATAGTAGTATCTGATAGCATGATGCAAGGTTAGCCTGTATTGCTCCCTCAGTTGCTGGTCCGCCCGCTTGTTGCGATTCGGTTGGATTTGAGGTGAGGAAGTCATCGCTGCACGATGTAAAGGCAAGGGCAGCCATGAGTAGAACTATTATGCTATATTTCTTCATGATTCTTCGTGTTTACAGTTTAGAACGAGATATTTGCACCAACCGAAATGGTTCTTGATTGAGGGTAAATACCGCGGTCGATACCGATTGTTGTATATCCTCCTGATGCTACTTCTGGATCGAATCCGTTATAGCCTGTTAGGGTTATAAGGTTTTCGGCTGATACGAAAACTCTTAGGCGTTGAATAGATGCCTTCTTCGAGAGCTGGAATGGGATGGTGTAGCCTAGCTGTGCGGTTCTTAATCTTAAGAATGATCCATCTTTAATGTATAGCTCTGATGAACGCCAGTTGCTGTTAGGGTTCTTGTTGGTCATTCTTGGTAGGCTGTTTGATGTGCCTTCTCCAATCCAACGGTCAAGAATCCATGATGGTCTGTTCATTGCTGGGATATCACCACGTTGAGAGAAGTCGAAGATGTCGTTGCCGATTGTTCCTTGGAAGAATAGGCTTACATCTAGTCCTTTCCAATCTGCATTAAGGGTCAAGCCGTATGTCCAGTCTGGCATACCCTTGCCGATCTTTGTCTTATCGTCGTCGGTAATCTTTCCGTCGTTATTTAGATCTCTGAACATTACGTCACCTGCTTGTGCCGATTGGCCGTACTTTGCATTGTAGGCGTCTGCTTGTGCTTTGTTTTGTGCAATGCCATCTACCTTAAATCCGTAGAAGTATGGGAATACGTCGCCATTCTTAGCCTTAACGTACGATCCAACGCCTGATGCTCCTGCGTTTTCGTAAATAGTTTCGCCCGATGCGTTACCTAGCTTTACCAGCTTGTTCTTTAGGTACGATGCGTTACCAGTGGCAGATATGTTAACATCACCAAACTTTTCTTTGAACCCAATTTCAAATTCTAGACCCCAGTTTTCCATATCTCCTACGTTACCCATTGGTGCAGACATACCTACGTAATCGGGGATAGGAAGGTACATTAGCATGCCGTTGGTCTTTTTCTTGAAGTAGTCGAATCCGAGGCTTAGCCTGCTGTTGAAGAATCTTGCGTCAAATCCAAGGTCAATTTGTTCCGATTCTTCCCACTTAATATCTGGGTTTGCAATTCTTGCAGGCGAGCTGCCGTACTGCATTTGTCCTGCATTTTCTCCAATCTTATCTTTGGTTCCTAGTAGGTACGATCCTCCGAAGTAGTAGTTTTGACCTCCGCTCATTAGTGAGGTGTATAGGAATCCTCCAATCTTTTCGTTACCGTTCTTACCCCATCCTGCGCGTAGCTTAAGCTGGCTAAACCAGGTTGGTCTGTTTTTCATAAACTCTTCGTTGGTTACATTCCAACCTAGAGAGAATGCTGGGAATATTGCCCACTTGTTGTTTGGTCCGAAGTTCGATGAACCATCTCTACGCAATGTTCCTTGGATGATGTAACGCTCTTTGTAGTTGTAGTCTAACCTTCCGAAGTAAGATGCTAGCGAGGTGTTGTCGTATCCGCCTGTACCTCCCCAAACTCTCGAGAGCTTTTGGTCGGCTATTGCATAGTTAAGTACGGCTTTGCTTGGATCGTTTTCTAGTAGGTCTCTAAAGTTACCTCCAAGGTTCTTGTAGGTGTACTTTTGAGCTGATTGCCCAAGTACAACGGTAATGCTATGGTCTCCAAATGTTTTGTTGTAGCTAAGTACGTTTTCAATCTGCCATTTGTAGCCACGGTTCATCTCGCTTTGTACCGTGCTGAAATCTTGCTTCTTTCCCTGTGTTGCTAGGAAGTAGGGGAAGGTGTATGAGTCGTAACCCCAAAATGCTAGGTCAGCTCCAAAGCTCGACTTAAATTTTAGGCCGTCAAATATGTCAATCTCGCCCCAAAAGTTCGTTACAAACTTATCGTCGTTGTTTAAGCTTCCCGATGGTTGGTTTAGCATTGCTACTGGGTTGGCAATTTCTTGGAATCCTGCTGGTGGTGTAGAGAATACTCTTCCACTTTTATCTTTTACTGCATTTGGATAAACGGCAAGGATTGATGCTGCGGTTGCATCGTCTGCGTAAACTGGCACTAGTGGCGAGAATGTTAGTGCACTTCCTAGTACTGAGCCATATTCCGAGTTGGTTTCTATGCCTGTAGATTTGCTTCTTGAGTAGCCAATGGTTGTTCCTGCTCTAACTTTGTTGAGGAAGCTGCGGCTGTTATCTTCAAAAAGGTTGTAGGTGCCGTTTACACGAATGCTATAACGGGTGTAGTTCGACTTGTCGTAGTTTCCTCCAACAATACCATCTTGGTCAAAGTAGCCAAACGATAGGTAGTAGGTGCCTTTTTCTGTTCCTCCTGCTACGCTAACCTGATGGTTTTGTATTGGAGCATCGTAGTTAAAGGTCTCTTTTTGCCAGTCGGTTCCGGTTCCTGCTGCTTTTATTTGCTCTTGAGTATATCTTGGGGCGTCACCGTCATTGATGAGTGCCTCGTTCATAATTGTCATATACTCTGTCGCATTCAAAACCGATTTCTTTTTCCATGGATTTTGCCATCCATAGCTAAAGTCGTAGTTAATGGTAGATTTGCCTTTTTGTCCGCTTTTTGTGGTAACCAAAATTACTCCATTCGCAGCGCGTGCTCCGTATATTGCAGATGATGCGGCATCTTTCAATACTTCTACCGATTGAATGTCAACTGGGTTGAGGTAATTTATCCCTCCATCTACTGACATCCCGTCTACAATGTAAAGCGGTTCGCTGTTGTTGATTGTTCCAATACCACGGATGCGTACTTTTGAATCTGCTCCTGGTTGTCCAGAACTTTGGGTAATCTGTACCCCAGATATCTTACCTTTAAGTACATCCTCTACACGCGATGGTTTCGCAGTGTTGAGCTGTTCTGCTGATACTCGGCTTATTGCGGCGGTTACAACGCTCTTCTTCTGAACGCCATACCCTACTACAACGAGCTCGTCAATTTTTTGGTTCGATTCTTTTAGGGATACATTAACAACCGATTGCCCTGTCAGCTGCTCTTTGTACGAGTCGTAACCTACCGACGAAAATACTAACGTTTCGCCTTTTTTTGCTTCGATGGAAAATACTCCATCAACATTGGTAATAGTGCCCTTGCTACTACCCATTACTGCTACAGTAACCCCTGGTAGAGGTTGACCATCATTGGCTGATACTACCTTACCTGTTATTTTACCTTGCGCAATCGATTGCAAGGTAAAGGCAAGTAGTAGCCAAATCGATAAGAAAAATCTTCTTTTCATTCAGGTTTTGATTTTAGTTGGTTAAGTCTCAAACTCAGGGGTCAAAGGTATGTTAACGAATCTTTATAGCGTTAAAATGTGTTACTTCAAAAACTCATCATTTTGATTTTTGAGCTACATCATAAATACATCAAAAACTATGTTAAAAATCAGGGGGTCAGATATATAGTTATTTAATTTCATACATCTAAGAGTAGGTGTAAATTTGACACTTGTTGTGGATTTTGGGTTGTCTAGTGGTCTGGCCCTTTTTCTTGTGTTGTATGGCAGCTGGTATGTAAAAACGGGGCTGTCCAGAAAGTATTACGTATAACGATATGC
>Ga0209464_10000196_pt1 | contig 20856 bp, 18 predicted proteins | sample DOMMetBare1Fresh_2_FD_187473 | JGI IMG/M metagenome (GOLD analysis project Ga0209464, IMG submission 187473) | Wetland sediment microbial communities from St. Louis River estuary, USA, under dissolved organic matter induced mercury methylation -... | ecosystem: Environmental > Aquatic >...
GTAGGTGGCCGCCAACCCTACGGGGGCTCCGAGCGTTGCTCGGGGCCCCCTTTTTTTGTCCCCCCTCCGGAGGGTTGTGATGCTATTCTTTTTGAAATGTTTTTTACTCATTTTTGTAAGGTAACATATATAACGTATTCCAATGAAGAAAGCACTGTTACTAATTGATATTCAGAATGATTATTTTGAAGGCGGTTCCAATCCGTTGGAAGGATCGCAGGAAGCAAGTAAAAATGCAAAAGCGATTTTGGAGCAGCTTCGTAAGGATGGAGATTTGGTGGTACATATACAGCACATTTCAAGAAGAGCTGGATCTACATTTTTTCTACCAGAAACTTATGGTGCCGAAATTCATAGCAACGTAAAACCTCTAGAAGGAGAATTGGTGATTGAAAAGCACTATCCAAATAGCTTTCGAGAGACTAATCTTCTTGATATACTAATAAATGAAGGTGTTGAAGAGCTTGTAATTTGTGGTATGATGACGCATATGTGCGTAGATGCAACAGTAAGAGCCGCTAAAGATTTCGGATTTGAGACTTTCGTAGTAGGAGATGCGTGTGCAACAAAGAAGCTTGTGTATGGAAATACCTCTGTAAGTGCAGCTAGTGTACATGCTAGTTTTTTAGCAGCATTAAGCTACTACTATGCACGAGTGGTAAGCTGTGAAACTTATTTGTTAGAAATACGTAGCTAGAAAATACAAATGCCAGCTTGCATAAGCAAATCTGGCATTTGATGTGTTAAAATAAATGTGAATGGGGAAACTTGTTTACTTTGAGAAAATCTTTTCCATTTCCTCTAGCGTTTTACCTTTAGTTTCGGGAACATACTTTGCCATAAATAGAGCGGCTAAAACGCTTATGAAACCATAAATCCAGTATGGAAACGCATGGTTGAAGATGCTGTTAAGAGCAGTCGATTTATCCATAATGGGGAAAGTCCAAGAAACAAGGTAGTTGGCAATCCATTGAGCAGCAACTGCAATAGCCATTGCTTTTCCTCTGATCTTGTTTGGGAATATTTCTGAAAGTAGCACCCAAACGATCGGTCCCCAGGACATTGCAAATGAAGCAACATATGCAAGCATAGCAATAAGAGAAAGCATGCCCATCTTATTAAAGTAGAATGTAGCGCCAAGCGTAAACATGCTAACAGCCATACCGTAAGCACCAATGATTTGCAGAGGTTTTCGTCCCCACTTATCGACAGTAAAAATGGCAAGCACTGTAAATGCAAGGTTGATTACACCAACAATAATGGTTTGAAGCAGCGCAGCATCAGTTTGTGCCCCCATATTTTTAAAGATTTCGGGAGCATAGTATAGAACAACGTTTATACCGACAAACTGCTGGAATACCGAAAGGAATACGCCTATAACGATAATTCCAATACCAAAAGAAAGGAGCCCATTGCTGGATTTATCTTCGATGCTGGTTCTAATTTCTTGGAGTTCTTTTTTTGCTACCTCGGGTTGACGGATAAAAGATAGTACTTTCAGAGCCTTTTCGTTTTTACCCTTTATTACAAGCCATCTAGGACTTTCTGGAATAAAAAATAGAAGCAAGAGGAACAGAATTGCAGGAACTAGTTCGGAGATAAACATCCAACGCCATCCTATACTGTTAAGCCAATTGGGAGAACCTTGTTTTGCGATGAAAAAGTTGACAAAATATACTAGGAGCATCCCAAAGATAATGGCGAACTGATTCCAAGAAACGAGTGCACCTCTTTTTTCGGCAGGCGAAGTTTCAGCAATATACATAGGCGATAGCATAGAAGCCAATCCTACACCAATACCCCCAATAATGCGATAGATAATGAAAGGAATGAGATATCCCTGAACATTAGAACCGAAAGGCTCAAATCCTATTTCTGGGAAACCAGAGCCAAGGGCAGAGATTGCAAACATGATAGCAGCAGTAATGAGCGTGTTTTTACGACCAAAAGCAAGTGCCATCCATCCACCAATCATTCCTCCAACAATACACCCAATGAGAGCGCTAGATACGGTAAAACCAAGAAGAGAGTTAGCGGCAGTTTCTGGTAGGTTAAGCGGATCGATAAAGTTGAGCTGCAAAGAAGCAACTGTGCCTGAAATAACTGCGGTGTCGTATCCGAAGAGTAGCCCCCCGAGGGCGGCTACCATCGTTAAGAATACGACAAACCTAAAGTTACTATTTTTAGCCATTAGGTTAAGGGTTAGGTTTAGATGTGTAGGTTAATGATCTGCTCGAAAAGCTCTTGTTTGCCACTGGTTAGGGCAGGTTCTCCTGCTTCTTTTGCGAAGCTACGAAAGTCTTCGAGTGAAAGTTTTCCCTTTTCGAATTCAGCACCAATACCAGAGTCAAAAGAAGCATACCTCTTGCTTCTCATTTCCACAATACTTGAATTTTTAAGAACGCTATCAGCAACAACAAGGGCTCTTGCAAAAACATCCATTGCAGCAATATGAGCGATGAAGATATCCTCAAGATCCGTTGAGTTTCGTCTTGTTTTAGCATCGAAGTTAATACCGCCAGTTGTAAATCCTCCTGCTTGTTGGATTACCATCATTGCTTGGGTAACTTCGTAGATATCAATTGGGAATTGGTCGGTATCCCATCCATTTTGATAGTCGCCACGGTTAGCGTCTATGCTACCAAGCATACCTGCATTGGCAGCCATTTGTAGTTCGTGCTCGAAGGTGTGGCCAGCAAGAGTTGCATGATTAACCTCAATGTTGAGCTTAAAGTCCTTATCTAAATTGTAGTAGCGAAGGAATCCAATAACAGTTTCAGAATCGAAGTCGTATTGATGCTTAGTTGGTTCCATGGGCTTAGGCTCAATAAGGAATGTACCCTTAAAGCCATTCTTGCGAGCATAATCGCGAGCCATGGTTAGAAACTGAGCAAGATGCTCTTTTTCGCGCTTGGTGTCGCTATTTAGCAGAGACATATAGCCTTCTCTACCTCCCCAGAAAACATAGTTTTCTCCTCCAAGAGCGATTGTTGCATCTATAGCATTTTTTACCTGAGTACCAGCATGAGCGAGAACGCTAAAATCGGGGTTTGTAGCAGCACCATTCATATATCGAGGGTTGCTAAAAACATTTGCAGTACCCCAAAGTAGCTTTATTCCTGTTTGTTTTTGAAGATTCGAAGCATACTCTACAACTTTAGACAGGCGGTCTTCTATTTCAAAAACAGAACCATCTCCAGCAACATCAGTATCGTGAAAGCACCAGAAAGGAATGCCCAGCTTGTAAGCTACCTCAAAGGCTGCATCCATTCTATCCTGATTGCGTTGGTTGATGTCAGCCGCTGCTTCCCAAGGGAACAATTTTGTACCAGGACCGAATGGGTCGCCCCCTGTACCTAGAAGGGTATGCCAGTAGGCCATCGCAAAGCGAAGCTGCTCCTTCATAGTCTTTCCGTTTACGATTCTGCTTTCATCGTACCATTTGAATGCCAGTGGATTAGAAGACTCTCTTCCTTCGTACTTGATCTTCTCTATTGATCCAAAAAACTCCTTGCTCATTTTGTTGTATTTAGTTGATTTAGAAACTCTTTCCATTTATCGTATGCCTCATTGAGAGGCTCGTTATTTTTAGGTTCTACAAGCTGCTGAACTTTAACAGTCGAAAAGGCCTCTTTAGCATTACTATAAAACCCGGCACCAAGAGCAGCACCTCTTGCAGCACCAACAGCTCCGTTGGTATCGTAAAGCTCTATTGTAGCCCCCGAAATGTTTGCCACTGTTTGTGCGAAAAGATTGCTTTGGAATAGGTTAGCAATGCCCGCTCTTATGATGTTAGAAGAGACCCCAACAGTTTTCATAATATCGATGCCATAGTTTAACGAAAAGGCAATCCCCTCTTGAGCAGCACGAAGGATGTGGGCTGTAGAGTGGATGTTAAAGTCGATATTTAGGAGATGAGCCCCCATTTCGGCATTTTTTAAGACACGCTCAGCTCCATTCCCAAACGGAATGACAGATAGGCCGCTAGATCCAGCAGGCGCTGATTCTGCAAGCTGGTTCATCTCGACATAGCTAAGGTTTTTTGCAACGTTTCTACGGAGCCATGAATTGAGGATTCCGGTCCCATTTATACAGAGGAGTACCCCTAAACGAGGATCGCTCTCATGGTGGTTAACATGCATAAAAGTGTTGACCCTGGAGTATGGATCGTAGGTAATATCATTGCTTACACCGTAAACAACACCAGACGTTCCTGCTGTAGCCGCAATCTCGCCAGGCTCTAAAACATTTAGAGAGAATGCGTTATTTGGCTGATCACCAGAACGGTAACAAATGGGGATTCCTGCACGTAATCCAAGCGATTGTGCTACAGAATGAGCGACTTCTCCTTGATTTCCAAAGCAAGGAACGATACTGGAGAGAATTGATCTATCTATGCTTAGCGTTTGAAGAAGCTCGCTAGAAATATCGCCGCTAACATAATCCCAAAGCATTCCTTCGGATAGCCCTTGCGCAGTAGTCGTAGCCTCACCAGACAGGCGGAATGCAATATAATCGCCAGGGAGCATGATCTTGCTAATTTTAGCATAAATGTCGGGTTCGTTATTGCGTACCCATGCCAACTTTGATGCTGTAAAATTACCAGGAGAGTTTAACAGGTGGCTGAGGCAGAATTCGCTTCCAAGCTTGTGAAAAGCATCGTTACCAACTTGAACAGCCCTGCTATCACACCATATTATAGAAGGACGAACCGTATTTCCTGCATTGTCAACTGCCACCAATCCGTGCATTTGGTAGGTGATCCCGATAGCCTCAATTTCATTGAGCTTCACTTTTTTCCCAATTTCAGCAAGAGCTTCAACAAAATACGACCACCATGTCGAAGGTTCTTGTTCCGCCCATCCCTTTTGTGGAGATAGAATAGCCATTTCTTCAGAAGGAGCTTGTGCTAACGCAGAACAAGTTCCGTTGGAAGCATCAAATACGGCAACCTTTACAGAAGAGCTGCCAATATCTATTCCGAGTGTTTTCATTGATCTAGAATAGTTTCAGTTTGCGTAATTTTCGTTGTTCTTGATAGTAAGATTGAGCATCAAACTGGTAGAATGTCGCGGGCTTGTGGCTTACCTTGGATTCCTTTTCGTTGAGCTTAACCAAATATGGGAATTTGAGCACCCGCTTACGGAAGTTTCGGTTATCAATTTCGATACCCAAAATTGCTTCGTAGAGGTTTTGAAGCTGCTTTATGGTAAATTTTTTAGGAAGGAGTTCGAACGCAACAGGAGTTGTGTGCAAGCGATTGTTTAGCCGTTCTAGCCCCTTCATTATAATTTCCTTGTGGTCGAAGGCAACATGCTTAAGATCCTGTACGTTGCACCAGAAAGCCTTACCAAGAAGTGTCGTTTTTAAAACGCTAAGGTTGATCTTAACCAGCGAAAAGTACGATACAGTGACAATACGCTTAGCCGTAATTCCGTATGTAGCTTCAATCCACTTTTTATCAGATCCCTCCTTGATACGATTGGGATCGGAAAATACATGCAATTGCTCAAGGTAGATATCCTTCAGTCCAGTTAGATTTTTGAGTGCATTGTAAGCACTTGTGTCCAAATCTTCATCCTCAGCAATCATACTTCCAGGAAGCTTGTACTCTAACGGAGAAGAGTCGTCGATTTTTTGCCGTTCAACCAGCAGAACTTTTAGCGTGCTTCCGTCGAACCCAAAAACAACGATATCGACAGAAATTGAAGGATTTATAACTCCACCCATAGCCTTAACGTTTGTTCAAATATAGTAATAGCAATATAGCTTAACTTAATAAAGGTATAAAGTACGCTAAGTAGTTGAATATATACCAGTTTTAAAGATGTTTATTTGTTATAAATATTTATATATTAGCAACATGTATGGTGATATGGTTTCTGGTGTATGCCCTTTAATAAAGGGGTAAAGCGTGAAGCTTACGCTAAGTATATTTTTAGAGTTGAGCATTAGATTTGAATGATTTTAGAAGACAATTACTATTGATAACTTAATTTGAATACAGAATGAGAGCTACCCTACTTATCAGGCTTTCTTTGTTGGCTTTAATGCCGTTTTTAGCAGCGTGTAACTTCGTAAAAAGTGGGAGTGATGAACGCTACTCTCCTAAAGAGTACGTAGAGCTACAGCATCCGGAGTGGAGTAAAAATGCCACGATCTACGAAGTAAACATTAGGCAATATACCCCAGAGGGAACGTTTAAGGCCTTTGAGTCACATCTCCCAAGGCTAAAAGCCATGGGAGTTGATATCATTTGGCTAATGCCCATTCATCCAATTGGCGAAAAGAATAGAAAAGGTAAGCTAGGAAGCTACTATTCGGTTAAAGATTACTACGGAGTTAATCCGGAGTTCGGAACGATGGAAGACTTTAAGCAGCTCGTTAAGAAAATTCATTCCATGGGAATGTATGTAATAGTAGACTGGGTTGCAAACCATTCGGCATGGGATAATGAGCTCGTAGCAAAGCATCCAGACTGGTACACCAAAACCATAGAAGGAGAGTTTCAGCCTACACCTTGGTATGACTGGGAAGATATAATTGACTTTGACTATGAAAAGCCAGAGCTAAGGAAGTATATGACAGAAGCTCTAAAGTATTGGGTTAAGGAAGCAGATATAGATGGTTACCGTTGCGACGTAGCAGGATTTATACCTGTCGATTTTTGGGATAACGTACGAAGCGAACTTGATGAGATAAAACCCGTGTTCATGCTTGCAGAGTGGGAATCGAGAGATATGCATAAAAAAGCTTTTGATATGACCTACTCTTGGTCGCTCTGGGAAAGGATGAGAGATGCAACAACAGGGAAGAAGGGTATCGCAGGATTGGTAGAGTATATGGCTCATGATGTAAGCACATTTCCTAGAAATGGATTTAGAATGACGTTTACAGATAACCACGATAAAAACTCTTGGGAAGGAAATCAGTACTCCAACTTTGGCGAAGGGCTTGAGGCTTGTATGGTGCTAGCATGTACCGTAAATGGAATGCCCTTAGTTTACAGCGGTCAAGAGGTAGGTTTAGCACGATCGCTGGCTTTTTTTGATAAGGATACCATTGTATGGAAACCTCATAAGAATGCCGAGCTTTACAAAAAGCTTTTTGCCCTAAAACACCGAAATAAAGCGCTATGGAATGGAGCGTGGGGAGGCGTAATGGTACGCATATTTAACGATCAGCAATCTAAAGTGGTATCGTTTTCGCGCGAAATGGACGGGGACAGAGTTGTAGCTGTAGTTAACTTCAGCAGTCTGCCAACACGAGTAGTGCTCAAATCAAACCACCAGAAAGGAAATTATACAGATGCAATTACAGGGAAACGAGTAGAGCTTAAAGGAGCCGATGAAATGCTCTTAGCACCTTGGCAATACTACGTTTTGGAACTTAAGAAGTAGTAGGGCTACCCGTTTTATAATTCGAAGCGGTTGTCTAGAAAGTAGCAAGACTCACGACATGGGTAGCACGAAAATGCTACAACAGCCTGCTGTAATGCAGCATGGCTTGTCGCAATACGCATATCGTGTATGAGATACTCTCTGGACAGCCGCTTTTGCTATTTTAATCGACCAACATTTCTCGATCTCTAAAGCCTAGAAGGTAAAGAATACCATCAAGCCCTATGGTAGAAATGGCATGCTTTGCTTTCTCCTTAACCTTAGGTTTAGCATGGAAAGCTATTCCAAGACCAGCAAGCTGAAGCATTGGAAGATCGTTAGACCCATCGCCAACTGCAATAACTTGATCGAGATGAATATCTTCCTTAAAAGCAAGAAGCTTAAGTAGCTCGGCCTTCTTTTGACCATCAACAATCTCGCCCAAATGCCTACCCGTTAGCTTTCCATCCTTAATTTCGAGCTCGTTTGCAAAAACGTAATCGACACCTAGCTTGCTTTTCAGGTAGTTTCCAAAGTAGTTAAACCCACCAGATAGAATAGCTGTTCGGTAGCCATACCGATTGAGCGTTTTCATTAGGCGTTCTGCCCCTTCTGTAAGCGGAAGATTTTCTGCGATTTCCTTCATTACAGCCTCATCGAGGCCTTTTAACAACGAAACCCTTTTGATGAAGCTTTCCTTGAAGTCGAGCTTACCCTGCATCGCCTCTTCCGTTATACGAATAACCTCATCGCCAACCCCCGCTCTAATAGCAAGCTCGTCAATAACCTCAGTTTGAATAAGAGTTGAGTCCATATCAAAGCATACCAGCCTACGGTTTCTTCGAAAAATATTATCAACCTGAAACGCGATATCAACGCCAGTATCACCTGAAATCTTCACAAAATCGCCCTTCATTTTATCCATGTTCAAAGGTGTACCACGGAGCGAAAGCTCAACAACCGCCTTCGATTTACTAATATCCCCATCAAGAGGTGTTCTTCCAGAAAGACGGGTGATGAGGTCGATGTTTAAGCCCTGTTCGGCAACCACAGCAGTTGCCCTTGCAAGATGTTCGGCAGTAAGCTTTCGGGCAAGAAGCGTTAGAATGAAGCGATCTTTCCCCTGGTGGTTAACCCATTCGGAGTACCGCTCCTCGGAAATAGGCGTGAACTTAACATTTAAGCCCAGCTCATAGCTCTTAAATAGTAGATCTTTTAGAATTGGAGAAGATTCCGATTCGTGTGGAACTTCAAAAAGGATACCAAGCGCTAAATCATCATGAATAGTAGCTTGACCGATGTCTAGGATTTGTACGTTGTACTGCATAAGAATCTGGGTAAGCGCAGCCGTAAGTCCCGACTTGTCCTCCCCAGATATGTTAAGGAGTATTATCTCCCTTTTAAGATTTCGCATGCTCTCTTCTGTTGGTTGCTGTTCATGTAGTAATCGATTCACAAGATACCAAAATGTGTATGAGTTGATTTTCAGCTCTTCGTTTTTCAGCTTTTTTTAGGATTAGCAATCATGTACGAATCATAGCATTTTAGCTGGATGCAACGGAAGTTTTGGTAATTTTCATTTCTTTACAAAAAAAAGAGAAATGAAATACTTGCGTTATACAATGGTGGGCGTAAGCTTGCTAATACTTGCTTACATGCTTATTTTTACGGATATGAGCTTTAGTCGCGAAAATAGGTGGTATTGGGTAGCCCTAATTGCCCTTTCTATACTAACTTATGGACTAGACTACATCAGGTACATGAAGCGTAACCAGCAATAAGCTCTTTTTATGTCAAGAGCGCTAGCTTTGTTAATTCTACTTTCGATACCTACCTTGCTGATGGGGCAAAACTATAAAAAGGTAGATAGATGGGCATTGTCTGTCCCCAACGAAGCAAGCTACGATGCAGATAGCCTAGCAAGCCTCATAGAATCGACATTCTCGCGGGAGCGAGATAGGTTAAGGGCAGCCTACGTTTGGATTGTAAGCAACATTAGCTACGATATGGATAGAATGGCCAATCCGGCCAGCTATAGAGGCGATTCGCTGGTTAATTCGGTTCTTAGAGCGAGGAAGGCCATTTGTTCGGGCTATGCGGATTTATTCGTAAGGTTGAGTACCCGAATGGGCTCCAACGCCTACTACATTGCAGGATATACGAAGCAAGAAGGGAAGGTTGTAGATCAGGCGCATGCTTGGGTAGCCGTAAGGCTTGCCAATGGGCAATGGAAGTTTTTTGATCCCACATTTGGAGCAAGCGAGTGGCAAAATGGAGAGCTCGTTCACCGAATTTCTTTTGCCTATTTTATGGTTGAACCATCAGATTTTATAGTAAGTCACATTCCGTTTGATCCAACATGGCAGCTGCTGTACCAGCCAATTAAAGCCGAAGAGTTTTATGGTAAAAAGATAGCAAAAGACAAGGATTACCTATTTAACTATAACGATACCATTAAAAGCCTTTCACAGCAAAGCTGGTTGGATAAGCTTCGGCTAGAGATTGGACGAGTAAAGTGGTCGGGCGTAATGAACAAAGCAACAGAAAGCTACGTTGCATCGCTAAATCAGGAGCTAGCATTAGAGCTACAGAATATTAGCTGGATGAAGCAGCAGCTTGCATCGGATAGCTTTAGGAAGCGGCAGGAGGCGTATAAGGATGCGGTAGAAATATATAGGCAGCTGGTTGAGCTCCGAAAATCATATAAAGAGAGAGATGTGTCGCCGTCGCAGATAAGCTATATGGCTAAAGTTCTCGACGATTTTTGTACCAACAACCTATCGATGCTGCTAAGTATTGATGCCAGCTTAGTTACAGAAAAGGAAGAGTACGAACTGCTAAAAGCCAAGATGGGGATTTTAAAGCTTACTGTGGCAAAAGAGCTAGAATCTATAACCAAAGAATTTGAAGACCGCAAAAAGTAGGTAGATTTACATTTTTAAACAGACCAGCAATGAGCGCACAAGATAAAAGTTTTAGATGTCCGGCATGTGGAGAGAAGATCCCATTTAGCTACTCATTTAAAATATCAGATTACAAGAGAGTTATATGCAAGGGCTGTGGCAAGCCTCTTGTTCCTAAAACAGATAATGTGATTTACAGGAGAGTCGCGATAATTATTGCTGCATTGGCATTTGTAGTGTTGTATAGCAAGCTCGTCTTTGGATATTTGGAAGTAGAACGCACCTTGGCAGCCTCGCTGTTACATTTAGTAGCTTCGGCAATGTTTTACCTACTCCTTTGCTATCTTTTTGTTGTAAGGGTAGTTAAGATGAAGGAACTGTAGCTTCGATGCAGGCGTTTTTGGCATCCTAAACGTATGGTAATCGAACCATTAATAGCCTTTTGTACGCTTCGTCGGAAAACGTAGAAATTTCGAAAAAGGCTATTTAGGAGGTTCTCTTAGCATCCATACAACCAAGGTGCCAATGCAACCCGCCAAAATTACCACCAACCTGAAGAGCCAATCCTCCAAGAATAAAGAGCAGGAAAGGGCAATCATTCCCCACATAAAAAAGGATATCCTCCACTTTACCTGTTTTGAAACACCTTTAGCATACGCTTGAAGGTATTTCCCGAATATCCTATGCTCAGAAAGCCATCGGTGAAGCGTTTCGTCTCCACGTATGAAAAGCCAAGCCGCCAGTAGTACAAAGGGAGTCGTAGGAAGTCCAGGCACTACAATGCCAATAACGCCTAAGCTTAACGAGATGGCACCTAAGCCTACAAATAGCAGTCGTTGCATTCTTTTTTTTCGCAAAGATATAATAAGCAAATAGCTAATTAAGCGTATTGCTAAAATACGCCAGCAGCAGCTTAATCCGTTAGTATACATAGAATGATTAGCGAGTTTTGGAGTAGCTATTCGGAATAAAAACGTTTATATTAGCACTTTCGACTCAACAAAGCACGAGATGCTATGAAGAAGTCTTCAGAAACATTTACAGCTCATCTAAAAAGCAAGCGGTAATCGTTTGGAGTCTGACAACAAAAGCTAAGCAACCAATAAACAGGCATATGGAACAGGCAATACTAGAGAATTTGAAGAATCCTTTAGAGCTCGAAAAGCTCTATCGAGGCAGCAAAAGTACATTCAAACGAGAGTTTAACAAGCTCTATCCAACAATAAAAGGAAGCGAATTGGTTGAAGGATGGAACCAGAGGCTCAACTACGAAGGAAGTGAGATAAGCTGGGGTGCAAAGAACGAGTTGCTGCTGGTTGTTGTGCTATCGCTTATGGCAGGGCTTATAGCTAAAATTCCCGCCTTCTTAGGAGTACAAGAAGACCTATTCTACCAGCGAAACATTTCATTTATTGCCCTTCCGTTTCTTGCTTCCTACTTTATTTGGAAGCAAAGGCTTGTTGCTAAACAGCTAGTGGCAGTTGGCTTTTTGTTTATCTCATCTGTTTTGTACGTTAATATGCTACCACATAGCTATACAAGCGATACGTTGGTACTAGCCTGCATACATCTTCCTCTTTTCTTGTGGACCGTGCTTGGTTACGTTTTTACAGGAGGTGCATACAACAGCTTATCCAAACGCCTCGATTTTATTAAGTACAATGGCGACCTACTTGTTATGTCGGCAGTAACAGCCATTGCAGGAGGGTTATTCGTTGGCATATCGATTGGGCTATTTGGACTAATTGGACTGAATATTGAACAGCTGTACTTTAAGTACGTGGTGGTATTTGGAGCCGCAGCAATTCCGATTGTGGGAACATATTTGGTAAGGGTAAATCCGCAGCTAGTGGGGAAAGTATCTCCAGTAATAGCAAAAGTATTTACCCCGCTGGTGTTAGTAACGCTTGTAATTTACCTTGTAGCAATTCTAGGAACAGGTAAAAATCCTTATACCGATAGAGATTTTCTTATTGTTTTTAACTTGCTGCTGGTAGGCGTAATGGCTATTGTATTTTTTTCTGTAGCCGAGACCTCTTCCGACGCACGAGGAAAGCTAGGAACCCTTATGCTGTTTGCCCTAACAGTAGCTACTGCTATTGTAAACTGTATTGCACTTTCTGCCATACTTTTTAGAATATCAGAATGGGGGATTACCCCTAACCGGTTGGCGGTACTTGGAAGCAACCTAATTATGCTAGTAAATTTGGGAGTGGTAAGCTACAAGCTATACCAGGCTACTACAAGAAGGGTAGAAATGGAAGCTGTAGAAGGTGCCATTGTAGCCTTCCTACCCTACTACAGCCTTTGGACATTTATTGTTGCGTTTGCTTTCCCTGCAATTTTTCAGTTTAAATAGAAGTAGGTTGCATTCTATAAGATAAGGTAAAAATGATAACAATAGACTGACACGAAAGAACTACTGGTGTCACCAACCCTTGCCTTTGGGGTAGGGGTTGGTATTCTAAAGACAGTTTTGTGGTTTATCACACATTAGTTTTTCAGCACAAGCGATTTGCTAATAAAACCCGCCTTTGCAAAACGGCAAAACGTTGTGCAACAAGTGTGTAATCTCCGAGAAATCTACATCTTTTACTTGGTTCTGCAATTCATATAGTTGATGCAGACAATAATGTAACACAACAATTGTAGGAACGTGTAGCAGGGCATTCAAATAAGGGGCACAGTTCGTTTCGTAATAATGATCGAGCGTTACCTAAAATTGAATTTGAAAAAAAAAGTGACCGCTAGCATAAATGCGAAGTTTATTTTAAAACCAACGCCCCCCAATCCCTAGCATTTTAAAGAATTGCCTTATGCCTCACTTCGTTTCCTTACCAGCACCAACATCGGCAATAAATTTATACATTTGTTAAAGAATCGTTTTAAATCGGTAGTTCCATGATCATAAAGCTAACGCGGAAGCAGCGCATTATCATCCGCGACTCGAGCGACGTATATCGCGTAATGCGGGAGATCCTGCTGAACGAGCAGAAGCTCGATCAGGAGAAGGAGCACTTCTGGATGCTGGGCCTGGCCAACAACAACAGGCTGCGGTACGTGGAGCTGGTGAGTCTGGGCAGCGTGAACGCCACCGTTGTGGAGCCGATGAACGCCTTCCGCTTCACGGTGATGAAGGGGTGTGTTAAGGCCATCCTTGTGCACAACCATCCTAGCGGCGAGATGACCGCCTCGGAACTCGATATGGACAACACCGACCGCCTGATACAGGTGGGTAGAATTCTGAACATCAATGTGGTTGAACACCTGATTATCTCCACCAAATCGTACATGAGCTTTAGCGACACCGGCCTGCTGGCCGAGCTGGAGAAGAGCGAGAAGTGGGTGCCAAAATTCGAGCTGGTGGAGCGCATCAAGCGCGAGGAGAAGCTAATTCGCGAGCAGATGGTGAAGGAGGCTGCGGAAAAAGCTGAATTGAAAGGTAGGCAGATTGGTATTAAGGAGGGCAAGCATCTTGGCTTTAAGGAAGGTGAATTGCTGGGGTTATTAATGGGAGAGAAGCGTGGTAAGATTGTCGGTCGTAAGGAGGGTGAAGAGAAAGGTATTAAAAAAGGGAAGCGCCTTGGGCTTAAAGAGGGCGAAGAAATAGGTATTGAAAAAGGTCAGAAGCTAAAAGCCATAGAAATGGCAAAGGTGCTCATACAAAAAGGCATGGATACCACCTTTATTGTCGATACAACGGGATTAACCGCGGAGGAGGTGGAGAGGTTGAAGGAGAAGTGCTAAAGAGCTTTTCTTCAGTGAAGATGGATGAGGTAGTGGCACATACCGTTTATTCCATGGTAGCAGCGAAGGAAAAATATTACCCCCAACGTTTTAAGAATATGCATTTGCACGCCATTGTAAAAATCGTAGGGGCGACCCTTGTGGTCGCCCAAAAAGAAACGAACACCCCAAATGACAAATCGGGTCAACGACAATTGTTGGGGCAACCAAAATTATCGATTGGATCAACCACAAGGGACTGGATCAATCACAAGGAATTGGGTCAACCACAAGGGATTGCCCCTACAGCACATTGTTCGCAATAAATAATCGTAAATAAAAATATTGGAATACATCGTAAACAACCCCGCAAATAGGTATAAACGTACCGCATACGCCGCCCGTAGGTGCAATTGCATTCGTCTATTTATAACGAACCGTGTTCCCCGATTTAGGGCGTATGCCATACGCCCCAACAACGCCCAAAATGGAACGGTTGCCCCCAAATGACGAATCGGGGCGACCAAAATTATCGTAGGGCAACCCTTGTGGCTGTTCAAAACAGAACGGCGTCCCAAAAGTAAGGAGCAACCCCCGTAAGTAGTTTGCGCGAGAGCGTCTGCAAGCAACCGAGCAGCAAAAGGTGTCGGTGCCAGTAGTAGGGTGGAGCAGGGTTTATGGCACTGGCGCAGATGAGCAAGTTAATTCGTACAAAGTGGTTAAAAAAACAGCACTTGACAGCTTCTAGGTTTTCTTCTTGTAAATTCTTTTCGAATCCATTTGCTAATTAAAAACAAATGATTTTCTTTATAATCCGTCTGAATTATTGCGTTTTGAGTATATTTATGCGGATTGTTCAGAAAATGCTTAGTAAATACTTTCATCGATTACGGCTAGTTTAAGCATTCTGCTATACGACTAGTTTAACCGACTTTTAACTCAAGATTTACCTACCTAGTAATCGATTTAGATCATCTAAGAAAAAGGAGACTTGGTGGAACTACCCATTCGAATGTTTTTTCATCCTAAGAGTGTCCCAGAATATTGAGGATAAAATGAATTTGTTTTCAAAAAAATAGTGTTTAACCAAAAAAAGAAGTATGAAAAAATTTTACTTTATTGTTCTAATTAGCGTCATGCTTATGACATTATCTTGTCAAAAAGAAGATGACCATTCAGCAGGAGAATTAGTTTCTAATGAGCTCCAATCCGTAATCAAGGAAAACAAAATTGATAGGGTAATCAATTTTGATCTCTCCCGGTCTTGGGAGAATACGTTGATATATGGAGATTACGGCATAAATTACAAGTTTCAAGGACAGTTTGTTTTTATCGACGGCGAAGGTTATAATTTAAATAACCTGATAAAATATCGGATAGCGGAGAGAACTTCTGTAAACGGAAGCGTAAAGTATCTTCTATTATCCTTTTACTAACGTTTAAAAACCTACACACAACTCGTGGTTAAGCCCACTGGGGCTAATTTGCTGACAGGAACGTTTCGCGTAACTTAGTAAAAGATAAACGGGGGAGAGATCGCTGCAGCTAACTCCTCAGAGAGCCAACCACGGGAATGTTAATCAATCAGAACAATCACAAAAGGATTGTCTAGAAAGTAAAATTCAAACAACGGATGAAGAGTTGAATGGATTTTATATTATTAAAAGTATAGTTAGAAAGCATGTTGACCTTTCAAGAGTAGTATTTAGAGATTCTCAGTCCTACTTTAGCGTTCTTTTAGATGATAATAATCGAAAACCTATTTGTAGGCTTTGGTTGAATGGGGTTTCAAAAAAGTATATAGGAGTTTTTGATAACGAAAAGAAAGAGGTACGTATAGAGATAGAAACTCTCGATGATATATATAGCTATTCGAATGAAATTTTAGAATCGTTGAGATTGTACTTAAAAGATAGCTAATTGATTAAGTGGGCTAGTATGATTATTAGCCCACTTTTTAAATATGCTGACATAGGGCTGTCGTTCTATAAAGCTAGCTTAGAAGAAAAAAATATGGAAAAGATTGTAAGGCTAACCGAAGAAAAAGTAGTGCAAGAGCATATTTGTTGTGCAATTGCAGATAAGAAGTGCTTGGAAGGGTATGAGATGAAGCGTCAGTGGCTTTGTGGGGAGATGGCAAAAGGGTACTCGTTTTATCGTATAGACGCAAGGGCTAAGGTATTTGTGGAGTTTGGCTTAGCCGAAGAGTGTTGGATGCCCATTTCAGCACCTAACCACCTTGTGCTAGGTTGCTTTTGGGTTTCGGGGCAGTATAAAGGTAGAGGTTACGGCAAAGAGCTGCTAAAAAGGGTGGTTGATGACGCTGTAAAACAAGGTAAGGATGGAATTGTAGCTGTTGTTGGGGCACAAAAACGCCCCTTTATGAGCGATTCGAAATGGTTGCTTAAGCAAGGCTTTGAGGTTTGCGACACGGCCAATCCAGATTTTAATATGTTGGTGCTTAGGCTAAACAGAAAGTCGGCATTACCCCAGTTTATGGATTGTGCTAGGATTGGTGCGGCAGATGGCGCCGTAGGTCTTACAGCATACTACAGCAACCGTTGTCCATTTACTGAGTATTATGTGCGCCATGTGCTTGTTGAAACGGCCACAAAGCGAAGTATCCCACTTAGAATTGTTAAGATTGAAACCAAAGAGCAAGGCCAAAGTGCACCAACACCAGCAACGATATTCAGCCTATACCATAACGGTAGGTTTGTAACAACCGACCTGAGCATATGCTTAGATAGCAAATTCGATAAGCTTCTTGCAAAGTAGCGCTATTCCCGTATAGCTTCTTTTAACGTCATTTGATATTATTACACTTGGCATCATTGCCAATTGGCGTTTACTTTGCGCTCCTATTGCAAAAAGAAGCGACTCGTTAGATTTCCAAATGCTTTTGCTGCTGTTTTCACCTTAAACCCATTGCTGCCAGGCAATGCTCATGTAGTAAAAGCTATCTCAACGAGGAAAGGTCTCGCTCGAAAAACCAACGAAATGCAACATAAAAAGGCAGTCCAAAAAGGAGCAGCACGTATTACAATGTGCGTATCACGATAAGCAACCCGCATTATAGTATGCAGAGGTAGGATTTTCGTGCTATGTGCCGTGTGTGGTGATACTTTTTAGACAGCCTTAAAGCTAACAGCGTAAAGCTGATAGCCATATTGTCGGCTCTAGTCGCCATTTATTCGAACCGTTTTATTTAATTTATATAGTTGCTATAGTGGCTGTAGAGCTGCTAAATAAAAAAGCGATGTTGAGAAACACCGCTTTTTTTATGCTATAAGGAGTAAAGGGGCTATCGGAGCTGTGCCCCAAAGCTACGATCAAATGCCTTAACTAGGTTGTCCATAATACGATCAATCTGTTGATCTGTTAATGTTTTAGATTCATCCTGAAGGATAAAGCTAAGCGCATACGACTTTTTACCTTCAGGAAGGTTTTTCCCTTCGTAAACATCAAACAATCCAACCCTTCGGAGCAGCTTCTTTTCCGTTTGCAGAGCTACTTCGCGAAGCTGAGCAAATGTTACCTTTTTATCTAAAAGAAGAGCCAAATCTCTTCGAACCTCAGGATACTTGGCAATTTCCTTATAGGTTGTTTTGTACTTACGAACAAAAGCAACAAGTACATCGAAGCGTATTTCGGCATAGAAAACTTCGTTCTTTACATCGTGCTGATTACGGAACTTTTTTGAAACCGATCCCATTTCAACGAGCTTTTTGCCATTAAGAAGGAAAGCAACCCCATCGCTAATAAAGTCGATATTGCATTCTTCAACTTTAAGGTCGAATAAGCTAATTCCAAAACGCGATAGAAGCTGTTCTACAGCAGCTCTAAGCGTAAAGAAGCTGCTAGGATTTACCTTGGTATTCCAGCTTTCGGTATTGGTATTTCCGGTTACAAATATTGCAAGGTTAAAGCTTTCGGAGTAAGCTTTAAGATGATTTTCGTCTGTAGCTTTATCCGCATTGTAGCTATACACATTTCCAAACTCGTACAGCTTTAGATCGGCATTTCTATGGCTTGTATTTAGAGCGATGGACTCCATTCCGTTGAAGAAAAGCGTTTGACGCATTACGCTTAAATCGCCACTTAGCGGATTTATTATACGTACAGCATTTCCTTCAGGATAAGCATTAAGGGTTTGGTAGTAGGATGCCTTGGTAAGAGAGTTAGACATAATTTCGTTAAACCCACAGCTAGTAAGGAAATCGGCAGCAGTATTAATAATGCGCTCTTTCTCGGGGCGAGGTTCAAACGAAAGCGTAGATCGTACCTGCTGGGGCATTTCGATATTGTTGTAGCCATAGATACGCAAAACCTCTTCTACAACATCTGCTTCGCGTTGAACATCAACACGGTATGCGGGTACGCTTAGCGATAACGAATCGCCATTTTCCTTTACAATGGCAATTTCAAGCGCAGCTAAAATTTCCTTTATCGTAGCAGAGTCGATTTCCTTCCCAATAAGCTTTCGCATCTTGTCGAGCGAAACCTCCACGCTGAAATTTTCGATTTTATTAGGGTAAATATCTACGATTTCGGAAGATATTTGTCCCCCAGCAAGCTCTTTTACAAGTAGCGCAGCACGTTTAAGCGCATAAATTGTTTGATGAGGATCAATACCTCTTTCGAAACGGAACGACGAATCGGTGTTTAGCCCATGACGACGAGCCGTTTTTCGAACAGAAACAGGGTTGAAGTAGGCACTCTCAATAAAGATTGAGGTGGTTTCGTCGGTAACACCCGAGTCGATGCCTCCAAATACGCCAGCCATACACATTGGCTCGTTGGCGTTGCAGATCATCAAGTCATTTTCATTGAGTTTTCGCTCAACACCGTCAAGAGTTGTAAACGGAGTCCCTTCAGCCGCTGTGCGTACCACAATTTTACCCCCAGCAATTTTGGCTGCATCAAAAGCATGTAGCGGTTGTCCGAGCTCGTGCAGAACAAAGTTGGTAATATCGACCACGTTATTTTTAGGGTTGATACCAATCGCTCTCAGCTTCTTTTGTAGCCATTCGGGCGAAGGAGCAACCTTAATCCCCGAAACAGTAACGCCAGCATATCTAGGACAAGCATCAGTATTGTGTACCTCTACAGGTATGGCAAAGCTGTTGTTGTCAGGAGCGAAGGCATCAACAGAAGGGATTTCTAGCATAACATCAATGCTATTCGCTTTAAGATAAGCAGCAACATCGCGGGCAACACCATAGTGCGATGCAGCATCAACACGGTTTGGCGTAAGTCCTATTTCAAAAACGTACTCATCTTCAATTTTAAAGTATTCTTTAGCAGGAGTTCCCACGGGAGTAGCAGGGTCTAGTACCATAATGCCATCGTGCGAAGCACCCAGGCCAAGCTCATCTTCGGCACAAATCATACCGTGAGACTCGAGCCCTCTAATTTTCGATTTTTTTATTTTAAACTCCTGATCGCCAGAGTATAGAGTTGTTCCAACAGTAGCAACAGGCACCTTTTGACCAGCAGCTACATTAGGAGCACCACAAACAATTTGCAGAAGCTCAGGCCCACCGACATCAACCTTGGTAACACTTAGCTTGTCGGCATCAGGATGGCGCTCGCACTCTACGACATAGCCCACAACAACACCCTCTAATCCGCCTTTTACAGCTTCTTCCTTTTCAAGAGAATCAACCTCTAGCCCTACAGAAGTTAGTATTTCAGATATTTGTTCGGGAGCTAGATCGGTTTTGAGGTAGTCTTTCAACCAGCTATAGGAGATATTCATCGTAATTAAATTTTCGCGTTACAATTAAGCTGTAAAAATAGGCAAATGCCGCTAATGCTCAACGGTTTTTTTGTTTAAAAACTGTTTCAGAAGCAATAAAATAGAGCAGCAGCGCGCTTTTTGTGAAGCAGCAAAAATAGAGCAGCCGATTAAGCTACTCGAATTTGCGCATAATTTTTTGTGAGATGGTAGCGTAAAGTTCCCTGAGCTCGGGGTTGTTTTTTAGATACTGCTCGTGGAGGAATATTGTTTTGCTGTCGTTCCTTCGAGCAGGGCCAGTTTGTACTGCAATTGGATTCTCCGATTCGAGGGCTTTAGAAACGGTTTCTTCAATGAGAGGTTGTAGAGCCGTGATGTTAAGACCTTCATGGTTTAGCACCTCGTTGGCACACGCCATCATATAGTTGGTAAAGTTGCAGGCAAATACAGCAGCAACATGTATAGCTTTTCGTTTATCCGATTCCAGCCAATCCCACTTAGCCTCCAGCGCTTCGACAGCCTTTATTAGTACTCGTTTTAGGTGTTCGTCCTTAGCTTCGAGGTAGAAAGGAACTTCGCGGAGGTCGATAATTCGATTGCGAGAGAATGTTTGTAACGGATACAGCACGCCAACGGAATGAGCATCTTCTCCAAAAATCTCGATAGAAGTTGATCCTGAAGTATGGACAATGGGGGCTGCAGGCGAAATTCGGCCTACAAGAATTCGGTAAACCTCCTCAATTGCCCTATCGGCTACGGCAATAATGTATAAATCGGCATTCTTGTCGCACTTCTCAATAGCGGTAGCTTTAACCTTCAGGTCTAGCCCATCGGCAATTTCCTTGGCTTTTTGAGGATTTCGAGATGCAATTTCTACCTGAAAACGAGTAGTGGTAGCAAACCCGAATGCTAAGTTTACGGCAACAGCACCACTGCCTACGACAACAATTTTCATGCGTTACAATTTTGTATTTAGCGGAATGCAATATCCACTCGTTTAGGACGACTCTCTTCTTGAGTAAGGGTATTGCAGAGTTCTAAAAATGGATTAGCGTAAGAGCAAATATAGCAAGAATTGGACGAGAAAATATCCTTAGCTCCATATCTC
>Ga0209464_10000199_pt1 | contig 20557 bp, 13 predicted proteins | sample DOMMetBare1Fresh_2_FD_187473 | JGI IMG/M metagenome (GOLD analysis project Ga0209464, IMG submission 187473) | Wetland sediment microbial communities from St. Louis River estuary, USA, under dissolved organic matter induced mercury methylation -... | ecosystem: Environmental > Aquatic >...
TTACAGATTATATTGCCATTAATGAACTGATGGCTCATGGTGTAGCAGCAAATATCAAGCAGGCCGCGGAGCTTGCCATAAATGCTGGTACCGATATGGATATGGTGTGCGAAGCATTTGTGGCCTCATTAAAACAGTCTGTGAAAGAGGGGAAAGTGAGCATGGCTACTGTCGATGCAGCTTGTCGCAGGGTACTCGAAGCTAAATTCAAGCTGGGGTTGTTTACCAATCCCTACCGCAATTTCGATCCTGAAAAAGCTGTCCGTGTTACCTTAACTCCCGAGAACAGAAAGGTAGCGAAAGAAGCAGCTTTACAATCGATGGTTTTGCTTGAAAACAAAAACAATACCCTGCCATTGAAAAAGAATGCCAGTATAGCGCTTGTCGGCCCATTTGCAAATAATAAAACCGAAATGCTCAGTATGTGGTCGCCAAACGGTGATGAGGGAAGTGTGGTAACTTTATATGAAGGTATTAAGAAGACCAACTCCAATGTGTTTTATGCAGAAGGTACACAAATTTCGAACGATTCACTCCTGCTTAATTTTGCAGGGTGGGGATTTGACCCGAAAGAGCAGAAAAAGCTGGTTGATGAAGCGGTTGCTTTGGCAGCTAAATCGGAGGTTGTGATTGCCGTTTTAGGCGAAACAAAAGGAATGTCGGGCGAAGCACACAGCATGACGAATATTGCACTTCCCGATTGTCAGCTTGCCTTACTGAAAGCCCTTAAAAGTACGGGGAAGCCGGTTGTATTACTGATTACCAGCGGTCGGCCGTTAATTATTCAGCAGGCATTGCCCTATGCCGATGCAGTAGTTGAAATGTGGCGTTTGGGTACAGAATCGGGAAATGCAGTTGCGGATGTTTTGTTTGGTGATTATAATCCTTCGGGGAAATTGACCATGACCTTTCCCCGCTCTGTAGGTCAGATACCCATTTATTATAATCACAAAAATACAGGAAGACCTTATTTTGGCGAGCGTAAACGGTTTTTTAAATCAAATTATATGGATCAATCCAATGACCCTCTTTATCCTTTTGGTTATGGATTGAGTTACACGACATTTAATTACGGCAAAATCCAATTAAGTGATACGCTCTTGATTGGCAGCAACAAAGCGTTAAATGCTAAAATAACTATTTCTAATACCGGCAAATATGCGGGAGAAGAAACTGTTCAATTATACTTAAACGACCCGGTTGCTTCGGTAACCCGTCCGGTAAAGGAACTGAAAATGTTTCAAAAGGTATTTCTGCAACTGGGAGAATCCAAAGTGATTTCTTTCAAAATAACCCCTGAGGAACTGAAATTCTACAATAGTCAATTAAAGTGGGATTGGGAATCGGGTAAGTTTAACCTTTTTATTGGAACAAATTCAGAGGATGTGAAGCAGGCAAGTTTCGTTTGGAAGAAATAGAAACCTGTTAGTTTAATCATTAAAAAAGCAAACTATGATTTATAATAAAAAATACGGAATCGCGAGTTTGGTTGCATTTCTGGTTATGCAGCTTACTATTTTGCCGGTAAAGGGAAGTAATACTGCGACTGGAAAACAAACTGTACCTGTGAATCTCAGGTGCGAATATTTGGGAAATCCGATTGGGATCGATAAGATGAATCCCGGTTTATCCTGGCAAACGAGTACACCCCTGAATAACTGGCTTCAATCGGCTTATCAGATTGTGGTCGCAACCAATCCTGATCTTTTGACCGATCAGAAATGTAATGTTTGGAACAGTGGAAAAGTCTTCGGAGGAGAATCGGTATGTATTCCATATAGCGGTCCTGCTGTACAATCTCAAAAACGTTATTATTGGGCTGTCAGGGTGTGGGATCAGAAGGGCAATCCATCTGTATGGTCAAAGCCTGCATTCTGGGAAATGGGTATTTTGAACAGTAAAGATTGGAGTGCAAAATGGATTTCGAATATTGACAATGAGGAAAAGGCAGATCGTGAAAATATTCGTTGGATCTGGTTGCCGGATCAGGATGCCACAGATGTGCCATCGAAGACTAAAGCTGTTTTCCGCATCAAAGTGAATATTGACCAACTGCCAAAGATTGCCACTATGCACTCAGTTGCCCGGGGTGAATATCAGCTTGTAGTCAACGGCAAACTGGTAGATACCAAGAATAAAGCCTGGCAGGCGTTTGAACGTCAGGATATTCTCAGCTATCTGAAAACGGGTGAGAATATTATTGAAGCCAAAGTTAGCTGTGTAAGGACAGCATCTTTTGCCCAGGGAACAGGAAAATCGCTGGCCGGTAGTTACGCTGCATTTGCAGCCTTGCTGAAGATTGAGGATAAGAATGGTCAGGTTAAAAGATATCCGACATCACACAGTGACTGGATGTCAAGAAACATAAAGGAAGATAACTGGAAACAAGCAAAGGTCGTTGGCGAATTGAATGAACCAAAGTTAGGTTTGGATCCCGGTCCTTTATCACAACCGGCTTCTTTGCTTCGTAAGGAGTTTAAGTTGAATAAACCCGTTGAGTCAGCCCGACTTTATGTGTCAGCATTAGGGAGCTACCGTATGTTTATCAATGGTATTCGTGTCGGGAAGTTCGTTTTGACACCCGAGTTTACCAACTATAATTCGAGGATCACTTATCAGACTTATGATGTAACGGCGCTTCTGATTAATGGAAATAATGCAGCCGGGTCAATATTAGGGGATGGATGGTATGGAAGTCCACTGGGCTGGAACGGTGAATATGATGTATTTGGCACGTCCCAAAACAAGCTTATGGCTGAAATTCATATTACCTACAAAGATGGTACCCGGGAAAAGATATTAACGGACGGTTCATGGAAAGCAGATCGCTCGCCGGTACTTAAGTCGGAAATCTATTCAGGTGAATTTTATGACGCACGTTTGGAACAAAGCGGCTGGAATAAGCCCGGTTTTGATGATAAAAGCTGGAAATCAGCGACAACAATGGCCGTAAATTCTGATTTACTCTCATCTCAGGTAAACCAACCGGTAGAGGTCAGACAGGTTGTAAAACCGGTCTCAATTGAAAAAGTAGGGACGCAACGATGGATCATTGACATGGGGCAGAATCTTGTAGGTTGGGCACGTTTGAAAGTAAAAGGAAATGCCGGAACAATCGTCAAACTGCGTTATGCAGAGCGTTTGGCAACTAAAGACAGCCTTTACACTGATAACCTGCGTGGAGCGACAGCAACCGATTATTATGTTCTCAGTGGCAAAGGAGAAGAAGTATTTGCACCTCATTTTACCTTTCATGGTTTTCGGTACATTGAGGTAACCGGTTACCCCGGACCTCTGACAAAAGAGGTCATTGTCGCAGAGGTAATCAATTCTCTGGAAAATCTGACCGGATATATTCAAACCTCAAATCCATTACTCAATAAGATGTATTCTTTGGGTATCTGGGGACAACGGGGGAACTTTATCAGTGTACCAACGGATTGTCCGCAACGTGATGAAAGACTGGGATATACCGGTGATGGCCAGGTTTTCTGGCGTACGGGAACTTACAACTTTGATATTGCCGCTTTTACCCATAAATGGATGAGAGATGTAAGGGATGAGCAAACGGTGGAAGGAGCATTCACAAATACTGCTCCCGCAGTACCTAAAAATAACCGAAAAAACGGATCTCCGGGGTGGGAAGATGCCGGTGTGATAGTGCCGTGGAGTTCCTGGATGCAATATGGTGATAAAAGTATTATTCATGAAAACTGGCCGGCAATGGTTCGTTACATGGATTATGTAGCCTCTAAAAGTAAAAACTATATTCGTCCGGGTGGATATTTGGGGGACTGGTTAGCTCCGGACAGCAATACGCCCAATGATTTAATCGGTACTGCTCTATGGGCTATGACAGCGAATATGATGTCACAAATGGCTGTTGCAATTGGGAAAGAGGATGATGCCCGGAATTTTTCTGTTTTGAGAGAAAAAATAAAAGGCGCATTTCAGAAAGAATATATTGCTGCAGACGGTAAAGTAGGAACCGGAACTCAAACCTGCTATGTGATGGCTTTACATGCCGGATTAGTTCCTGATTCTTTGAAGAAACATGTAACAGATAAACTGGTTAAGGCCATTGAAGACCGTAACTGGCATCTATCCACGGGATTTTTGGGAACACCATATCTTCTCTTTGCTTTATCAGAAAATGGAAGAGCGGATATAGCCTATCGTTTATTGCTCAATGACACTTATCCGTCATGGGGGTATATGATCAAAAATGGAGCGACAACCTGGTGGGAACGTTGGGATAGTGATAAAGGTGATCCTTCGATGAATTCATATAATCATTATGCTTTCGGTTCTGTTGTGGAATGGATTTATCGTACTATGGCCGGGATAAATGCAGATGCTAATGCGCCTGGCTTTAAGACAATTATTATAAGCCCTACATTTGATAAATCAGGAAATATTACTCAAACAAAAGCTGAATTACAGTCTGTGTATGGGAAAATAGTTTCTGACTGGGTAGTTTCTCCTGAAAAAACGATTACCCTGAAAGTTAATATCCCGGCTAATACAACGGCAAAAATAGTTTTACCTGGCAATGTGCGTTTAATGTCTGCTAAAAAGGATGGTAAATCACAATCAAAATCATTTGTAGTTGGTTCCGGATATTATGAGTATAAAATAGTTCAATAAATAAAGCCCTTAACAGAAGTAGTTTTTTATCCTGAGTCTCAGTATGAGCAGTGTTTTGAAAATAGAAAAAGCAGGATAATAATACACTCGCTATATAAATATGCCGGAGCCGCTGAAGGAATAAAAGAACGACAGTTAGCTCCGGTGTTATTTTACTAGAAATGTAGGATTCAAAATAATCAATTGGGTTTCGATGATAGGGGTAATACGTTAGGTAAATAACGAAACAATGATATTAAATAGATGTAGCTTGTTCATCGTTTGCTGTTTGCTTATTGCTACAGCTCTGTATGGACAGAATAAAACATTTCAAACTATAGATTCAATTAGTATCAATGAATTTATCCGAACTGATCGAACGGCATTAGCGCTGGGTAAAACAGATGAACAAAATAAAGAAAGTAGAATGATTGTACAAGCCATACAGCAATTTCAACTACGTCCCGTAATTGGAACAGAGAAAAGAGCGAGAAAAACTTTACAGGCTGTGAAAGAGGCCGGTTTTACAGGGATTGAGTTAAATGGATTCATGATTAAAAAGATGCCGTTTATAGTTCCTGTAATAACCTGGCTGGCAGGAATGCCAATAGGGCGTAGTGGACGGTTGGACTGGAAGAAACTCATAGCAGAGTCCGGGTTAAAAGTGGTCAGTATTCATGAGGATCTTGGGACAATACTTAAAGATCCTAAGAAGATAATAGCTGAAGCGAATACTTTTGGTACTGAATATATTGTAGTGACGGGAATGTTTCGATATGACTATTCTAAACAAAAAGCAGTAGTAGAACTGGCTGAAAAGCTCAATCGGGCAGGAAAAGAGTTAAGCGCCGGAGGAATACATCTCTTGTATCACAACCACAATTGTGAGTTTAGGAGAGTGGAAACCGGTCAGACTGCTTATGAATTAATACTGGAGAAAACAGACCCTCAATATGTCAACTTTGAATTTGATTCATATTGGGCTATTGAAGCTGGTTGTGATGCGGTCGGATTAATGAATCAGCTGGGTGAAAGAATGAAACTTTATCACATCAATGACCGGGGTACCCGAATAAAAGGCAGCAAAGGGTCTATTTTAAAATCGGATAGCATGGAGTTGGGATATGGGAATATAAATCTCACAGCACTGATCGATGCTGCGAAGAAAAATGGCGTCAAGGCTGTCATTCTGGAAACTCACCGAAACTGGGTGAATAACTCTCCTGTGGAATCATTTCAGTTAAGTGCTCAGTTCTTAAAAAAAACTGTGATGGATATCGGGAACTAATGAGGTGTATCATAACTAATGAGTTGCTCTAAGTTCATGCAGATATTAACCCAATCGAATAATATGGAAAAAATACAACAAGGCCTTCTTGAAAGAAGTGTATTAAGATCAAGTCTTATCTTAAGTGTAATAATCTTCTGTTTGTCACAAGTTAAGGCACAGGAAATACCATCGCGAGAAATAAAAGCTTTTGACACCGGATGGTCTTTTCAGAAGAATAATGAGGCAATAGGACCTGAGAAAAATGCATTTGATGACTCTTCCTGGCGTAGAGTAGATGTTCCTCATGACTGGAGCATTGAAGATTTACCCAATCAGACTCCGGGTAGCATTCAGGGACCATTCTCAAAGGAGGCGGTTAGCGGACATCATACCGGTTATACGGTGGGTGGAACAGCCTGGTATCGCAAAGGTTTTACCCTCAAAGCAGATGAAGACGGAAAATTAATCTATATTCAGTTTGATGGGGTTTATATGAATTCGGATGTATGGATTAACGGGCATCATTTGGGCAATCACCCCAGCGGATACACTCCGTTTTATTACAATCTGACTCCGTATTTGAAACCGACAGGTGAAGAAAATATAATTGCTGTTCAGGTGAAAAACGAAGGCGTTAATAGTCGTTGGTACACTGGTTCGGGTATCTATCGTCATGTGTGGATATCTAAAGTAAATCCGATTCATGTGGATATATGGGGTGTAAATGTGACTACTCCTGTTGTTTCAACCTCGTCAGCTGAAATAAAATTAATAACAACGGTATTGAATGAAAAGAATGAAGTAGGCAATGTCGAGGTATTAACTCAGATTATTGGAAACGACGGAAAGTTAGTTGGTAAAAGCAAAAGTTCGCTCAAATTAGAAGCTCATACGAAAACAGAGTACGCTCAGACCATAACATTGAAAAATCCCCGACTCTGGAGTCCTGATTTGCCTAATTTGTATAAAGCCCTGACAACTATATTGTTGGATGGGAAGCCGATTGATAATCTGACAACGACCTTTGGTATACGAGATATACAAATCAATGCACAACAAGGCTTGCTAGTTAACGGAAAGAGAGTGATTCTCAAAGGAGGGTGTGTGCATCACGATTATGGCCCTTTAGGCTCTGCGGCTATTGACAGAGCCGAAGAACGAAAAATTGAAATATTGAAAAGAAATGGTTTTAATGCAATTCGTTGCAGCCACAATCCTCCGTCTCAAACCTTCTTGGATATATGTGATCGTATGGGGATGTTGGTAATTGATGAAGCATTTGATATGTGGAATAAATCAAAAACATCTGACGATTATCATCTGTATTTTAAAGAATGGTGGAATAAAGACCTGACAAATATGATTCTCCGGGATCGGAATCACCCTTCAATTGTATTGTGGAGCATCGGCAATGAGGTCCCTGACCGAGCCGATTCAATAGGATATGAGACCCGCAGAATGTTATCCAAACGGGTAAAAGAACTTGATCCGACCAGAAAAATCACCGAAGCGATTTGTAAAACACCACAGTGGGATAAAAAATCACCACTGATGTATCAGGATTTAGAAGTGGCGGGTTATAATTACCAACTTGAAAAATACGAACCCGATCATCAAAAATTCCCCGACCGTGCATTTGTTGGTACAGAAACATTTCCGATGCTGGCATTGGAAAACTGGGAGATGGCAAAAAACAATACATGGGTGCTGGGTAGCTTTGTGTGGACTGCAATCGATTATATTGGTGAAGTTGGCTGTGGCGCATATAAATATACTCCAAGGAAAGATGAGCATGTTTTAGTTGAATGGCCTACGTTTACCGCTAAATGTGGAGATTTTGATATAGTTGGGAGCAAAAATCCGGCTTCATATTATCGAGATGTTGTTTGGGATAGAAGTCAAATTGAAATGTTTACCAAGATAGCTTGTCCTGATACTATGGTTGTGTATAGTACCCGTTGGGGGTGGCCTGATGAACAAAAAAGCTGGACCTGGCCGGGTAAGGAAGGTCAGAAAATGAACGTAACAGTTTATACCCGTTGCCAAAGGGTAAAATTGGAGCTGAATGGGAAAGTGATTGGCGAACAAAAAGTTCCTGAAAAGTCAATTACTGTGACTTTTGATATGCCATATACACCCGGTGTTCTGGTAGCCAAAGGCTACTCTGATGGTAAAGAAGTAGCTACAACTATTCTAAAATCAACCGGAAAACCGGCTGCTATTCGATTAAAAGCAGACCGCACAAAAATCAAAGCGAACCGGAATGATTTGTCTTATGTATCGGTGGAGATTGTAGATGATAAGGGGAATGTAGTCCCCAATGCTGATGATATTGAAATTAACTATGCTATCTCAGGCAATGGCGAGATTGTTGGAGTAGGCAATGGTAATACTGAAGATTTATCGAGCTTCCAACAATTCCGAAAGAAAGTATTTCATGGTAAAGGACTGGTAATAATCAGACCGAAAGGTAGTTCGGGTAAGATTTCACTTAAAGCATCAGCGAAAGGGGTGACGGGGGCTTTAGTCGAACTTGTTGCAAAATGATTTAGATGTATTGGTTTGTGGTGAAATAATTATTTACATAGTAAAGTATTTGTTATGAGGAAATTGATGCTTCTATTTAATTTGTTTGTTTTTAGTGGGTTGGCAATTACTTTTGCTCAAGGTACAGAAAAATCTTCTAATAATAAAGTGACATTTTGCAACCCAATGGATATAAACTATCGGTTTCAACCCCGGGGAATAAAAGCATACAGGGAAGCCGCTGATCCGTTAATAACTAAATATAAAGGAAAATACTTTTTGTTTGCATCGCATTCCGGAGGGTATTGGTATTCTGATAACATGCTTAATTGGAAATTTATTCCAATTAAAAGCTTACCAATTGAAAAGTATGCTCCTGACATTCTTATCAAAGGAGATACGGTCTTTTACACGTCATCTATAAAGAAAAAGGAGCATATTTATTATAGTACTAATCTTTTTGAAGATTCTTGGAAGCCTTTGGAAGCGCAATTTCCTTTAACGTATTCTGATCCTCATTTTTTCAGGGATGATGATGGCAAAGTTTATTTCTACTCGGGTTCTTCAGATATCAAACCAATACTGGGAGTACAGTTGAATGCGAATATGCAACCAATCGGCGAACCGGTTGCTGTTATTCCTCATAATAGTGCTGAACATGGTTGGGAAGTAGTAATGGATAACAACAAAGAAGAAAAGGATGGTTATAATGAAGGTTCCTGGATGACAAAGTATAATAATAAATATTACCTTCAATATGCTGGACCTGCTACAGAATATAAGACTTATTCCGATGGTGTATATACGTCAGACTCACCGCTGGGACCATTTAAATATGAAACTTATAGTCCTTTTTGTTACAAACCTGGAGGCTTTGTTGGAGGAACAGGTCACGGCTCAACATTTCATGATAAATATGGAAATTATTGGCACACATCAACTCTTTTGATTGGTAAGCGCAATTATATTGAAAGACGTATAGGCTTATTTCCGGCTTGTTTTGATAAGGATGGAGTATTACGCACTTTTACTGCTTGGGGCGATTATCCAACTGGAATACCCAATAGAAAAATGAATTTTGAAAAAGAAAGCCTCTTTAAAGGTTGGATGCTGTTGTCATATAATAAAAAAGCCAGTGCTTCTTCATCTTCTGAAATGTTTCCAATTGCAAATGCCTTTGACGAGGATATCCGAACCTGGTGGTCGGCAAATACAGGAAATAAAGGTGAATGGCTGAGTGTAGAATTAGATGACGAGGTTACCATAAATGCCATTCAGATGAATTTTGCCGATAACGACTCTGAACTTAGAGCGGATAGCAAGGCCGACCTTGCGTACTGTTATCGGATTTTGGCCTCGAATGACCAAAAGTCGTGGAGAGTTATAGTTGATAAAAGCAACAATGCAAAAGACGCCTGTCATGAATATATGGAGCTGACTAAGCCTTTAAAAGCAAAATACATAAAGGTTGAAAATGTGAAGGTTCCTGATGGGAAGTTTTCGATATACGATCTTCGGATTTTTGGACTTAAAAGAGGCAAAACTCCTCAAGCAGTAAATGGCTTTGAGGTTAATCGTCAAGCTGATTCCCGAAAAGCCACCGTGAAATGGACAAAAGACAAATCGGCAACGGGTTATGTTGTAAACTATGGTGTAGATATGGATAAACTGTACACATCTTACATGGTTTATGATTGTGATTCTGTAAATCTTACCGGTTTAAATAAAGGGATACCTTATTATTTTAGCATCGATGCATTTAACGAATCGGGAATTACTAAAGGTATAAAAACGATAATAGTTAAATAGGATTCTGTGTTACTTGCTGTTAAGGGTATGAATGATAGAGACTTAATTAATACAATAAAATATCAAATGAAGAATTTACTGCTTATACTAGCGTTTATTGTTGCTGGTAATATTTATTCACAGAAGCAAAATATGCCACGACTTGAGAAGAGCAATGGTCAGACGAATTTAATCGTCGATAACAAGCCTTACCTGATGTTTGCCGGAGAGTTACACAACTCCAGCGCAGGTAGTGCCCGTTATATGAGACCAATATGGAATCAACTGCGAAATAACAATCTAAATACGGTAATTGCTCCAGTTTCATGGGAATTGATAGAACCTGTAGAGGGGAAATTTGATTTTTCGCTTGTGGATAGTATGATTTTGGGTGCTCGTAAGGAGAACCTAAAACTCGCCGTAATATGGTTTGGTACATGGAAAAATGCAAAATCAACTTATGTGCCTGCATGGATCAAAGGAAATACAACAAAATATCCATTGATGGAATCCCAGAGTGGTAGATTAATGAATACACTTTCCTCCTTTGGTGAAAATTCGCTTCGGGCAGATGCTAAGGCATTTGCAGAATTGATGGCTCATATTAAGAAAATTGATGGAAAGGAGCGAACTGTGATCATGATTCAGGTACAAAATGAAGTCGGAATTCTGGGATCACCAAGAGATTATAGTGCATTAGCCAACAAAGCTTTTGCAGAACAGGTTCCTTCAGAATTGATGGAGTATCTGAATAAAAACAAGAGCACATTGTATCCTGGTCTATTAAAACAGTGGGAAGCCAATGGGTATAAAATGAATGGAACCTGGGAGGAGGTCTTTGGAAAAGGTGAAAAGTATAAAGGTACGGAGTGGAAAACCAATTACGGAAACTACACCGAAGAGATCTTTATGGCATGGAATACCGCTAAATACGTTGGACAAGTTGCTAAAAAAGGAAAAGATGTATATGGTTTGCCCATGTTTGCCAATGCATGGATCAAACAGCCGAGGTCAACTAATCCGGGAAAATATCCATCAGGAGGGCCGTTGCCTCAGGTTATAGATGTATGGAGAGCTGCCGCACCGGCCATTGATCTTATGGCTGTTGACATATATGCTGTAGAGGAGTTTGATTGGGTTTGCAAAGAATTTTCATTATCTCAAAATCCTCTGTTTATTGCAGAAACAACCACCGGATTGGCCAGTTCAGCCAGAGCAATCTATGCGTTTGGAAAATACAATGCGTTATGTTATTCTCCTTTTGGGGTTGAGGGGCGTGGGCTTTTCAATACGGCAGATCTCAATGATGTATCTCTTCGAAATGTCTATGGCTGTTTGCGAAATATTGCTCCGGAGATTATTAAAAACAGAGGTACTGAGAATATGACAGCTTTGTATCTGGGAGAAGGAGATAAAGAATCAACTATTGAAATGGGTGATTATGCCATAAATATTTCCCGATTCTCTTCGGCGGGATTATTTAAAATGACCGGTGGACGGTTTGGCGTTGCTGGAGAGGATGACAAAAGTCCGGCCGGACTGATCGTGATAAAAGTGAGCAAAGATGAATTTCTGGTAGCAGGCGGAGTTGGTGGAATTCAGATTGCGGTAGGTACGTCAAAGTCTAATAAAGCACTGTATTCTGATTATGCCTCAATAGATGAAATAACCTTTGAGAAAGATCAAATGAAGACTCATAGGCTAAACGGTGATGAAATAGCGTTGGGTGGTGCTATTATCAGACCGGGTGAAGTGAAAGTATTCAGAATTAAGATGTACACTTATTAGGCTTACTTTGAAGGAGCCCCTAATATAGGATCTTTTTATATTGGTCTCTTTTATTTAATACCTACGATTTTAGATTTAAGAATAGCCTCAAACTGTAATATTCTATTGGGAATTGCAGTTTGAGGCATTCTTTTATGGATAATCCAAGAGGTTAAAAATCAACTTTCCTGTTATTAGGAAATACTTTCTACTAAATTGTGATTTGAAGAAACAAAGATTAACAATCAAATTGTTGATTGTATTCTATCGTATATTATATTTGTACTGAAAAACGATAATAGTCGAAAAGTGTTTGATTCTTGTTTCTGGAATTACTTATTAGATAACTCCTTTATGAATATGTAAGTTGAGCGTTAGTTTGATTCTGATCAGATGATTGCGACTTGTACGCTAAGTTTACCTTTTGTAACAACAATAAAATAGTTATACATGAAAACCATTGAAGACCTTAAAGAAAAATGGCTAAATGCCCAGGATCTGGCAGAAAAGATCGCTATCAGAATTGAAATGATTGAGTTGAACCGTGTACTGAATAAAGCAGATCATTCAACCAGGCCGATCGCGGATCTTCTTGACCGTATTTACCCCAAAAGCAGCAGTTTCAGATTAGGTCTATAATTAAGTGACGTATTTGATTATTCAAATGCTTTTTTTTGAATTCAAAATAGACCTAAATACGAAAATCGTTTTTGTGGTTCGTGTGGTGGGGTTCTATGAGTCATTATTCTCAGTTTAAAGAAAATGAAACGTGTAGGAATTAAAGCTCATCAAAGAATATGATTTTGTATGCGATACCGATAGCTATCATTACCATATGTAGCCAATACAAAAATGAATAATGAGATGTGAAAAGAATAAACACTAACTATTAACCCCTATTATTAACGTAAACAATTTAGCAATGAAAAAAGTAATTCTGATTCTAGGCGTATTCATTCTTTCGATATCTATGTCTATAGCGGCCCCAAATGGACGCAAAGACTATTTCGTTGGAAAATGGGATGTTGTCTGTGTTGGAACTCCCGGTGGTGATTCAAAAATGATTGTCAATTTATTGAGAAAAAACGGGAAACTTCAAGGTACAATTCTCCGCGAAGGGCAAGATGCAACTGAAATCTCGGAAATAGAAGAAATGAAAAATGCAGTAAAGGTTTATTTCAGACACAAACTCTTTAAAGTGAACTTGCTTCTGGAAAGGAAGGACGATACCCACTGTACCGGTTCGTTGATGGGGCAGTTTAGTGCAAAAAGCGTTCGTTTGAAATAATTTATTTGGATTGAATTGAGAAAAGTATGGAATAATCTCCTGATTAGCGTGTCTATCTGATTAATTGGAGAGGGAAAAATAAGAATAATAATGAGAGTTAAAGACAAGATATTCCTGGTTACAGGAGGTGGAAACGGAATGGGACGTGAGTTGGTCCTTAATTTGCTATCAAAAGGAGCAAAGGTGATTGCAGTCGATATCAATGAGGATGCATTGAAAGAAACTGTGGCATTGGCGTGGCAAACGCAAAAATCACTGACCACTTTTATTTGTGATATAACCAGTCGGGAGGCTGTGGAGCAATTGCTCAAGGGGGTGTTGGAGATATATGGTGCTGTCGATGGTATAATTAATAATGCCGGAATTATCCAACCGTTTGTCCGTTTGAATGATTTGAGTTTAGAGGCGATAGAGCGTGTAATCAATGTCAATCTTTTTGGAACGCTTTATATAACAAAGGCATTCTTACCACATTTGCTTTCCCGTCCGGAAGGGCATGTCGTAAATGTTTCAAGTATGGGGGGATTTTTGCCTGTTCCCGGTCAGACAATCTATGGGGCTACCAAAGCGGCTGTTAAACTGATGACTGAAGGTTTAGGTGCTGAATTAAATGGTACTAATGTGAAAGTTACAGTCGTTTTTCCGGGCGCAATCAGAACTAATATATCTGCAAATTCAGGATTGAAGGAAAATCCGACTTCCGGAGCAGATGAAAGCAAATATAAAATTTTACTTCCATCAGAAGCTGCAAATATTATTATAGATGCAGTTGAGCGAGATCTTCCACGTGTTTTTGTTGGAAAGGATTCTAAATTTATGGATCTCATATATCGTATTAGTCCAAAATTTGCAACCAATTTCATTAGTGGGAAAATGAAGGATCTGCTGGCAAATTAGTAGATAAAAGATTTAAGACAAAAGACAACAGAATAAAGACATAAGATAAAAGATAAAGATGGCAACAGGATTTAAAGACAAAGTAGCCGTAATCACCGGAGGCGGTGGAGTGCTTTGCAGCACTATGGCAAAAGCACTTGCTGAGCAGGGAGCTAAAGTGGTTATTCTCGATTTGAGAGCAGAAAATGCAGAAAAGGTAGCGAACGAAATTACAGCAGCCGGAGGAAAAGCGATCGGGCTTGCTGTTAATGTACTGGACATTGAAAGCCTGAAACTGGCTCGTCAAAACGTATTGTCGGTATTCGGACCTTGCGATATCCTGATTAATGGAGCCGGAGGTAATCACCCGAAAGGAACCACCTCAAATCCTTTCTTGTCCGAAGAGGATCTGAAGGGTGACAGCGAAACGAAATCGTTTTTTGATCTGGATACCGAAGGATTCAAGTTCGTTTTCGACCTAAACTTCCTGGGTAGTTTATTACCGACTCAGGTATTTGCCAAAGATATGATCGGTCGTGAAGGATGCAGCGTGATCAATGTTTCTTCGATGAACGCTTTCCGTCCGTTGACCAAAATACCGGCATACAGTGCGGCTAAAGCGGCGATCTCGAATTTTACCCAATGGCTGGCGGTGCATTTCTCCAAAGTGGGTATCCGGGTGAACGCTATTGCCCCGGGATTCTTCCTGACCGATCAGAATAGAGCGTTACTCACTGTCGCCGACGGCAGTCTTACCGATCGCGGAAATACGATTATCGCTCATACACCGATGGGACGTTTCGGTACCCCGGAAGATCTGACGGGAACATTGCTTTGGTTGTGTAGTGATTCATCAGCGTTCATCACAGGGGTTGTTATTCCTATCGATGGTGGGTTCAGTGCATATAGCGGAGTGTGATTGGATTTACTATTTATTCATTTACAATTTACAATTGAAAGTGTATCATGTTTTTAAATAGTCAATGGTAAATATTTCAATGATAAATTTTGATGACCACTTATTCAATCACAGAAGGTGAAATATAAACTTCATATTATCAAATAACACTATGGAAAAAAATATGCCATGCTATGCCAATACGGGCTATCGTATGGAACAGACCATGCGCTGGTATGGTCCGAATGACCCGGTAAGCCTTTCAGATATCAAACAGTCAGGCTGTACCGGAGTGGTAACCGCTTTGCACCACATTCCCAACGGTGAAGTATGGACTGTGGAAGAGATCATGAAACGGAAACAAATGGTAGAAGCCGCAGGTCTCGCCTGGGGCGTGGTGGAGAGTGTTCCGGTGCATGAAGATATCAAAACCCGAACAGCTGGTTTTGAGCGGTACATTGAGAACTACAAAGAATCGATCCGTAATCTGGGTGCCTGCGATGTGCGTATTGTCACTTACAACTTTATGCCGGTACTGGACTGGACACGGACTGATTTGAGCTATACCGTGGAAGACGGTAGCAAAGCCCTTCGTTTCGAAAAAGCGGCTTTTGTAGCTTTCGATGTCTTTATGCTGAAAAGAAAAGGCGCTGAGATAGATTATACAACTGAAGAGCTGGAGCGGGCTAAAACGCGCTTTGAAGGTATGACGGACGCTGATAAACAACTGCTACAACGCAATATCATTGCCGGTCTGCCCGGAAGCGAAGAGAGCTTTACCTTAGAACAATTCCAGCAGGCATTGGACAAATATGCCGATATCGATGCTCATAAGCTTCGCAATCACCTGATCTACTTCTTACAACAAATCATCCCGGTTGCCGATGAAGCTGGTGTGAAAATGGTGATACATCCGGATGATCCTCCCTATGCTATTTTAGGATTGCCCAGGGTGGTCAGTACAGCTGAGGATTTCGAAGCTCTGGTACAGGCGGTACCATCATTGAATAATGGGTTGTGCTTTTGTACCGGTTCGTTCGGTGTAAGAGCTGACAATGATTTGCCAACAATGGCCCGTCGTTTCGGAGACCGAATCAATTTCGTGCATTTGCGCAGTACCCGCCGCAACGAACAAGGGGACTTTTACGAAGATAACCACCTGGAAGGCGACGTAGATATGTATGCCGTGATCAAAGAAATCGTAGAGATCATGCAGGAACGCAAAACTTCTATTGCAGTTCGTCCCGATCACGGACACCAGATGTTTGATGACCTGAATTCCGGAAAACGGACGAATCCCGGATATACCGGGATCGGACGAATGAGAGGCCTGGCTGAGATCAGAGGTGTAGAGTTGGGGATTTTGAGAGGTCTGAACAGCAAGTAAAGAAGACAGAAGAGGGGGATGTCCCAAAAGTCAATTCCTGCAAAACGGAACTTACAAAATGATAGTTGATTCATATTTGCCGCCCCTAATTGGCTACGCCGATCTTCGATTCCCCTGTAGGGGCTTGGGGCAATTCAGACTTACAATTTGTAACTTCTTAAGTAGCTTATTTCTCTTTTGGGACATCCCGGCCTCTCTTCATTCAAATAAATGGGACACATCGAACGAAAGCTGCGCGAGAAAGAGGCTGTCAGACAGCGGATTCTTGATTCAGCTCTGAATTTAGTAATAGCGGACGGATGGGATGCCGTGACTATTCGAAAGATAGCAAAAGAGATTGAGTACACTCCTCCCATTGTATATGAACATTTTGAGAATAAAGGAGATTTACAGCTTGAAGTCATAAAAAGGGGATTTGAAAAGTTGTACCGAAAGTTTAAGTCAGAAGTAGGGAAAGAGACAAATTCAAAAGTACTACTGCTTAAGATGTCATTGGTTCACTGGGACTTTGCCTTTCAAAATAAAAAACTCTATCAGTTGATGTTTAGTCTGGAACTGCCGGATCATGATTCCGAAATGCTATCCCGCTTTTTTGAGATCAGGGACCTGTTTAGCCGGTTTACCGGAAAAGCAGAACATGAAGTCCCTGAAATCATATTCAACTGGATTTGTCTGATTACCGGAACAATATCCGCTTTTATGAAACTGGAACACCCTGTATCGCAGGATTTTTGTACTGTCTGTCGGGAGCCGAGAGAAATATATGTCAGCTTTATCGAACGCTTCCTTTCAGGACTGAAGGATTGAGGGACAGAAGGATAGAGGGAGAGAGGGATAGAGGGTCCCGATAGCTATCGGGAGAGGGTATGAGAAGGTCAATGGATTTCTGTATTTGACATCTAATCATGTAAGATAAAATAACGAACGTTTATGGTGAAAAGAAAGATTGTATTGTTATTGAGCCTGAGTGCAAGCACGATGTTTGTGTTTGGGCAAAGTATCTCGTTGAGGCAGTGTATTGATTATGCTACCAGCAACAATGAGAACCAGAAAATTGCCGGTTACGATGTAGCCGTGGCGCAAAAGAAAGTTGGAGAACAGTTGGGTGCTATGCTACCTCAAATTGAAGGGTCAGCCTCTTACACCGATAATCTGAAGCTTCAGAAGACCGTTCTTCCGGGAGCTATGTTTGGAAGCCCGACAGATCTAACCATCTCAATGGGGACGCAACATAGTGCTTCAGCCGGTATTCAGTTAACCCAGAAGCTTTTTGATCCGACCTTTCCGGTGGCGCTTAAAGCAGCAAAGGTAAATCAACAGTATTACCAACAGAGCCAACAGAAGACGCTGGAACAGACCGCTTATAGTGTAGCCGGCGCTTACTACCAGTGTCTGATTATTGCAAAGCAAAGTGCTAAATTGAGGGCAACCCTGGCTTCTTCGGAGAAACAATTGGCGACGACCGAACTGAAGTATAAGAACGGGATGGCCAATCAAATTGATGTGGATAAAATCAGGGTTAGTGCCAACAGTACGCGTTCACAATTGGATCAAAGCGAGCTGAGTTACAAACAATCCCTGAATAGCTTAAAATACCAGATGGGTATGCCGGTGGAATCACCGATAACCCTTTCTGACACAGCATCCGTCGATATCAATATCGATGAGGCATCAATGGTCCTAAATAATGGCTTGAATCTGGATAACCGGGTGGACTACCAATTGCAAAAGACCAATGTGAAAGTGCAGGAGTTGCAAAAGAAGCAGCATGTGATGAGCTATCTGCCTACACTGAACTTTTCTGCGGGATACAACTACAACGCTATGCGTAAAGAGTTTAATTTCTTTGATGGCGGCCTGCCTTGGTACAATAGCTACAATGTCGGTTTCTCGCTAAGAGTACCCATTTTTGATGGTTTACAGAAGAAATCCAGAATTGCACAATCTCGGTTGAACGTTTTGAAAGCTCAGGAGAATGTCCGATTGACGGAGCAATCCATCAAAGTCAATGTGTCGAACTACGAAATCCAGTATAAGAATGCCATTGACAATATTCGAAATGAAAAAGAGAATCTGGATTTGGCGCAAAGCGTTTATGCAAAAACACAATTACAGTATAATGAGGGCTCAGCCACAGCCTTAGATCTGGTTCAGGCCGAAAGCTCATTGAGGGAATCCCAGAATATCTATTTCAATAAATTATTTACCCTTTTCACTGCCCGACTGGATCTTGAACAATCGAAGGGCACCTTAATGAATTACATCAATAACTTCAAATAATACAGGTTACAGAATATGAAGAAAATAATAACCGGAGTGGTGGTTCTGGCGCTTATCGTAGCTGCCGGACTTAAAATGAGTGCAAACCACGAAAAAATCAATTCCACGAAAAACCAGAACAGCGGTATTTCGAATGTAGTCAGCGTGCAAACCTATGCGGTAAAACCGATGGAAATCAGCCAGGCGCTCAACCTGGTAGGTACATTGTCGGCTAATTCCGAGGTGAATATCGTAGCCGAAGCACAAGGTACACTTACCTCACTCAACGTTGAACCGGGACAGGTGAAAGGTCAGGGAAGTACAATCGCGACGATTGATAGCAAGTTGAAGCAACTGGCTGTGCGTTCTGCTCAGGTGGCACTGGCCAAGCAGAAACGTGATTTGGCCCGATTTGAAAATCTGGTAAAAGGAGGGGGCGCAACCCAACAGCAACTGGATGATGCCCGCACTTCGTTAGAAAACGCCCTGATTACACTTGAACAGAATAAAAAGCAATTGGCAGATGCTATGGTAAAGGCTCCGATCAGCGGGGTAATTACCAAAAAACTGGTGTATAAAGGAGCATTTGTCAATATCGGAACTTCGATTGCATCCATCGTTGATGTTTCAAAGTTGAAGCTGAAGTTGAGTGTCTCCGAAAGCAATGTTTACAAGATCAAATTGGGCGAGAATGCACAAGTCACCACCGATATCTATCCCGGCGTAACTTTTAATGGTAAAGTAACCTTTGTCAGTGTAAAAGGAGATGACAGCCATAATTATGATGTGGAAATTCAGGTTGCCAATAACGGAAAACATCAGTTGAAGGCCGGAACATTTGCAAATGCTACAATAGATCAGCCTGCTGTGGGTGAAAAACTTTATATCCCACGTGAAGCATTACAGGGAAGTACCCGTGATGCAAAAGTGTATGTAGCTATAAATGGCAAAGCTCTATTGAAAGACGTTGTTGTGCGTGAAGCTAATAACAAATATCTTGAGGTTGAATCCGGGTTAAGTAATGGAGACATTGTTGTTACTTCAGGCCAGATAAACCTTGAAAATGGAAAGGCTATCAAAGTAGCAAACTAAATTTCAGCCATTTATAAATTGTAAATGGTAAATGACTAAATTGTAAATGCAATGATTTCAATAACTAATATAGCCATAAAGCGCCCTACTCTTGTAGTCGTGTTTTTTACCGTGCTGGGCTTAGCAGGGGTCTTCAGTTATTCAAAATTGAAGTATGATCTGTTACCCAAAATGTCTGTGCCTGTCGTAACAGTGACAACAGTTTATCCCGGTGCTTCTGCAGCTGAAGTGGAGAGTGGTGTCACAAAGAAAATTGAAGATGCCGTTTCCGCAGTTGAAAATGTGAAGGATATTCAGTCCACATCTCAGGAAGGGGTATCTGTCGTAATGCTTGAATTGAATGCAACCGCTGATGCCGATTTAGGTCTTCAGGATGCTCAGCGCCGGATCAATGCCAGTTCGTCAACCTTACCTACCGGCGCAAAATCACCAACTCTCAGTAAGGTCTCTGTAGATGATGCTCCCATTGTAAGATTAGGGGTTACTGGAAAACTGTCAGCTAAAGACCTATATCGTCTGGTCGATGACCAGATTCGTCCGCAGCTTCTTAAAATTAATGGAGTCGGTCAGATTTCTATGGTTGGAGGCACCGATCGTGAAGTAAAGATTGATGTAAACAAAGATAAGCTTGAAAGTTACAACATTAGCATAGCTCAGGTATATTCGGCAATTTCCAATGCTAACTTAGAGATGCCAACAGGAAAAATAGAAGGCGATACGAAGCAATATACTGTTCGTTTGGCTGGTAAAGCTCAGTCTGTAGAAGAAATTCGCAATGTC